>Ga0209828_1000604_pt1 | contig 34069 bp, 25 predicted proteins | sample MaitaG_FD_187429 | JGI IMG/M metagenome (GOLD analysis project Ga0209828, IMG submission 187429) | Marine algal microbial communities from Maine, USA - Maine_Asex2 metaG (SPAdes) (version 2) | ecosystem: Host-associated > Algae > Red algae > Unclassified | place: Maine, USA | collected 2015-01-05
GATTCTGTCGACAGTCAGTACGTCGATAGTCCCGGGGACCGGGGTAGTTCGGGTAGTCCGAATCCTCGCTGCGCTCCGATTCTTTCGACAGTCAGTACGTCGACAGTCCCGGACCGCTTTGCGACTCGGGGAAGTCCGAATCCTCGCTGAGTCAGGCTGAGCGATACAAAACCTATGTAGTGGCCCGCCAATCGGCGGGCCACTGCTCGTTTGACACGCCGTCCGCCTCTCAGTCCCGTTCCGCCGCTCTACCTTGAGGGACTAGGCGACCAGTATCAGCCAAACCGTATGCGACGAACGTCGCCACGAACGGAGTGGTGGAACACTGTCACACCCGAACCGGATAATGATCGGGTGCGACCCCCATCCGACAATCCACCAGTGGGCGCCACGAACACGAGAAACTGTGTGGTGTGGATATCCACAGCAGCAGGCGCCGAGTCCCCATTTCGACCAAAACAATCCCCATTGTTGTGGAAAACAATCCCCATTTTGCCCGCTCGCTATCCCCATTTTTTGGCGAAATCCCCACACTTCCACAGGTTTCTCCACTGGAGAATCGCACGCCGTCCGCCAGCATGGAACATGCATGAATCAGCCTGCTGAGAACTACAACGCTCCCCTCGCCGCCAAGGTCCCGCCGCACAATATTGAAGCCGAAGCATCGCTGCTCGGAGCCATGTTGCTTACGACTGATGCCATCGTCGACGCGTCCCAGATCGTTGAGGCTGCACACTTCTACAAGCCAGCTCACCAATCCATCTTTGAGGCAATTCGCGTTCTCTATGAGCAGGGCGAAGCCGTCGACGTCATCACCGTCAACGACGAACTCAAACGAAATGGTCTCGACGAATCAGTGGCTGGCACCGGCGCGCTCATGGCGCTGTCCGCTGGCACGCCAGCTGCAACCAACGCCTCGCACTACGCCCGCATCGTCTACGAACACGCAGTACTGCGCAAGCTCATCACCACCGCGCACGACATCGCCGATCTCGGCTACTCACAGCCAGAAGACGTGCAAAAGGCCGTTGACGAGGCCGAGACCATGGTCTTCAACGTCGCCCAAGGCCGCGTTACAGACTCCATGGCCTTCATGCACGAGCTACTCGGCGAGACACTTGACGACATCGAGAAGCTCTACGACCGGGGCGACGCCATCACCGGTACGCCAACCGGGTTTATCGACCTCGACGAAATCACCGCAGGGCTGCAACCAAGCAACCTGGTCGTGGTCGGCGCTCGCCCTGCTATGGGAAAGACCAGCTTCGCCCTCAACCTGGCCGCACACGCAGCCATGGTCGAACGCAGGCCGGTGCTGCTGTTCTCCCTAGAAATGAGCAAGCTAGAGGTCAGCAAGCGCCTGCTGTGCTCCGAGGCCAAGGTTGATGCCACCAACATTCGCAACGGCCGCCTCAAAGACGACGACTGGGCAAAGCTGGCACAGGCCATGGGGCGTCTCGGCGACGCACAGCTATGGATCGACGACGACCCAAACATCACCGTTATGGACATTCGGGCTAAGGCCCGCCGGCTCAAGAGCAAGGTCGGCGATATGGGCATGGTGGTTGTCGACTACCTCCAGCTCATGTCGGGACGAGCGAGCGCTGAAAACCGTCAGGTCGAGATCTCTGAGATCAGCCGTGGCCTCAAGATCCTGGCCCGTGAGCTCGAATGTCCGGTCATTGCACTGTCGCAGTTATCCCGTTCGCTCGAGCAGCGAACTGACAAGCGTCCCATGCTGGCCGACCTGCGCGAATCCGGCGCTATCGAGCAAGACGCTGACGTTGTGATGTTCCTCTACCGCGACGAGGTGTATAACCCCGATACCGCCGACAAAGGCCAGGCCGAGGTGCTCATAGCCAAGCACCGGTCAGGTCCGACCGGTGTTGTACGGCTGGCCTGGCTCGGTCATCAAACCCGCTTTGCGAACATGGCGCGGGTCTAGCCTTTTAGCTGCTCAAGATGTCTGGCGGACGCGCCAGCAGGTGGCACACCTTGGCGAATTGAACTGCCTGTACGCAGATCTTCGCCAAGGTGGTGCCAAGATGGGTCTTGTTCAGAGCACGGGTGCCCGCCGCGCACTGCTGGGGGCTGCGCGTGGCCGAAGGGATTGCCACTTAGAAGACGGGCACGCCGCTGCTCTGCACTATTCAATCGGAGCTCCCCCCGGCCGGTTGAGCGCGAATGCGGCTTCAACGCGTTCGGCCCTGTCCCCGCGGCCTATAGTCTCACGGCGTAGGTATTGGAGGTAGTCGATGATCTTTGGCGAGAATCTGCTTGCCTTACTCGTGCTCGCGTTGGGTGCTGCATTGGCATTCGGCAACTTCATGGCGCTCGTGCGGCCTCGCTCTCCCGACCAGGTGCTTGAGGGAGAACTTGAGCGGCCTCCGCTTGGCCGGTCGCTCCTCATGATCTTTGTGGGGCTCCTAGCCGCTGTCTGGGCTCTTGTGAGCTTGGCGACTGCGGACAACAATGAGCCTGATTCCGCCGTACGCGTCGAAGAAGTGGCCACCCCTTCGGCCTAGAGCCGCTGAGCTGCTCGTGCACACGTGAGGGCGAACGGGGGTGGCGCAGGGCATCAGGGGTGAGGTTTTCGACCACCCAATGAGGTGACGACGTAATCGGGTGCTTGCGGACCGGTTGAGGGTGGATGGGTGGCGCAGGGCATCAGGGGTGAAGCTTTCGACCACCCAACCAACGGTCACCAGCGCGAGCGCCACTAGCTCGTTGGGCGCTCGGGCTAGGCCCGGCGCAAGAGTCGACGGGCCGTGCGTTCCAAGGGGCCGAGCCGGTAGTCGGCGGTTGCGATGGTTGCTCGCCGCCCGTTGTCGGGCTCAGGCGCAAGCTGGCCGCGGCTCTCGATCATCGCTCGCTGCATCGTGGTGATCGTGGCATAGATCGGCAGTTTCACGAAGTCGCCAGCCTCGCTTCGCAGCGCGGCACGATCACGCCCGTCGCCGCGTTCGCCAAACAACCAGCCCGTCACGCGACCGTTGGTCGGCAGATTTAGCGTCTCCGCAGCTCGGACTACGGTGAGGCCGTTTCGATCGTGGTGTTCTTGCCGGAACAGTGACCGAACGACGATCGAGCCATGATCGACTCTGACTGACGAGGCGGTCGCCCACACGAACAAGCCAAGACTCGCAACCAACAGCAGAACAAGGGCTAGCCGCCAAAGAAGTGTGTTGTCGTCGAACAACAGACTGGTCGTTGCGACTGCTACCCATAGCAAATTGATCACATTCAAGAGCCAATGGTGACGCAGCACGAGAGGTCGACCAAGCTGTTCCATCGCGGTCAACCATTGCAGCGGCTCTTGTGTGTGCCGCCCACCGGTGCGGCTTGACCCGGGTTGCGGGCAGCAGGGGAGGGCAGGAGGGGGCCACAACGGCATCATCGGCCAGCGTGATGGTTCGATGGTGGCGATTTGCGAAAGGCCCGGGTCGATGCCTTCTGGCTTGGGTTTGTCCGGCTGGCGCCTTCGCCGTTGTAGTGCCAGGACGCACATGCACACATATGGCAAAACAGCAAGAAACCCTCGTCAGTGACCGTCGCCACCTCAGAGGGTTTCTTGAAGATCGACGCAACCTAAGTTACGTCATGCGCACACGCTCAGTCGAGCGCACCTTGGAAGAACTTGCGGCGGCTACCCATTGCGACGGCGCCGAATGCGACGAGGCCGACACCTACGTAACCGAGAACAGTGCTTTCGCTACCGGTGTGGGCGAGACCGCCGCCACCAGTACCGCCACCTGCAGCGTGGCTGCCGCCTGCTGCAGCACCGTCACCAGCGACGATGTTGAGCGCACCCCAGCCGTATGGGCCGGTTGGTGCTGGTGGATGGTTCGTGAATGGACCTGGGTAAACCTCAGCGTCGGCACAGGTGCCGAGAACGGCGCCGCTGTAGCCACAGCTAGGGGTAATCGCACCCAAGATGCCGGATTGCTGAGCATCGGCATTGTGGGTGAGTCCAAGAGCTAGGACACTCACGAGAAGTGCAGTAACGGCGATTGCTGCCGTCAGCATCTTTCGAGTCATTGGTATTTCCTCCCGAGAACCATGTGGTTCTTCGTTTTCCAAGGGTGTGCGCGGTTGCGCTGTGCAGAGCGTCAGTATAGACAATTGAGCCCATTCGTCAACTCATTGCGAGAACTTCTTCGCGAACGCCTAGAAATCGCTGGAATTATGCCGAATCTAATTGGTGGGAGCGAAGGCTAATGTAAAGCCGCTGCCGGAATCGGCCGACACCGTGAATTCCCAAGATCCGTCGGTTGCTGCCGCTTCGCTCAAAACACGCCAACCAGTGGTTGGTTGAACGCGTAGTGTGAAAGTTCCAGGGTTTGCCGCCTGCGACGGTGGGATCACAAGGTCATATCGCTCGGGCAGCGCTGTGCCGCTGGTCGTGAAGCTGATGACCTGCCTGTCACGGGGCGGAACCTCGGCGACCATCCAACTGCGAACCGCACCAAGCGCCGGCGAGGGCTCCTGGAGTTCCAGTGGACTGGTGCCTTGTACTTCAGCGATGGACTCATGTGCGTACACGCTGACGGCAAGCAGGTTGGTGCCCTGCGCCATGATCTCGCCATCGAGTCCTTCGAGCGGTGCGCCGAGCACGTACTCAGAGGCTTCCGCCGGGGCATCATTGCTAATCGTGAGCTCGACGCTGCCGACGTAGTCGCCGGTGGATGGGTCGATGTCGACGACATAGGTGATGTCGCGACTGGCAAAGGAGTCGAGCTTGGACGCGGTGCCAGTGGCCGTGTAAATGCCGAGCAAGTCGGTCGTGCGGTCAACGCGAGGTAGATCAGCCGACAGGAACACCCGATCAAGGAAGGCGTTCTCGGCGTCATCGAATGTCACGAAGCTCAGCCGGTCCGCTCGAGCGAGCGGCCCAAAAATTGCTCCGAGCTGTTCGGGGCCAGGCACGTCGATGTTCAGCAGCCGGTCGAACGCTTCGGCGGCAAGGAGCGTGAGCAGGTCTTGACGGACGTCTCGCTCAATCACTTCGAATTCGTTGTACTGATCGCGTAGTAGGAAGCCGACGACGTTGTCTGCGTCGATTGGTTCGTCTCGTCCGTCGAGGTCGATTGGCCCGGTCAATTCGAGTAACCCGGAAAGCGCGTACGGGTCAATTGCGATGACCCCGTCAATGGTGAAGCCGGGGTCACCACGCCACTGCGGCACGAGGTCTCGCGCTGCTGCGGCGATCGTTGATAGATCGCTGACCGCCGTGAGGTTCTGTGGGTTGATCTCAGGTCCGATGCGCACATAGGCCTCGGGCAAGCTCGACGGATCGGTGAGGGTGGCTTGATTCTCGCCGATGCCGGTATCGATCGAGCCGGATTCGGTGAGATTGAATTGGCCGTTTTCGGTCTCGAGAATGCCGTATGCGCCAACGAACCCGCCGAACTCGCGTGCTTCTGCTGGTTGCACGAACAAAACCAAGTAACGCCGAGGGCCGTCGGCGCCGAGTATTCGGGGTAGCACCGCGGTGGCATGGTTTGCTAGGTCGATGTCCTGCGCCGCTGAATTGAGTTCGACTTGTACTGTGTCGAGACGGTCAGCAAGCAGCGGAAGCAACCACGGCGTGCGCACGTCGATCAGTGATTGTTGGGCGGATTGCATTGCCAAGTTCGCACTGGTTAGTTCGACGTTTACGTCACTGACGAGGTTGAGGTCGATCTCGCCGTTTTGGCCACGGATCTTCTCAACGTCCGCGCGAGTAACAACGCGAGAAGCCGTGCGAGCAAGCGCTGCGCCTTGGTCGGCAGCTGTTTCGAGCGCTCGGGCGTGTTGGGCGGTGATCGGTACGAAGCGCGCCGGCCAGGTCAGTGGCCCGCCAAGTCGGTTCGACGCCAGATCGAGATTCTCTTCGGCTGCGTCGAGTAGCGCCACCGCTTCAGGCTGGTCGCCATTCTCGACTGCGGTGACACCATTTTCGGCTTGTTCGATACCTGTCTCGACGTGGCTGCGGACGCTTAGCGCTGCGAACACCGTCATTGCCGAGGCCACAAGTGCATATGCGGCAATACCCGCGAGCACGAACTTGGCTCGTCGCCGATGGTGTTCTGGCAAGGCCTTGAACCCAGTCCACACGAGCGGGCTGATCGCTACCGCTGCGAGCAATGATGCGCTCAGAGTGAAGCGAATATTCGGCAAATTGAGCACGGCCTGGCTGGTGAACGCGGCCGACACCGCCCCGCCGATCTCCCAGCTGTCACGGTCGAATTGTTTCCAGGCGGTTATCAACAACGCACTGAGCAGTGCCGCCACCGCCATAAGTACCGCAGGGATCTGGAACCCGGTGAAGAAGAGGCTCAGACCTGCAGCAAGAACCATCGACTCCGATGATGCGAACCGAGCAATCCACACAACAAACGCGCCGAACAGGAACGACAGGATGGCGTCTGCGGCAAAATTGCCTGTTGGCTGCTGGCCGCTCAGCGCCGAGGCGACGCCCGCTACAACAATCACGATCGGCAGCACGTCGCGACTCTGGACTCCAAAGCTGGCTACCGATGCAACCTCGGGTTCGTCGCTGGGGTCAATGTCGATCGCCATGGCCTCGACATCGTACGGGTCCTCGGCTGTCGCATCGGTGCATAGAGAATGCGAGCGAACGAAAAGAGGTGTGTTTTAGGTTCTGAGGCGCAAAACTGGCAGCGTGACGACTGTTGAGCTCGAAGCGCCGGTCTCGGCGGGCATGAAGCCTGCTGCCGCGCGGCCTGGTGAGTTCGCAACGCTCAAGCTTGGTGGCCTCTCGATCTGGCCACCCGTGGTTCTGGCCCCTATGGCTGGTGTCACCGATGTGCCCTTCCGCTCGTTGTGCCGAGAGTACGGCGCTGGCCTCTATGTAAACCAGATGATTACTGCGCGAGCTTGGCTCGAGGGTCATGCAAAGACGCTCAAGCTCGCCGAGTTCGGCGCCGATGAGTCGCCGCGCAGTATTCAGCTATACGGAACGGTGCCCGAGGAAGTTGGCGAGACGGTGCGTCGTCTCGTTGCAGATGGCGGGGTTGATCACATCGACATGAACTTTGGCTGTCCGGTGCCCAAGGTGACTCGGCACGGCGGGGGAGCTGCGCTACCGGTGCGGCATCGTCTTCTACGCCGCATCGTGGCTGCAGCCGTTGGCGCTGCTGGCGATGTTCCGGTAACGATCAAGTTTCGCATTGGTGTCAACGACGACGTCTTGACCTTCATTGAGACGGGCAAGATCGCCGAAGACGAAGGATGTGCGGCGATTGCGTTGCACGCTCGAACCGCCGAGCAGCTTTACTCCGGCGATGCCAGGTGGCATGCCATTGCGGAGCTCAAGCAAGCCGTAACGTCCATCCCTGTTCTGGGCAACGGCGATATTTGGGAACCGGCAGACGCACTCGAAATGATGCGTGCAACGAACTGCGATGGGGTCGTGATTGGCCGCGGCTGTCTTGGACGCCCATGGCTGTTCGGGGCTCTCGCAGCGGCTTTCGACGATCAACCGCTGCCGTCATTGCCTACCTTTGGCGATGTCACGAACACGATGATTCGCCACGGCGAGATGCTGGTCGAGTGGTACGGCAATGAAGGTGCGCTGCGCCAATTCCGCAAGCACGTGCTTTGGTATCTCATGGGTTTTCCCATTGGCGGTGAGCTACGCAATCGTTTTGCTCGCTTGTCAACCCTTGCTGAGCTTCGTGAACTCTGTGCGTCGGCCGATCCCGATGCGCCGTTTCCTAACGATGTACTGCGGCAACCACGAAGCCACACGGGCGGTCCTCGCACCGTGCACCTACCCGAAGGGTGGCTTGAGAATCGTGAGTCCGAGCTTCCACCCGGCGCTGGCGCTGATTCGATAGTGAGTGGTGGTTAATCCCTCGCTGATACTCGGGTCAGCTTCGCCGCGGCGCGCCGCGCTGCTTGACCGGGCGGGTATCTCATATGTCGTACGTACCGCCGATATCGACGAAGCGGCCGTGGCGCAAGCGGCGATGTCGGAGTTGGTCGGCATGCCCGACCTTGGCACCGTCGTCGCTTCGATTGCGCTTGCCAAGTACCACGCGATCCGAGGCGACACCTCGACGGGCCTGCTACTCACCGCCGACACCATGGTTGGGTGCAATGGTCAGATTCTGGGCAAGCCGAGCGGCGATACCGATGTTGCGCGCATGCTCAACCAAATGTCGGGATCCATGTTGGACATCGTTACGGCAGTCTGTCGAGGACCGGTCGACGGCGGTGTCGACACACAACAGGTCGCTACGAACGTACGACTGCGTGATCTTTCGATTAGCGACATTGCTGCGTACGTGGAAACGGGCGCTGGGCTCGACAAGGCCGCAGCCTTAGCGCTGCAGTCCGAGGCCAACCACTTCATCGAGCGGGTCGATGGCTGCTGGTCAAATGTTCTCGGCCTGCCCATTTGTGTCGCGACCGATCAGTTGTGTTCGGTCGACCTCTGCGGCGGCTGGCGGTAGCGAGAAGCCGATACGCGCGCCGCCATCAGGTCGATTGCTGGCATGCACTGAACCGCCGTGACCTTCGACGATCTGTTTGACAATTGCCAACCCCAAGCCTGAGCCCGGCGCTGATCTGGCTGTCGTCGCACGATAGAAGCGTTCGAAGATGTGTGGCAGGTCGTGTTCGGGAATGCCGGGTCCACGATCAACGACGGTGAAGTCGGTGCCGACCACCTGCGCTACAACCAGGCTGTCACTGTCGCTGAACTTGACTGCGTTATTCAACAGGTTGCTGATGGCGCGTGCGAGAAGTGTTGAATCAGCAAACACCTGTGCGTCAGTGCCGTTCGCGACTTCGAGCTCGATCACGCGAGGGTGCCTGCGTTGAGCGCGCGCAACACAGGTCGCAGCTACCTCATGGAGATCGACGACGGTCGCCGTCTGAACGTCGAACGGGACTTCGGTGGCAGATTCGACAAGCTCTGCAGTTAGGTCGGTCAGCTCAATGAGCTCCGATTTCACGTCGCGCAAGATTTCTGCCCGCACGGCGTCTTCCATGTTGGCGTGACGTTGCAGAAGCTCGACGTTGGTGCGCATAGACGTCAGCGGTGTGCGCAGCTCATGACTGGCGTCTTGCACCAGTTGTTGCTGCTGTGCGCGCGACGTGTCCAATGAGGCCAGCATCGTATTGAAGCTGCTCGCGAGCGTGCGGATCTCAGCGGGTCCTACAACTTCTATGCGTTCGCCCAAGTCCCGCGTTCTGCTGACACGTTCGGCCGCTGCGCTGAGTTGATGAACTGGTTCGGTGGCTCGCCGAGCAAAGAGCCAGCCAAGCGCCGCCGCTAAGCCCGCGCCGATGACGCCAAACAGCACGCTACGCACGAGAAGGGACCGCAGGGTGTCCTCAGTTATCGTCAAACTGCGCGCAAACTGGATCGCCCCCACGTCGGCGTAGCCCTGCGTGAGAATGCGAAACCGTTCGCCGTCGACCGAGGCGGTGCGAAACGCTGTGCCTGTTCCAGCACGAGCAATTTCGGTGTCGGAGGCAGTGATTGGCAAGGCTTGACACGGAGCCGTTGACGTACCGTCCATACCGATGAGCTGGATACTGCTTGCGAATTCGGGCAGCAATCGCAGACGGTTACCGCGCCGACCCGAAGCATTTGGAGGGTCCACTGCCGGCGCTGCCTGGCCTGGTTGCGCGAGAGGTTCGGCTAGCTCATCGGCCGTGACGTCACACGTAACGCGGCGCGCATCAAAGACGAACTGCAGTTGATTCACCACGCGAGATGAGTCCAACTCAAACTGGGCAAACTGAGAGGCATCGTCGAGCAGCGCCCGATCGAGGCGATCCTGTCCAACACTGCGCGAACTGACCGATGTGCCAATGCCTCCGATCGCCGACGCTACGAGCACCGTCAACCCAACGAGCAGAGCGATTCTGGTTCGAAGGCTCACTGCTATCGCTCAGTCGGCTCGAGCGATGTATCCGACGCCGCGCACGGTGTGGATCAACCTGCTCGCTCCGTCGGCTTCGAGTTTGCGTCGCAGATAGCCAATATAGACGTCGAGCGACTTTGAGCCGGTCGCGAAATCGAAGCCCCAGATCCGTTCGTAGATGATCTCGCGAGTCAACACGATGTTCTGGTTGTGCACGAGCAACTCCAGAAGATCAAACTCAGTCTTGGTGAGGTCGATGATGGAATTTGATCGGGTCACTCGTCGAGCAGCCTCATCGATCACAAGATCGGCCAGTTGCAAGGTATTCCCCTGCACGCCGGTCACGCTAGTGCGGCGTAGCAACGCTCGTAGCCGCGCCAGGAGTTCATCGAGTGCGTACGGCTTTACCAGGTAGTCGTCGGCTCCAGCATCGAGACCAGCCACTCGGTCAGCGATCTCATGGCGCGCTGTCAGCATGAGGACTGGCAGCGTTAGGCCGTTTTCTCGTACCCGGCGACATACGGTGAGCCCATCGATGCCCGGCATCATGATGTCGAGCACGATGGCGTCGGGGGTCTGTTTCATGAGCATCTCGAGTGCTTCGCCGCCACCGCTTGCCGCTATGACTTCATACCCCTCGAACTTCAATGCACGCTGCAACGCTTCGCGCGCTGCTCGATCATCTTCGGCGATCAGGAGCGTGGCGGCAGCGGGCATTGACTTCGTATCGTAAGCAATACGCACAATCTCGGTGCCGAGGGTCAAGAATTTCTTCACAAGCTCTTACCGGGACCTGACGCCCGGCTGCGCGCTACCGTTCACTCGGTGAAGAAGCGTGATTCGTGGGGTTTTGGCATAGCTGCTATCGCATTAGCTGTGTTAACGATCCTCGTCGTCGGCGCGTTTTACCTAGGAATTCGCGGCTTGTTCTGACCCGTTAGCGAACCTTCCTTGGCGGCCGGAGCAAAATTTGGGCGCGTAACGTATTAACCTGCGATCGTCGGCTGCCGCTGGGGTAGCCCGAGTGCTGGAGTCGCGACATCCGACGAGTAGTAGCCAGCGGACTAATAGCAATCGGCGTTCTTTGTGCGCTTTTCGCTGGCGTGTTCCGCTACGTCGATCAACACTTTCATAGCCCCGAGACCTTTCTCGAGAACACTGCCGAGCTGGCGGACAACGCTGATATTCGAGAGCGGCTCTTTGAGGGCTTTCGCGATGAGATCATTCGTATCGCCGATGGTGAGCCTGAAGAAGAGGAATCAGAGGGCTCCATCGCTGACTTTTTTGACGAGGACGACGAGGCGCTTGAGGTCGATCCGGTCACAGAGCAGCGGATCCTCCGTGACCAAACGATCGAGCAAATTTTGCTCGACGTCTTTGATAGTGAGTTGTACGACCAGACGTTCATAAATGCGTTGGCATCAACCCAACAAGAAGTCATCCGAACAGCAGAACTCGAAGAGGCGGCGCTTCTCCGAACCAAAGGTCCGATCTCGTTCAATATGCGAGCGCTCTATCCGCTGATCTATGAGCAGCTTGCGCTTGATGAAAACACTGCTGAGATCACGACGAACGAAGTGCCCGAAGGTTTCGGCGAATTCAGTATCGGTGATCGCGACACCACCATTGATGCGCTATGGGCAATCGTTCGAAATGCACCGAACTGGCGAGGACTCGCCACCGTTGGGGCGATTCTCTCGGTGATTGGCGCACTCGCCGTCGCCGAACGTCGACCGTCGCGTGCAATCCAGTTCGGTGGAGGAATCATTGGTTTGGCCGTGGTCACAATCGTCATTGTGTTCCTGGTTCGATTCATCGTCCCACTACTCGCGAGCGGCGGTACGTCATCGAGCGCAGTCGCTGCGACGTACACAGCCAACATCGCCCCGCTGATCCAAATCATGATCCGACTCGCCATTCTTGGTGTCATCTTGGCGGCACTCGGCGCAATCGCTCGTTTAATCTGGCCCGACGACTGGGTCTACAGCAGCGTGCGTGACGAGCGCGGCATACGGTCGGTTAAGCGTCGCCGCGGAGCCCCCGAAGCCAAACCCGCACAACAGCAGGCGCAGCCACAACCGCAGGCTGCTGCGGTGCCTGTTGCGTATCCCCCCGGCTACGGGGCACAACAGCCGTACCCGATGTATCCGCAGCAGTGGGGTCAGCCGTACCCGGGCCAATATCCGCCTGGCTATGTTGCGCCGTACCCGGCCGGGCCATACGCCCAACCAAACCAGCAGATGCCTCAGCACTACCAGGGCCCGGGAAATCCAACGGTGCCCGTTGCCGCTGTTTCGGCCGACGGGTTGCCAATGGTGTCCGGTGAGATCGAAGCAGCCTCGGCCACGATCGCCGATGTCGGTGACGACTTGCCCAGTGACGCCGCACAAGCAGTGCCTCGCGTCGTTGCCACCAATGAGCCGGCTTCTCCTGTCGCTCCAACACCGGACGCAGCTCCCGCAGCGGCAGCACATGCAGTGCCAGCCCCAGATCCAGCGCCGGTGGTCGTTGAGCCTGCATCAGCAGACGGTGCTCCGCCGAGCGAAATCCAGATTCCGAAAGCTACCGATCTCAACGTGACACAAGACGTCGATTCTGACGCGTGGGCATCTGAACAAGACTGGTAGTCGTCGACAGGCCCAGAAGCTCCGGCTTCGGAATAAGGCCAGCCAATCAGTTTGGCGTGACGAAATCACTTGCGACCCATACGTCTTCGGTGCCATTGAAGATCTGCCACCACACGTAGTTATCGGTCAGGTTGACGATGCACTCGCCACTGAATACGAGGTCGTCCTGGCCGGCGGGGAACGTGCCAGATTGCGCCGCAACGACTTCCGGGGTTGCCCGTTGGTTCAGCGGCGTTGTGTTTGTGTCCACGACGTAGGTCGTCGTGGTGAGCGGTGCTTGGGAGTCGGTGCATGCCTCAAAACCTTCTGGTACTGCAGTCGCCACGGGCGCAGAAGTCGCAACGGCAACGCTCGTCGGCGAAGCTTGTTGCGGTGCAGGCGTTGATGTAGCCACCGTAAGCGGTGTTGGTAACGGAGCGTTTGGACCCGACGCCGAGTTGTCGCCCCTATCGAAGATAAGAAACCACAGCGCGAGCAGCACCGCAATGCCCAGGATTGCCAGCAGCACACCCAGTACGGTGCGGTTCGTCTGCGGCCGTTGACGGGCGTCCATCATCGGCGGCAAGATCTTGCTTTCATCGTTGTTCGGCACACCTCAACGCTTACAGGCGGCGCTACCTGATGCAAGGACCCTCGGGCTTGCACCGAATTTGATGAGATCGATGGTCAAGGTGGCTCTGGCAGCATCGATGGTCGCTCGGCCAAGCATGCCGTGTTTCGTGCCCACTGGTCCGTGTGTGGTGAGCACGTGCGCGCTGCACGAATTTTCTGAAAATTCTGCCAACAACAGTGGGTGACACGCCGTCGAACTATCTGCAAGAGCAAATGACTCACTGAGGAGATGACATGTCGACCACTACAGCGATCTGCTCGCTGCAACCCACGATCACAGAACACAACACGACGCGCCGAACCAGCGTGGCGATCCTATTCGGGTTGATGATGCTCATGCTGGGCGCCTGCGGAACCGACACGCCGACCGAGACTGACGTGGCTGACGCAACAACCTTTGCGCCGGCAGTCGCTGACGATCAGCCAGCCGAGCCGGCAGCCGATGTACCAGATCCCGAAGAGCCTGCGCCCGCTGACGAGCCGATTGAGACTGCGACAGCGACTCCGGTTCCGGATCCCGGAGGGCCTGCGCCCGCTGAGGAGCCGGTTGAGACTGCGACAGCGACTCCGGTTCCGGATCCCGGAGGGCCTGCGCCCGCTGAGGAGCCGGTTGAGACTGCAACAGCGACTCCGGTACCGGGTGGCGATGAGCCCGTAGTTGCCGATGAGCCCATTGCCGATGATTCAGATGTTGCGCTTCTCGGCGCTTTGGCACAGGCGATCGAAGCTGGCACCGACAGCGGGCAGTTGAGTGCTGAGGAGAGCACATGCGCCGCCGAGGGTTTCATTGACGAGGTCGGGACGGATTTCTTCACGGACAATGGGATCACCTCCGAAACGATGCCCGCGTTCGCTGACATCCCCTCGATGGATGAGAACGGCATGGTCTTCTTCGACGCTGTCCTTGAGTGCATCGGCGCTACCGAGGTGTTTGTTCGCGACCTGTCCAATCAGCTGGGCGCAGATGGCGCACGATGTGTGGCCGACGAGGTTGGTGATGAACTTGTCGCCGCATTTGTCGAGGCTGCTCGTGGTGTCCCAATGGACGACGCGACCACCGCTTTGTTCCAGGCTGCCGCCGAGACGTGTGACGTGGCCTAATCGAAAGGTCTTTGGCTCCCGCCCACGGAAGGTGGGAGCCGAGCGTTCTTGTGGTACGTGCTGCGCTAATCGGCGGGTATGACTTCAGCCAGGAGAGCTTTGAGATACGCACCCTGGTCAAAGCTGATTGGGTGGTCGAGAGCATGCTGAGTCCGGATGGGGTTAATGATGCGCCGACCAGATGATGCGACCTCGTCATTGATCAGATCATGGAACTCACTGGCTTCGATGCGACTTGAACACGATGCCTGAAGCAAGGTTCCTCCGGGGGCGAGCAGGTCTACGGCGGCTGCCGTCAAGCGCCGGTATGCGTGTAGCGCTGCGGGCACCGCAGCAGTGTTTGGCGCAAAGGTTGGCGGGTCGACGATGACGATGTCGAAGCGACGGCCACGATCGATGAGGTCATCCATAGCGTCGAACGCATCTGCGACCTGCGTTGTATGTTCGGCCTTGAATCCGCGCGCCTCTCGGTTGAGTTCGACGTGATGACTCGCAGCGGCGATTGCATGCTTGCTGACGTCGACGCTATGCACTGACCTGGCGCCCCCCGCTGCTGCGTAGACGCTGAATCCACCGGTATTGCAGAAGACGTCGAGCACAGTTGCGTCGTGACATCGGTCGCCGAGGAGTCGTCGGTTGTCCCGCTGGTCGAGGAAATGCCCAGTCTTTTGCCCCTGCTCGACGTCGGCATCGAATGCAAGCTCATTTTCAAGGAATCGAATTAGGCCGTCTGGCTTTGTGCCAAGAATCGTGGGACTGCCGAGCAGCTGTTGTGGTAGCTGCTGGGAGATTCGCCGACTCGCTCGTAAAACCACTCGCTCGGCGTCGGCGAGGTCAGCGATTGGCTCAAGGATCGTGCGAAGATGTGGCACCCAGACGGGTGAGTCGAGCTTCACTACGAGCGTGTCGGCATACCGGTCGACGACCAGGCCGGGCAGGGCATCGTTCTCACCGTGTATGAGTCGGTACCCGGTGGTGCGCGGATCATCGTGGAGCACCTGACGTCGGGCGTACGAGTTCAGGATCTGATTTGCGAAGAAGTCAGCACCGATATTCTCGGGCGACCCGTGGTGAAGGATCCGCACTGCGATAGGCGCCGTCGGGTCCCATAACCCAATCGCGGCAAAGTTGCGCTTGTCGTCGAATACGACAGCGAGATCACCTGGCCGGCCATCGTGCGAGGTGCGCACAATCGATCCATCCCAGATCCAGGGGTGACCTCCTCGCACGTGTCGAAGCGCATCGTTGGTGATGTGCACGGCCACGCGCTTGTCCGAGGCAACGGGAAGATTGGTGAGCAGCGTCATGCGAAGCGCACTCTATTGCGTGCTGCGATTCGCTACGCGAGCACATAGGTTGAAGGCATGACTGACCGGCAAACTGATGACCACCTGATCATCGTGGATCACGCGCTCGTGCGCCACAAGCTCACCCTGATGCGAAGCGTCGATACGGCGCCGCCACTCTTTCGACAGCTGCTGCGGGAGACCGCCGCGCTGCTGGCCTACGAAGCTTTGGCGACGCTGCCCACCACATCGGTGCAGATCGAGACTCCCATGGGTCCAGCGCAGGGTGAGCGGCTCGCAATCGACCCGGCTGTGGTTTCAATTCTGCGGGCAGGCAACGGGCTGCTCGATGGGGTTCTCGATGTCGTCCCGTCAGCATCGGTGGGGTTCATTGGGATGTACCGCGACCACGACACCCTTGAGGCGATCGAGTACTACGTCAAGTTGCCAACAGGACTTGCCGAGCGCGTCACAATTGTTGTCGACCCGATGCTCGCAACAGCGAACACGGCGATCGGTTCAATCACCAGAATGCGTGAGGCTGGTGCCGACGAAATTCGATTCGTATGCCTCGTAGCAGCTCCTGAGGGGATTGAGCGGCTCCATACTGCGCATCCTGACGTCACGATCGTGACGGCTGCGGTCGACGAGGGGCTGAACGAAGTTGGCTACATAATGCCGGGCCTTGGGGATGCCGGAGACCGCATCTATGGCACGGTTTGAACCAGAAAACCCGCAGCAGGGTCTCTCGCACTACATTGATCCGATGCCTGCTGTGACGGAGACTCTCTGGGGACCTTCGAGCCTGCCAAATCTGTTGCGGGAGCAGCTTGACGCTCATGGTTTTGCGGAAACTGACGCGCAGAGCTGCGCCGCTCAGATGACTGGAACCACCGGTCCCGCAGCACGAGCGTCATTGTTTGTCGACCTTGGCGCTTGCAAGTTTCTTGAGGGCGACGTCGATGGTGCCATGGCGGCGTGGCGTCATGCGGTCGCGTCGGGTTATGACCCGGTCGCGGCACGAGCGCTCACCAATCTTGGCCTCATGTACGAACACCTTGATCTTCATGAGCAGGCCATTCGCGTCTTTGCCGGAGCCGTCGAACGAGCCATCGAGCCTCACGCATCGCACGCTGCCATGGCAACTGCTCGCTGTTACCACGCCGCAGGCCAACCCGAGTTGGCGATGGAGACAATGGCGCGCTTGGCCCAATCCACAATGCTGGACCAACCAGACTCGGCGGCTTTAACCGAAACGCTCTTTGGGCTTGGGGAGATTGCAGAAGCAGCGAATCGTTATGACCGGGCTGAGCGCGCGTGGCGGGTTGCCGCCGCAGGCGCTGCGTCTGATACTCAGCGCGCCGCGACGGACCGACTGGTGCCGCTTCTTCTTGAGGTCGGCAACGACCACGATCTGATCGACGTACTTGAGCGCCAACCCCAACGGTCGATGGTGCAACATGCCCCTGCGCTACTCGATCGAGTCGAGTGGTTGGTCCGCAACGGTCGTGACGATCAGGCACAGTCGTTGGCCCGTGCGATCGCGGGAGACGACCTGCCGCACAATGAGCGCTTCCGGCTTGCCGAGGTGCGACTCCAAGCGGCGCTGGTCAATGAGGCGATTGACGAACTTGAGGTTCTTATTGCTACCGACGACGACGAGATCCGACGTCGAGCAGCATTTACGCTCGGTGAGGTTTATCAGACCTATGACATGGCTGAGGCTGCCGCCTCCATGTTCGAGCGCGTCGTCGACGAAGGCGATCGCTACTGGGCCCCGCGCGGCGCAATCCCGCTTGGGGATATCTTGTTGGTTGCTGGCAAACGCGACGAAGCGATGAACCTGTGGGTTGACGCAGCGTCCAGTGCAGTGCCAGCGGTGCGTCATGCTGCCGAGGAGCGCCTCGCCGATCAAGAACGTAGAGCTCGTGAGGCCGAAAGCCTCGTTGAGCAAACTCGAGCGCTCCAGGATGCTCAGATTGCTAGTGAGCAGCGGATGGCCGTTGAGATCGAGCAGGCAAACGAAGCCAAGGTCGCGGCCGAAGCCGCTGCCGCTGAGGCTCAGGCAGCTGCCGATCAGGCGGCAGCCGAATCACAGGCACGAGCGGCTGAACAGGCGGCAGCTGAAACGAGAGCCGTTGCAGCAGCACAAGCGCTCGCCGATCAGCGAGCGCTCGCTCAGGCACAGGTCGCTGAAGCCAAGGCTGCTGCCGATGCCCAGGTGCTTGCGGCTGAACAGGCGGCCGAGCAGACTGCGGTTGAAGAGGCGGCGAGAGCCGAAGCGTTGGCAATCGAACAGGCTGAGGCGCAGGCTGCTGTTGAGGCTAAAGCACGTGCGGCTGAGCAGACTGCGGTTGAAGAGGCGGCGAGAGCCGAAGCGTTGGCAATCGAACAGGCTGAGGCGCAGGCTGCTGTTGAGGCTAAAGCACGTGCGGCTGAGGCGCAGGCTGCTGTTGAGGCTAAAGCACGTGCGGCTGAGCAGGCTGCTGTTGAACAGGCGGCAATCGCCAAGGCACTTGCTGTTGAACAGGCGGCAATCGCCAAGGCACTTGCTGTTGAGCAGGCTGCTGCTGAGGCTCGTGCTGTTGAGCAGGCTGCTGCTGAGGCTCGTGCTGCTGAGGCTCGTGCTGTTGAGCAGGCTGCTGCTGAGGCTCGTGCTGTTGAGCAGGCTGCTGCTGAGGCCGCGGCGCTCGCCGCTGAGCAGGCTCACGCGGTCGCGATGAGTCAGCTTGAGCCAGTCGTCGTGCCACTCTCATCGCTCGACGACGACCCAACCGACTACCCAGACATAGCGAATGGGGACTTCGGGCTCGGAATTCGCCATGTTGATCCGATGAATGATGTTCGGGATCTGACTGGTGGTGAGGAGTTGGGTGACCCGGACTTTGTTGATGCGTTGAATGATGTTGGGGACCTGGCCGGTGGTGAGGAGTTGGGTGACCCGGACTTTGTTGATGCGTTGAATGATGTTGGGGACCTGGTCGGTAGTGAGGAGTTGGGTGACCCGGACTTTGTTGATGCGTTGAATGATGTTGGGGATCTGGTCGGTGGTGAGGAGTTGGGTGACCCGGACTTTGTTGACCCGATGAACGACGTCGGCGATCTCGTAAGCCCGATGAGCTCGGATTCCCAGTTCCTTGGCCACGAGTTCGAAGCAGCCAGCGACCTCGATCGTCACGACCTCAGCCGCGCAGGTCTACCGGAAACCTCAAATCCATATGCAGCACTTGCCCCCGACGAGCTCGATGCCGATGTCGTTCCTTCCGGCCGAAACCCCTACGCCGAACTCGCTCCGAATTTCGAGACAGAGCCTTTTCACCCAGGTGATGACGTTGAACCAGGTGATTGGGAATCCATGATCGACGTGCCTGACTCCAAGCCTGCTCCAAAGTCATCCGGCTCAACAGCGTTCTCGCGCTATACCTAAGCGGTTAGATGGAATCCCGAACGCCTTGGAGCGATGTGTTCGAGGTTCTCGACGATCAGGGTGGTCCCCGTCAGAATCAGGGCCTCCCGCTAACTCAGATCAACGACACCGAGTTCACCGTTGGCGCGACGTTGCGGTATCTGGGCCCCACCGGTTTTTCGCCCGACGCTGACGACGCGGTTCGCATCTTGCCGCTCAGCGACACACGTCGCTCAGACCTGGCGTCGGTGCCAGCGGTGGTTCGGTGGTTTGTGCGCCCGCACGGCGCGCACACGCCGGCGGCACTGTTTCACGACTACTTCATCTCGAGCGACAGCCCTCTAACACCGAACGAGGCCGACCGCTACTTCTTACACATGCTGTCAGCGCTCAAGGTCCGAACCGTAAAACGATGGGTCATGTACGCAGCAGTTGCCCTGCGAACCCGCTGGGTTACGAGCAAGCTGAGCTTGCTTGTATGGATCGCGTTGTCCACAAGTGGGCTGGTGCTCTTTGTATGGGCGGCTCTCGGCTTTGGTTTCCCGGACCTGTTCGGCAGCCGCTGGGTTGTCTTGGCTGTCACTGGGTTTGCACCATTGCCAGCATCGCTTCTTTGGGGGAGTCAATGGCAGGCAGCGCTTGTGGCGGCGGTTGTCGCCATTTGGATCCTGCCCGCCAGCGCATTCGCACTGATGGCGCTGGGTGTCTACTACTTGCTCGAGCAGATAGTTGGTGGCGGGGACTAGGCGGCGCGTCGCTGCTGTTGGATACTCGAACCGGTACCGTCGGCGCCATCGACAACCGTGATACCGCGCGGTAGCGCTTCGAGAAGCGCTGGGACATGCGTAATTACACCGACAAGCGCCCCCTGATCTCGCAGTTCATCGAGCAGATCGATCGCTCGTTCAACCGACGTCTCGTCGAGCGATCCGAAGCCTTCGTCGATAAAGAGTGCATCAATTTGCACCCCTGCGCTTTGATTCATCACGGCATCTGCAAGCCCCAGTGCCAACGCCAACGAAGCCTGGAAGAGCTCACCACCAGAGAGCCCAGCAGTCGGTCGACGCGTTCCGGTCACGGTGTCCTCGACGCCGAGATCAAGGCCCCACGTACCGCGTCGGTTCTCGCCGTTGTCAAGGACACAGAGTTGGAATCGTTGATGTGTGGACTTGGCAAGTCGAATGTTGGCCAGCTCGACGACGTCGCGCAAATGCGCAGCGAGCACCCAGTTCTCAAGCGACGTGTTTCGTTCGTTGTCGCCCTTGACCAATGCCGCAACTCGCTCAAGGCGACGAGTCTCTATGTCGGCCTGGCCGCGATCCGAGCGCTCGCTGGCGACGCGCTCAATATCTCGGGTGAGTCGATCAAGCGTGGCACGTAGTGTGATTGCTTGGCGGTTAGCGGCAGCGTGATCGTCGCTTGCCTTGTCGACGTCGAGTTTGAGCACGCGTAGGTCGGGCGTTTCAGCCGGCAGTTCCGCCAGCTGTTCTAGCTGACCCTGAAGTCGATCACGGGTGGCGACGTACTGTTGGGTTTGTGCGTCGAGCTGGTCGACGATGCTGGGCTCGAGAAAGCTGTGCTGGGACTGCTCGACCGACTCAAACGGCGACTGCTCAAGCCGCTCTTGCAGGATTGTCGTGGCGCGCCGTTCACCATCGGCGGCCTCGTTTGCAAGAGCGAGCGCAGTCGAGAGTTCACGAAGTAGTTCATCGGCGTGACGAGTTGCTTGCACACGGATCTCGTCGTCAATTGATGCACCGCTGGCCGGCGCCGTCGCAATGTTCATGTCGAAGGTCGTCAAGTCAGCAAGCGCCTGTCGCAAGTCAGTCTCACGCTCCGCGAGTTGCGCTTCGGTTGATGCGTGACGGTTCTGAGCTGCCATTCGCTCGAGTCCGAGTGACTCGATCGTGGTCTCGACGTCGCTGAACTGACTCTGTAGCTGCTGTGCGTTCGCGTGAGCTTGCTCTGAAGCAACTCGGGCTTGCCAGGCCCGCTCGGTTATGGCAGCGATGTCGTCGACGGGTGTACTAGCGGCCGCGCCGAGTGCGCCGCGAAGCTGATTGCGTTGCTCGTCGATATGACGCAATTGTTCAGCGAGATCGTCGGTCGCTGCCTGCTTGCTCACGACGTGGGCACGTAACTCGTCGAGCTGAGCACTGGCTTGCAGCGCGTGGTCTGCGGCGGCACGCGCACCGAGTGCCATAGCCTTAGCGGTGCGGATCTCGGCTGAGAGTTCGGTAATGGACACCACGGCGATATCGGCATGGGTCGCGTGCAACGCTTCGATTTGCAGTTCAACAACCGTGAGCTTGCTGGCAATGTCGTCGGCGACAGCGCGAGCTTGGGTGACATCATCTTGCGTCGCTATGGGGTCGCCGCCATGACTTGTCGCTGGCGACGGGTGCTCTTGTGAGCCACACACCGGACACGGCTCGTCGATGACCAGTGCCTCGGCGATGCGAACTGCAGCGCCTGAAATGAAGGCGTTCCATTGTTCGACCGCGAAGGCTTGGGCACGGTCTCGATCGGCGCGCAACGAGGACAACATGTTCGATGCTGCAACGAATTCTTGCGCAGCGTGGTGCCGACGGTTCAACTGCTCAAGGGTGTCAACTGCCGCTTGTGCCTTTGTTTCGAGTGAGGCTCGCGCGGTCGACGCCGATGCCGCTGTGTCGTGTGCGATATGGGCACGTTCAAGATCAAGCGCAGCGCGTCGAGCCTGGTCAACATTTGCGTCGTGTTGATCCGTGAGCTCGGCAAGAGCGCTGCGTTGTTCGAGTTGCCGGCGTCGCATTTGCAACTCGCGCTCACACGCCTGGGTGTCTGGCGCATCTCGGATCTTGTCGATGTCTGCGCCAAGGCGTCGCTTTTGAGCGTGAGCGATGTCTGACTTTTCCTGCAGCGTGGTGAGTTCATTGGTGCGGCGGCGGAACTCGGCGTGGAGCCGGTTAACCACAGCCTCGAGGTCAGATACCTTGCGTGCCGCCGTTCTGCGAAGAGTAAGCCGCTCAGCGAGCAGCGTGAGTTCGTGGAGCGTTGTTTTGAGACTGTCAACATTTACGGTGTGCAGCGGTTCAAGACCAGCAGTAGTGAGGGCACGGTCTGCTTTGGCACGAATCTGCTGAACATGACGCGACGCGTCCTGGCGGCGATGTTGTTGCTGAGCCAGGGCGCGAGCTTGGCTCGTGACCGGCACGGCAGAGCGAGCATGGGCCAGACGCTGCAGGTCACGCTGGTGCTCGGTCGCGTTCGCCCTGTGAACGGCAACCAGTTCAAGGACCTGATCGCGGCGTTGGATCCGGTCGCTGATCTCGACGGCTTGGTGGTGCGCCCGGCTGGCCTGCTGCGCCTGCAGCTCGAGCTCGGCCACCTGAGCTTGCAACTCGCCGAGCATGCCGGTTCGGATGCTCTTGGCAACGCTCAGCAGGTGTTCCTCGCTCCCGGCGACCTCGTGACCGGTAACCGCAGCCAATTCGTGAGCGATTGTGTCGCGTCGACTGTCGAGGTGCTCGACGAGCGCGAGATCAGCGGCCGTGGCCTGCGTGGCACGCTCGGTGAGCAAGCTGGTGGCATCGCCGAACACCTCTGACGAAAAGAGTGTGCGCAGCAACGCGCGGCGATCACCCGACTCACTAAGCACGCGACTGAACTCACCCTGGGGGAGTAGAGCCACCCGCTCAAACTGTCGGCCGCTCAACCCAACGAGTTCGCAACATCGTTCGTTCACTTCACCAATCTTGTTTGCGACCGCCGTGGCTACGTCGGCGCTGTCGTTGTCGAGTCGAAACAGCGTTGCTTTGCGCTCAGCTTGGGTGAACCCGGTACCACGACGCTTTGGTCGCTGCTGTTTCGGAGACCGGCGCACACGCCAGCGCGCACCCTTGGCGACAAAATCGAGCACAACAGAACATTCGATACTGGCTGGAGCGTGGTCGGAACGGAGCCGTACGTAATCAGCGCGGCGACCCGGCAGGGTGCCAAACAAGCTGTAGTGGAGCGCATCGAAGATTGTCGTTTTGCCAGAACCATTGTTGCCAGCCACGACAAACAGGCCAAGATCGGTGAGGGCATCGAAGTCGACCACTTCGGTCCCGGCGTACGGGCCGAATGCCGTCATGGTCAGCTGCAATGGTCTCATGACCGCTGGCGTTCGACCTGCGAGATGGCGTCGTGCAGTAGGGCATGGTCGTCGCCATCCTGTACGTCGCCGACGGTGGCCAAGAACTCATCGGCGAGTTCGTGGCTCGTACGCTGGCGTGCTGCCGCTGCGGTCAACAGTTTGCCGTTGGCACTCGACGAGCCAATCCGCTCGATCTCTACGAGATGTGGAAATTGGGAACGAAGCCGGCGGTGTGCATCGGCGACCGGATGTGGATCGGTGAGTTCAATGCGCACCCAGTCGCGCGTGTTGCCATCGGCTGCGAGTAGCTCGTCGAGCGTGCCTCGCACGGTTGTGACCGACCGGCCGACATCGATTGGTATCGGTTTGCTTCGGGCATCGCCATCGGCGTCGAGCTCGACAAGCACAACTTCTTTTTGGGCGCGTTCACCGAATGAATACGCAAGTGGCGCCCCGCTATATCGGATCCGTTCGTCGCCGCCGACGATCTGAGCCCGGTGCAGGTGGCCAAGAGCGGTGTAGTTGAAACCATTGAACACCGAAGATGACACCATGCCGGCGTCGCCGACTGCCAAGGTGCGCTCGGATTCGCTGGGTTCTGCGCCAGTGACAAACGCGTGAGCGAGAGCCAAGCTGCGGACGCCGGGAACGATCCGGCTTCGAGCAGTTTGCAGTGTCGCACGAAGGACGGTTTCGTGTGTTGGGCGGGCTGGTTCGTCAGCATCACTTGCAGACGCGACGGGAGCAAACGCTGGGTCGAGATACGGGACAGCAACGATCGCTAGTGGGCCATCGGCGTACGTGCGCATGTCGACTTCGGACGCCCGCTTGTATCCGCCGCGCACGATAAGGCCTGAGGTCAACAACCCGTCGATGCTGCCGAGTCGCTCTGCGCTGTCGTGGTTTCCGGTGATCGCAGCCACATCGGCGTCGGCGGCGAGCATGGAGCGCAGGCCCGTATGAAATAGTTCAACTGCGTCAGCGGGTGGAACGGATCGGTCAAACAGGTCACCGGCGATTGCGACCAGGTCAATCTCTTCGGATCGGATGAGGTCGACGAACCACTCGATGAACAGCGCTTGCTGATCGAGAAGCCGATGGTCACCAAAGGACCGGCCGAGATGCCAGTCACTGGTATGCAAAATCCTCATGGCTCGAAGGTACGACAGGGGTGTGACAATCTCGGTGATGCCTGTCAGTTCCTGCTGCGACTAACTTCGGTGACGCCTCAATTCGGCGAACCGAGCCGAACCGCACAAGTCCACCAAGCAGCAAACAACACAGCAACAGAGCAACAGAGCAACAGCAGCAAGGATTGACCGATGGAAGTACAGAATCGCCAGGGACCAGCATTTGGCGTCGCCCGCATCACACTTGGATCAAACGAGCGGATCAAGGCTGAGTCGGGCGCAATGATGGCGACGACGCCCTCTGTCGCCGTTGAAGCACGCGCCGAAGGTGGCGTGCTCAAATCATTGAAGCGCGCCGCGCTCGGTGGTGAATCGTTCTTCGTGACGTCATATACGGCCCCCGCAGAAGGTGGTTGGGTCGACGTCGCAGCGCGCCTGCCCGGCGATACTCAAGTCATTGACGTCGAGCCAAACGTGGCGTGGTTTGTGCAGAAAGGCTCCTGGTTGGCATCGGCAGACACCGTGCAACTCGATACAAAGTGGGGCGGATTCAAGAACATGTTCGGCAGCGAGGGCGGTTTCATTCTTCGGGCCGAAGGACAAGGGCCCATGGTTATTGCCGCGTACGGAGCCATCGAAGCTTGGGACCTTGCACCCGGTCAGACCATCACGCTCGATACAGGTCACATGGTTGCGTATCAAGAAAGCGTGCAGATGGAGTTACGCAAAGTCACGGGAGGTCTTGTGCAGACGTTCAAGAGCGGTGAAGGCCTTGTTTTTGACTTCACCGGCCCGGGGCGGGTTTTGATTCAGACTCGCAATCCCAACGAGTTCTTAAGCTTCATTGGTGCTGCGATTGGCACCGGCAACGCCTCTGCTGGTGGCGCCGCCGGAGCGATTGGTGGCTTGCTCGGACGCGACTGAATCTGTACGCATACGGTGGCGAGGCCACCGACTGCTTGCCGACCAGGATTGGTGTCGACAGGAAATCACTCAGCGACACCGCGAGGTGTCACACCAGCGCTCTATGTTTGCGACGTGACTGTCCATGTCGTCGCTACCGAATACGGCCGACCCGCGAGCAACGCGCTCGCACAGGTACTAGCGCAGGCAAAGGGCGACTCACTGCTCGCGCCTGTCACTGTGATCGTTCCATCGAACTTTGCGGGCCTTGCTGCCCGGCGCATGCTTGGCAGCGGCCTTGTCGGCGTCGATGGCGTCGCCAACGTGAGCTTTGTCACGCCATTTCGGTTAGCTGAGCTGCTCGCGGTCGGCCAACTGCGGGGCCGCAAACCGCTCACGAAACCAGTACTCGGCGCCGCAGTGCGCCGAGCCTTACACGAGAACCCTCGTCATTTCCGCGCAATACGTGATCACCAGGCGACCGAGCGGGCGCTTGCCGACGCGGTCGGCGAGTTGAGCAATGTCAGCGGCCGCAGCCTCGCAGCTATCGAAGACACGAGTGCGCACGCTGCAGGAATCGTTGGGCTGTACCGCGATATCAAAGGACATCTAACTGGTTTCCACGACGAAGCCGACGTCGCCCGAGCCGCCACCGAGCGCAATGACCTCGCAACGGCTGCTGCTCCATTCGGCCACATGATCTGGTACCTGCCTGCGCCGCTGTCAATGCCGCTGCAGAAATTCTTGCAGGCCGTATTTGGGTGCAACCCAACCGTCGTCATTGCAGCAACGTCGGGTGATCAAGAGGTCGACCACGAGATCGACGTGCTTGTGAGCAGCGTGTGTGGTGCCGCGTTTCCGGCACTCAGCGGGCCTGCGAGCGCGCCGCCGCTCGCAAGCCACGTGATCTCGACCAGTGACGCCGACGAAGAGGTACGGGCGGTCATCCGAGAAGTACTGCAGCTCGTTGCCGAGGGCGTGCCGCTCGACCGAATTGGGATCTTCCATCCCACGCCCGATCCGTACGTACGAATCTTGCAGCAGCAGTTTGCGGCAGCGAATGTCTCAGCGAATGGGCCATCGCGTCGTCGCTTGAGCGAGTCGATAGCCGGCCGGGTGCTTGTGGGGGCGCTTGCGCTGCCCGCTGAGCAGTGGCGACGCGATCGCGTGATCGCACTGGTCAGCAGCGGTCCATTGCGCCACGATGGCAAACCGGCACGTCCTGGCGTGTGGGACATGTTGTCTCGCCAGGCGGGTGTCGTTGGCGGTTTGGTCGATTGGCGCGCCAAGCTTGCTGGCGAATCAGCGCATCAGTTGAACGTTCACGAACGCGCCATGGAACATGCGCTCAACGATCGGGCACAGTCTGCGCAGGCGCGATATGACGATCGGGCACAGTCTGCGCAGGCGCGATATGACGACGTCACCGATCTTGCAGCGTTCATCGAATCGGTTGCCGAAATGCTCGATGCCGTGGCCAACGCATCCGGTTGGACGGGTCGCTCGCAGGCGGCGCTTGAGCTGCTGCAGTCGTTGCTCGGACGAGCGCACATGCATGCGTGGTGGCCCGAAGCCGAACAGGCCGCATTCGAGGCGGTCGAACTTGCACTCGAACGACTGGCGATGCTCGAAGAGATTGACCCCGAGCCATCAATGGCTGTTTTCAAGCGAGCGCTCGCAAGCGAGCTGTCGGTGGCTCGAGGCCGGTCGGGTCGATTCGGTGACGGCGTCGTCTATGGACCACTCGCAACCGCCGCAGGCCACGATCTTGACGCCGTTTTCATCTTGGGTTGCGTCGAGGGTCTATGCCCGACCCCACGCCGAGAAGACGTGCTGCTACCAGAACGGGCTCGACAGGCCACGCGAGGCGAGCTGGCAGAACGTCTCAAACAAATCGACGAGCAACATCGGTTCTTTCTCGCAGCGCTGGCGACCGCACCGCCAGAACGGCGCTGGTTGTTCTATCCACGTGGTGATCTGCGCAGCAGCCGCCGATCCCGTCCGTCTCGCTGGTTGTTGCCGACGGCATCACATCTGGCCAAGCGAGCGCTGTACGCAACCGACTTCGAAGACAAGACGCCGCCAGGAGTGTTCGAGCTTCGTTCCCACGCTGCCGCGCTGCTCGCAGCAACGCACTACACGTCGGTCGAAGAACGCGACGTCGCGAGCGTGCATGCCTATGTCACCTCGGGGGGCGAGGCCGCGTTACATCCCGCAGCCGAGCAGGTTGAGCGTGGGCTTGCAGCCCAGTCGGCTCGGGCAGGAGCCGACTTCACCGAGTTCGATGGCAACATCGCAGCGGCCCTGGTCACAACCTCTGGCGGGCCGGCCATGTCGGCGTCAAAGCTTGAGATGTGGGCAACGTGTGGATTTCGCTATTTCTTGGCACACGAGCTTGGCTTGAGTGAACGAGATGACCCCGAGCGCACGATCGAATTGTCAGCACTCGATCGCGGTTCGGCACTCCATGCAGTGCTTGAGCGGTTCCTCGAAGAGGCGATCGCCCACGGCGTGCCTGCACCAGATCAGCCATGGTCGCCGCAACAGCGCGCTCGAGCCCAAGAGATCGCGGCCGAGGTGTTTGAAGAATACGAACGTCGCGGCCGCACGGGTCGCCCCGTCGAGTGGGCCACCCAAAAGAGTGACCTTCTCGCACTGCTCGATGAGTTCTTGACCGCCGATGATCACTTTCGAGCGAGCGCCCAGGCGACGCCAGCGCACTATGAGCTTCCGTTTGGCATGGGCGGACACGATCCGCTGGTGATCGAATTAGATCACGGCCGTGAGCTTTTGTTCCGCGGCAAGATTGACCGGGTTGATTTCGGGCCAACCGGCGACGCATTTGTGTCCGACTACAAGACCGGCAAGGGCGCGGACTACAAGAATCTGGCCGACGCCGATGACCCAACCAATGCAGGGCAGATGCTCCAGCTCGGCTTGTACGCCGAGGCCGTCGCGCAGCGCCTTGGGTCCAATGCCGTCGACACGCGCTACTGGATGGTCAACAGCGAGGCTGGCCATGCCCGATATGGCTACCCATGGACGCGTGTGAACAGCGAACGCTTGCACACCGTGCTCGCCACGATCTCCCAGGGCATCGACCGCGGCGTCTTCGCGCTCGTACCGGGGGAGTGGGAGTCGCATCGCAGTACCTACGCCAACTGCAAGTACTGCGAGTTCGATGGGGTTTGTCCCCGGGCACGTGCTGAACATGCAACCGACAAAGCCGACGCGCCAGAACTAGCAGTGCGCGTCGCACTGCAGCAGCGGCCGCCACACGATGATGCGGCCGATACGGCCGATACGGCCGCTGGTGACACTGGTGACACTGGTGATGCCGCCCTGAGTGATCCAAAATCATGACGACCACAGAAGCCAACGACACTGCTGAGCTGGTCGATGCGGCCACCCGTCAACGCATCGGCAAGACCGCGTTGCATGAAACGCTGTTCGTTGAGGCGGGTGCGGGGTCAGGCAAAACCACCCTGCTCGTCGAGCGCATCGTCAACCTCATTTTGACCACCGATGTCCGGCTCGCGTCCATCGCCGCCATCACCTTCACCGAAGCAGCGGCAACGGAGCTGCAGTCGAGAGTTCGCGCCAAGTTCGAAAACGTGCAAGCGACTGCGCTGGGTCTGCATGACCAAGAAACGGTTGACCGGTGCCGACGGGCGATCGCCGACTCCGACCTCGCCGCGATCACCACCCTGCACGGATTCGCCAACCGCATTCTTGGTGAGTTCTCGGTGGCGGCTGGTCTTCCCCCGCAGGTCCGCGTCCTCGATGAAGTGTCGTCACAAATGGCCCAAGAGGAACGGTGGCAACGTTTCGTTGATCGCCTGTACGACAACGAGGCCTATGTCGACCTGTTGCAAGCAGCTGCTGCGCTACAGATCCCGCTTGAACCTCGGTACCTGAATCAGTCGACCATGCGAAAGGTTGGTATTGAGTTCAACCAGAACTGGGATCGCCTCGGTGAACTGCTTGTCCAGGAACCGGCGCCGTTGGCGGACTTTGATTTCACCGTGTTCGACGAAGCTGTCGGTGAGGTCGAGCGCTGGACTCACGAGTGTCTTCTGCCCGAGGATCTGCTCTACCAGCATGTGCAGAACAAGCTGCCTGGCATGCGCGCTCTTCGAGATATCGACGTGCCGCTCCGAAAGCTGCGGGCTCTGCAGCAAGCCGAAGACTGGACTGGTGGAAGGGGCGGCAAGAAAGGAAATTGGGCGGGTGCGGGCACAGTCGATCTGGTAAAGGACGCGCTGCGCGCTGTGAAAACAGCTAAGGACGAGGCGCTGGCTCCAATTTATGACGACGTGCTCCTGGGGCTCTCGCGAGTAATTGCGAGCGAAACGCACGCCGCAGCCCAAGCCAGACGCGCTGACGGTGGACTTGAGTTTCACGATCTCTTGGTGCTTGCTCGTGATTTGCTTCGAACGCACGACGACGCACGTCGAGCGCTGCACGATCGGTACCAACACGTCTTGCTCGATGAGTTTCAAGACACCGACCCAATTCAGGTCGAACTCGCTGTTCTCATCGCAACAAGCGCTGAGACAGTGCAAGGCGTGCCGTGGGATCACCTGCCCGTCGACCCAGGCCGGCTGTTCTTTGTTGGTGACCCCAAGCAGTCGATCTACCGGTTCCGTCGCGCTGACATAGCGCTTTTTCTGCAGGCCCGAGACAGATTTGCTGGACCCGACGGCGCGGCACAACTCAAGACCAACTTCCGCACGATGAAACCCATCGTGGACTGGGTCAACACCATGTTTGGTGATCAGATGGCCGAGGAGGTCGCCAATAGCCAGCCGCGCTACGAGGCACTGAATGCCCATCGAGTTCTTGATTCAGACCGGGCCGTAGCGGACCATCGGCCCGTTCTGCTCGGCGGTCCGCACGAGGGCGTGAAAGCCGCTGAGCTGAGAACGTTCGAGGCTGAAGACGTCGTTGGCGTCGTGCAGGCGATTCTTGCTGACCCTTCGGCATGGCCAGTGTTTGACCGTGAGGCCAACGAGTGGCGCCCGGCCGATATCGAAGACATCACGATCTTGTTGCCGACTCGCACATCGCTGTCGTTCCTGCGTGCGGCGCTTGATGTTGCAGAGGTTAAGTATCGGATTGTCACCGGCACATTGGTGTACGACACCCAAGAAGTCATTGATGCCCTGGCAGCGCTTCGAGCAATTGACGATCCGACCGACGAGCTCAGTCTTGTCGCAGCTCTGCGGTCGCCGCTCTATGGCTGTTCCGATGTTGATCTCATGACGTGGCGACAAGCGGGTGGTAAGTGGGACATTCGAGCGCCACAACCTCCGTCGATCTCACCAGGGCATCACGTGGCGGTTGCGGTCGCACATCTCAGGTCGCTATGGGGTGAGCGTTGGTTTATGACACCCTCCATGTTGCTCGAACGACTACTCCGTGAACGCCAGGCGCGGCTGCTGGCCTTTGGTGATCAGCGCACGGTCGACGTCTGGCGGCGTCTTCGGTTTCTCGTCGAGCAAGCGCGAGCGTTCGAAGAGTCGGGCATGGGCGACTTGCGCGGTTTCACGCAATGGGCAGCGCTGCAGGGTGGGGCGATGGCGCGAGTGCATGAGCCATTGCTTCCTGAGACCGACGAAGCCTCGCTCAGTATTCAGACCATCCATGGCGCAAAGGGCCTTGAGTTCCCAATCACCATCTTGTCGGGCATGACCACGCAGCTCAACTCGACGGGTCGAGGCTTGGATGTGATCTGGCCTGCGTCGGGTCCACCAAGCGTCAAGGTGCGAGCAGGCGTTGCGATGCAGAACCACCAGCCGCGCGCAGACCTTGAATCAGCCATGGACGAGTTCGAAAAGACACGGTTGGCCTATGTGGCTGCAACGCGTGCCCGTGATCACCTGATCGTGAGCTGCCACCACAAGGCGGGCAAGGCGGCCGAAAAGACATACGGCGGACAGTTTTGGAGAGCGTTCGATGTCGATGAGCGGCGTGACCTGTGGCGCCAGGTCGAGTGGCGCACCTCGGTTGCAAATCACGAACCACAGGTCAGTGCACCTACCCAGCTTGGGCTCGCCCTCGATGATCGTGCGATCTGGATCTCAGAGCGCGAGGCGCTCCTGGCCCCGCAAGGCAGGGCACGCGTTGTCTCGGCTACGCGGGTCGCTCAGACCGCCCTGCAAACCATCGCAGTCAACGAGACAGAGTCCAGCGACGATGGCATCGCGCCGTACATACATGAGGCACTCATTGAGCAAGACGACGATCAGGCCGATCAGCCGGTCGACGCGCTGATCACTCGGCGACGGGGTCGCACTGGTTCGGCCATCGGCTCGGCAGTGCACAGTGTGCTGCAACTCGTCGATCTCACGGCTCCCGTCGGCGTCGATGACGTGGTCGTACAGCAGTGCGAGATCGAAGCGATTCCAAACCGCACGATTGTTGTTGGGCGGCTCGTCAAGTCAGCGCTCGACTCATCGGCCGTAGCACGTGCCGCTCAGCACCCGCATTTCAAAGAGCTGTTTGTGGCCGCACCAATTGGCACCCGAACCATCGAGGGCTACGTCGACCTGTTGATTGACACTCCAGAGGGCCTTGTGGTCGTTGACTATAAGACCGACACCGTTCGTAGCGAAGAAGACGTCGAAGCCAAGTTGGCCGCCTACGAGTTGCAGGCGGCGTCGTACGCGGTGGCGCTTGAGACGGTCACCGGCCAGGCGGTGTCTGAGTGTCGCTTTGTCTTTTGCACCCAGCAAGGTCCAATTGAGCGTCAGGTTGTTGACCTGGACCAAGCAAAGGCGACCGTGCGTTCGACACTCGCCAGCTTTGATGGGGGCAGCTGATGGGTGTGTTTCGTCGAAACCGCATTCGTGACTGGCGTCAAGCTGAAGAAGCTGCGGCGCGTTGCTTGCGCAAGGCGGGCTGCCGACGCGTCTCGTTGACGCAGGGAAGCGCCGACGGCGGGATCGACGTAGTCACGGCATGTTGGGCGGTGCAGGTAAAGCACACTGCAAAACGTGTGGGTCGGCCAGTGCTGCAGCAAACAGTAGGTGCCGCCCTGTCGCTCGGACGGCGACCAGCGGTGTTCTCGACGAGCGGGTTCAGCGGCCCAGCGATCGCGTATGCGAAAGAGCATGACGTCGCACTCTTTGAGCTCAAACTAAACGGCTCGGCGCGATCAGTGAGTCACACCGCTCGCTACGTCGGCAAGCGACTACGCCGCACCACACATCGCTGATTCACCCGTGCCACGGCACGGGAATGCGCCAAGCCACGTCCACCTGCTGTCGCTCACGCGTGATGCGCCGAAGCCCGCCAGCGCTCGTGACCGGCTCCGTATGTTGCGCTGAGGCAACGAGAACACGTTGCTGTCCCTCGAGCGGCCAGTACCGCGTTCGGATTCCGTCGAAGCGACAGGAATTTCGGCAGAGCTTAGGGAAACTGTCCTCGACGCGTTTACCTAGCGTGTCCGCAAGTGTGATCCACAAGAACTACGGCCACTGTCCCGTGCGCCTCGTTAGCTCACTGCGGTTCTGTTGCAGTGTTTGACGCGGCGAAGAAGTTTGTAATCAAATTGCCAATGGTGGTGATGACAGGGTCGTTCGTGGCGACACCGTGCCGGCCAGCGAGACCAGCAGGGTTATGGGTGGTGACCTGAGTTGTGCCGTTGGCGTCTTCCCACACGACGAACTTGAGCGGAAGGTCGATGCCGAAGCTGCCTTGCTGGTTCATCGGTGGCGTGCCGATCATTGGGACACCAAAGATCACGAGTCGCGTTGGCGGCAGTGCACCACCTGAGGCTTCGCCGTGGTCCATGATCCCGATGACAGCAGCAGGTGATGCTCCAATTGCGTCGCTAAGACGAGCAAACGTGCTTTCGAAGTCGGTGTCGCTCGCCGTTGTGACGAAACCCGGGTCGCTTAGTAGTGCGGTCGAACTGCGCATTTCGGAGCAGATACACGCCGTCGTCGACGGCAGCGATCAGTCGCGGGCGCCTGCGGGCGCAGTGCCAAGCAAGCTGGCGATAAAGTGGAGAGTTTGAAAAATCGCGCGGAGCTTGCCCACGATGGCTCACCTTCTGCACACATTTCGTGAGCTGTGCGTCGTGGATGAAGTCTCGCCCAGAGTTTTAGCGGCCGAAAGCGAAGCCACCGAGTACACCAGGGTCGGTAGTGGTCTCAGCCGCTACAACGACGACAACCAAAATCGTGATCTTGGCAACTTGTTGTATTGCGCCAAGCACGTCTCCGGTGATGCCACCAATCTTGCTTATTGCGAGCCGGACGACGAGGGCGCCTGCTCCATAGGCACCGACGACTAGCGGAAGAGCGATCACACCAAAGAGCATGATGAGTAGCAAAGCGGTTATGAGAGAAGTGCTGATGACCGCGGGTCGGGAGAGCTGCGTCAGATAGTCGATACCCAGGCCGCTGTCGCGCGCTGGTCGAGCGATGATCATCATGAAACTGGACACGGCTCGGCTCAGGCTGTGTGCTGCAACTGCGGCGCACAGCGCCACCCAACCGGTTAGTGACGCGAGGGACGCGATTTCTACGACGATCACAAAGATCAGAACGGTCACGCCGTACGTGCCGAGCCGCGAATCCTTCATGATTTCGAGACGCTGGTCGACGGTCCAGCCGCCGCCAAATGCGTCGGCCATATCGGCCAATCCATCGTGGTGGAACGCGCCGGTCATCTGGGTCACTAGCGCAGTAGCGAGCGCAGCGGCAACGGTGGGCGCCATGACTTCACCCAAGCCGATGTAGATGCCACCTTGTACAAGACCAAGACAGAAGCCGACGGCGCCAAACCAAGGCACTGCTGCGCCCATATTCATTTCGCCGCCGGACCGGTGCGCAGGAATGCGGGTCAGAAACGAGATCGCGTCGCGGAACGCACTAGGAAGCACGGGTCACAAACAAGTGGCTAGGCAGCACGGGGCTAGGCAGCACGGGTGAGAAAGCACGGGCTACGAACAAGTGGCTAGGCAGCACGGGGTTAGTCAGCACGGGGTTAGTC
>Ga0209828_1000610_pt1 | contig 33967 bp, 25 predicted proteins | sample MaitaG_FD_187429 | JGI IMG/M metagenome (GOLD analysis project Ga0209828, IMG submission 187429) | Marine algal microbial communities from Maine, USA - Maine_Asex2 metaG (SPAdes) (version 2) | ecosystem: Host-associated > Algae > Red algae > Unclassified | place: Maine, USA | collected 2015-01-05
TCACCATAGACAACAGAGATTATTACATAGACTTACTCTTTTATCACAGAAGATTAAAAAGCCTAGTGGCTATAGATCTGAAGATAGGTGAGTTCGAGGCAGGATACAAAGGGCAGATGGAGTTGTATCTCCGTTACTTGGAAAAGTATGAAACCATCGAAGGGGAAAATCAACCCATTGGCTTAATCCTTTGCACAGGCAAAAACCAAGAGCACGTAGAGTTGCTCCAGCTAGACAAGAGCAACATCAAAGTAGCAGAATACCTGACCGAATTGCCAAGTAAGAAAGTATTAGAAGAAAAACTTCAAAAAGCCATAGCCATAGCCCGATCCAAAACAGAAAGTACTAGAGACAATGACTAAAGTTGGTAGCATAGAACGTATCACTCAAAATAGAGTCGTCAAACTTTTCCAAAAAGAATTGGGCTATACCTATTTGGGAGATTGGCAAGATCGAGAAGATAACAGCAATATTGAGGAATCACTATTGACCGCATACCTGACCAAGAAAGAATATACTACTATTCAGATCAATAGAGCCATTTTTCAATTGAAGCAAACTGCTCAGAATTTTAGTGATAGCCTTTATACTACAAATAAGAATGTGTACAAATTATTACGTTATGGTGTGAAAGTCAAGGCAGATGCCAGCAGTGATTTTGAAGATGTACATTTAGTCAATTGGAATGACTTCAATGATAATGATTTTGCCATAGCAGAAGAAGTGACGATCAAAGCCAATAAGACCAAGCGACCAGATATAGTCATGTATGTCAACGGTATTGCCATTGCGGTCATAGAACTCAAAAGGAGTAGTGTCACCATCAACGATGGTATTCGCCAAAACATCGCCAATCAAAGAGACCATTTCATACAATCATTTTTTGCGACCATACAGTATTGTTTTGCTGGAAGTGATACAGAAGGCTTGCGTTATGGTACGATCAAAACAGAAGAGAAATACTATCTCACATGGAAAGAAGATGTAGCAGATAATAGTAGAATTCTATTGGATAAATATCTGCTCAAGATGTGTAACAAGGAGAGATTGATAGAATTGCTATATGACTTTATACTCTTTGATGGTGGTGTAAAAAAGCTACCCAGAGTCCATCAGTATTTTGGTATCAAAGAAGCTCAAAAATATGCCGATAGATATGAAGGTGGTATCATCTGGCATACACAGGGAAGTGGGAAGAGTATTACGATGGTATGGTTAGCCAAGTGGATTTTAGAGAATATGTCCAATGCAAGAGTAGTCATACTTACCGACAGAGACGAACTTGACAAGCAGATAGAAGAAGTCTTTACGGATGCAGGAGAAAAAATCTACAGAACAGACAGCGGAAGAGACCTGATGAGTCAACTGGGTCAAGCCAATCCAAGACTGTTGTGTTCTTTGGTGCATAAGTTTGGTAAGAGAGATGTTGGCAATTTTAAAAAGTTCATCAAAGAACTAGAAGAGAGTCCACCAACTGTTGTAGGAGAGATATTTGTCTTTGTGGACGAATGTCACCGTACACAAAGTGGTAAGCTCCATAGAACGATGAAGGCCATTATGCCTACTGCAGTATTCGTTGGATTTACGGGGACACCTTTATTAAAAAAGGACAAAAAGACCAGCTTAGAAGTTTTTGGTAAGTACATCCATACTTATAAATTCAATGAAGGAGTAGAAGATGGAGTTATTCTGGATCTTCAATACGAAGCCAGAGACATAGATCAGCGAATCAGCTCTACCAAAAAGATTGACGAATGGTTTGAAATCGTCACTGAGGAGTTAAATGATTTCCAAAAAATGGAGCTTAAAAAGAAGTGGGGGACCATGCAGAAAGTACTGAGTAGCCGATCGAGAATGGAGAAAATTGTAAACGACATAGTCATCAGCTTCAGAAAAAATCCAAGGCTCTCTTCCGAAAGTGGCAATGCTATTTTAGTGGCCAGTTCCATCTATGAAGCTTGTAAATATTATGACTTATTCCTAAATTCGCCCCTAAAGAATAAAGTAGCAATCGTTACATCCTACATCCCGCAGACCAGTGATGTCAGTACAGAAGATACGGGTGCAGACTCGGAGACGGATAAGGAGTTTATGTACAATTTGTATCAAGAGCTTTTAAAAGATGTAAAAAGACAGCCTCAAAAATCATTGACTGAAAGTTATGAAGACTGGGCGAAAAGCAAGTTTAAAAAAGAACCAGCCAACATGAAATTGTTGGTCGTAGTATCCAAGCTATTGACCGGCTTTGATGCGCCTACCTGTTCTGTATTATACATTGATAAGTCGATGCAAGACCATGGATTATTTCAGGCCATCACAAGAGTAAATCGGCTCGACGGCCCAGACAAACAATTTGGATTAATAGTGGACTACAAAGATTTATTTAGCAAACTTGTCAATGAGGATGGGACCGGTGCCTTGCAAGTGTATACTAGTGAACTAGATACAGACCATTTTGAAGCAGACGACATAGATATTATGCTTCAGGATCGTTTAGAGAAAGGCAAAGAACGATTAGATAATGCTTTAGAAGAAATCGCCTTACTATGTGAGCCCGTTGAAGCTCCCAAAGATTCTATGGCGTATATTCGATACTTCTGTGGTAATACTGAAATAGAAGAAGAACTCAAAGCAACAGAAACACAGCGTACAGCACTCTACAAAAAGACGGTGTCTTTGATTCGAGCCTATGCTAATATTTTAGATGAAATGGAAGAAGCAGGCTATACGCAGTCTGAAAAGATTAAAATAAAAAAAGAAGTCGATCATTACCTAAACCTTCGAGAAGAGATAAGACAAGCAAGTGGTGAAGTGCTTGATTTGAAAACTTATGAAGCCGATATGCGCCATTTGATAGATACTTATATCTATGCAGAAGAATCAGAAATAATCTCGCCATTTAGTGATATATCCTTATTAGACATCATCACCAGTGAGGGCATAATGGAGGCAATCGCTACGCTATCTGAAGGTATACGAAGCAGCCAAGAAGCAGTTGCAGAAACCATCGAAAATAATGTAAGAAAGAAGATTATCAAGGAACATCTTATTGATCCAGCTTTCTTTGAAGAAATGTCAAAACTCCTGTCAGAGCTTATCAGGGCTAGAAAAGAAAAAGCCATTAGTTATCAAGATTATCTCGATAAAATTGCTGAATTAGCCAAAAAGGTGACAGATGGTAAAAGCGAAGAGACGCCTGACGGATTAGTAACTGTGGCTCAAAGAGCTTTGTATAATAACCTAGGAAAAAATGAGGAATTGGCCTTGAGAATTGATGCTGCTGTAAAGGAAGTTAAAAGAGATGATTGGAGAGGAAACAAGCCCAAAGAAAATGAGATAAAAAAAGAAATATATAAGCAGCTTTTACCTTATGAAAATGATTCTGGATTAATCACTGCAAATGAAACTCATCTACCACCTTACGGAATAGAAGATAAAGTTGAGAGAATTTTCGACATCATCAAAGCACAAGTTGAGTATTGATGCCAGAATTAAAATTGGGAAATATTAAAATAGATGTGGAACTAAAGGATGTAAAAAATATCCACTTAAGCGTCTACCCGCCAAATGGACAGGTCAGAATTGCTGCACCTGAGCATATGGCATTAGACTCCATCCGTGTATTTGCCATCAATAAACTTAAATGGATAAAGAAACAGCAAGCCACCTTTAAGAATCAAGAAAGAGAGACACCAAGAGAATTTCTAACCAAAGAAAGTCATTACTTCCGTGGGGAAAGATATTTGCTTAAGATCATAGAACATGATGCAAAGCCAAAGGTTATCTTAAAACATGCCACTCTAGAATTACATGTAAGACCCAAAACGTCTATTCCAAAGAAAAAAGAAATCATTGATAATTGGTATCGTGACGAGATGAAGAAAGTACTTCCAGAAATGATTAAAAAGTGGGAAAAGAAAATTGGAGTGAAATCGAATGACTTTGGTGTAAAGATAATGCGAACCAAATGGGGCTCTTGTAACATTGAAGCCAAGCGAATATGGTTAAATCTTGAATTGGCTAAAAAGCCTTTAGAGTGTCTAGAATATATAGTAGTACACGAATTAGTGCATTTACTAGAAAGAAATCACAATGACAAATTCATTAGATATATGAATGAATTTATGCCTAAATGGAGATTCCATCGAGATGAATTAAATAGATTGCCTTTTAGGCATACAGATTGGAAATATTGAGAAATTTATGATAGACTTCATAGGAGACATACATGGCTACTCTGATAAATTAGAAGAACTTCTTATTAGACTGAACTATTCTAAAAAAAGAAAAGGCTACAAACACGAAAATCGAAAAGTATTATTTGTGGGGGACTCATCGATAGAGGCCCGAATAATCCAAGAGTAATTGAAATAGTAAGAGCTATGGTTGATACTGGAAATGCAATCGCACTTTGTGGTAATCATGAACACAATGCAATCTGCTTTAATTTCAAAACTAAGAATGGTTTTCTTCGAGAACATAGTATCAAAAATTTCAAGCAGCATTCTGAAACCTTGCTTCAATTTCATGGTAATCAGAAATTATATAATGAAGCTATTGAATGGTTTAAAACGCTGCCATTATATTATAAAGATGAAAACTTTAATGCGGTTCATGCTACCTATGATTCAATATCTATCGACTATTTACAATTACATACCAAAAATGGTGTCTTATCAGAAGAGCAGTATCATTTGCTCGCAGACAACAATTCACAACTATTTAAAGCAGTGGAGATAACTTGCAAAGGGATGGAAATCAAACTTTCAAATGATCAATATTTCTTAGATAAGGATGGCACAAAAAGAGTTCACATTCGCACAAAATGGTGGTTAGATCCTACTAAAAACAGTCTGCATAATCTGAGTATTATACCGGGTCTAAGTATAAATTCGAACGAAAGCTTAGAAAGTACAAATTACTATAAAGAAGATGGGAAACCGGTATTCTTTGGACACTATTGGCTTAAAGGACGTCCTATATTGTTTAGAGATAATATTTGTTGCACGGATTTTTCAGTGGCAAAAGATGGATTCTTATGTGCCTATAGATTTAACGGAGAGAAAATTTTGAGTAACGAAAACTTCATATATGTCTAGTAACGTGAAATTTGATATACAAAGCAGCTACCCAAACATGTCCCCAAGATTTATATTCCTAAAAAATTTATTAATACCAAGTCTAGCAGTTTCCTAAATTAACTGAGCTATCACCCTCTTATCCCCCTTACAAATCTTATAATAGCTTCCTCACTCTCCCCCTCCCCCCCCAAATACCGAATAAAAGCACTCCCAATAATCGCTCCATTCGAAGACTCACATGCAGTCCTAAAAGTAGCATGATCATGTATGCCAAAACCTATCAAAGAAGGTGTATCTCCTTTCAGGCCTTTTACCTGATCAAAATACAGTTTCTGTTGATCTGTGATATCGCCGGTGGCACCTGTAATACTGGCTTTGGAGATAATGTATAAGAAGGAATTTTTACTGAGCTTAGCTGCCTTTTGAATTCTTCCAGGGCCAGATTGTGGGGTGACTAGGAAAGTGATGCCGATGTCTTGAGATTCAAACTTAGATTGGTATTCAGTTTCATAAACTTCCATAGGGAGATCGGGTATAATCAAACCGTCAACACCAGACTCTTTAGCTTTTTGTAGGAAGGCATCAATGCCATATTGCATCATCTGATTAAAATAGCCCATCAAAATGAAAGGTATTTGGGTATGCTGACGAGCTTCTTTTACCTGTTCGAATAGAGTTTCTAGGGTCATTCCATTCTGCAAGGCCTTTGCCCCACTATCCTGTATTGTAGGACCATCAGCCAACGGGTCTGAATAAGGAATCCCAATTTCTACAATATCCACACCCGCATTACTCAGGGATTTAATGATGGGTACGGTAGAATTTAAAGAAGGGTAGCCTGCGGTAAAATATATATTGAGAATCGAGTCCTTCTTTGTACTAAATAATTCTTGAATTCGATTCATCTGATTAGTTCTGTTTATTTAAATGATCGACATAGGTAGATAGATCTTTATCACCTCTACCGGATACATTGACGACAATAATTTTTTCAGGATCATGCTCCATATCTTCTAAAATTTGAAACGCATGCGCCGTTTCCAAAGCCGGAATGATGCCCTCCATTCTTGTAATCCTAAATGCCGCCTCCAATGCCTGATGGTCGGTAACAGGAAACACTTTTGCCCGTTTTGATTTAATCAAATGAGCATGCATCGGTCCAATACCAGGATAATCTAATCCTGCAGAAATGGAATATGGTTCGACAATTTGACCATCTTCAGTTTGCATCAACATGGTCCGACTACCGTGTATAATTCCTTCAGAACCTAAAATGCTAGTAGCAGCACTATGTCCAGATTTGATGCCCATACCAGCGGCCTCTGCTAAATACAAATGTACATCCTGATTGTCTAAATAATGAAAAAATGCGCCGGCTGCATTGCTACCACCACCTACACAAGCCAATATTACATCAGGGTGTTGTCTTCCCTCTTTCTCTTGAAGTTGTGACATCATTTCTTCACTGATGACAGATTGGAAACGTGCTACCAAATCAGGATAGGGATGAGGCCCTACGACAGAACCGATGATATAATGTGTATCGATGGGGTTATTTATCCAATCTCGGATGGCTTCATTCGTAGCATCTTTTAGTGTTTTACTTCCGCTGATTGCTGGACGTACTCTAGCTCCGAGCATTTTCATTCTAGAAACATTGGGTGCTTGCCTTTCAATGTCAACAGCTCCCATGTATACGATACATTCGATATCCATTAGGGCACACACGGTAGCTGTTGCAACACCATGTTGGCCGGCTCCTGTTTCAGCGATAATTCTAGTTTTACCAAGTTCTTTGGCCAATAATATTTGCCCAATAGTGTTATTGATTTTATGCGACCCAGTATGATTTAAGTCTTCTCTTTTTAGATAAATTTTTGATCCATAGTGAATACTTAATTTATGGGCAAAATACAACGGAGAAGGCCTACCAACATAATCTTTAAGAAGCTGTTGGAATTCTTTTTTGAATTTTTCTGAATTTGATATCTTGATATATTTTTGGCGGAGTTCTTCTACATTAGCAAATAGCATTTCAGGAATAAAAGCTCCTCCAAAATCACCATAATATCCATTTTTATCTATATGATAGCTTAGTTGATTTATCATGTGTCTATGCGAATTGTTTATATAATCTTAGTTTGAATGCAAGATATTTATAATTAGCGGACCAACAGCTACAAATTGGAGTTGTTAATGAATGGGGATGTTGTGACTGTAACATTGTTGGAGATATGGCAGTTGGCTATTTTCTGCTATGTATATCTACCTGATTTATGGGCCACAATTGGTGAGGTGGATGTCAATGATTGAGTTAGTATCTACCTTCTGGAAAATCAAATAGGAACAGAATCAATGTTTGATTTTGCAGACAATTATTCATACAGAATTATGTCTAATGTAAGGTAATTTATTACAGTCTGAGGACGGCTTTTTACATTTTAGGGATGACTTTTCTGATATCAATAATACAGAGGATAATGATACCTATGCTTAGAAGAAAGTATTTTTCAATTTTTCAATCGTTCCTATCAATTCCATTAATTCCCTAGATACTCTTTTTCAAAGAAAGTTTTATAGGAGTTTATTGATCGTTGCTTTATGATCTCTCTATAATTTCTTTGATTTATAGGAAAAATCTCATATCTCGTAGATTGAATAAATTGGTCTGAAGACTTTTGGCAAATGTCGTAATACTTCATCGCTGCTTTCTTGTTTCCAAATTTTCTGATTAAAATGATAGAGCTATCATCATCTTTATTAAGACCCAAATCTAGGTTTGATAATTTAGATTCTTTGAAAAATTTATTGTTGAATTTATTGATCTCAACCTTTACTTCATCGACCTCTTGATTAGTCAATCCATATACGATGACTACATTGTAATGTAAAGCATCATCATCTACCTTGAAATCCTCCAATCCTTCGTTGCTCATCACGTTACTGAAAGCCTCTTTATTACCTGTAAAGAATCTTAAAATTTCTTTCGCTTTTACTGATTCAGGAGTATTAGGAAAATTCTTACTTACACTTTTCAAAGCAGTCAAATAGGCTTCCTCGCCTTCTACATTACCCAAACTCATGGCCTGCAAAAGTGCAAACTTTGCACTAAATTCATTTTCGTCACCAAACTTTCCAGTTGATTCTGAAACCCTTGTTAGCACTTCCTCATGATTTTCTTTTTCAAATAATGAATAAGTATCATTATAGTAAGATTCCAAAGTATTAGCTTCAGCTGCCAATTTCTTCGCATAGTTTGGATCCGTTGCAATCTTCGTAAACTCTGAATCCGGAAATTCTTTCTTAAGAAGATTCCTATAATATTGAGCTTGCGTTTTATTGTTTAGGTCCGAATGGTTTAAATATAGATAGAAAAAGGTCTTTTCTTTCTCTTGAAATGTTGGATAATTTGACAATAAAGAAGTTAGCTCATCTGTGGATTTTTGGATTTTGGCCATTTTATCTCTGTATAATATTCCAAGATTATATCGAGCATCCATGATCTTTCTTCTTGCCAATTCTTTTTGGACACTCGATCGAGGTACATCCTTTAGGTATTGCTCTATTTCAGCATCCGTAACAACTACTTCATCAGATTCTTCTGATTCCGAAAAGTCCTCAAATTGATTGAAGGCCTCGCCTTCTGCGGTTCTCCAATTATCAACCAAGTTCCTCCGTCCCCAAACTCTTACATAGTCACTCATTCCTTGTTCTATAGATACAGGATTATAGGCAAAGAAATTAGAACGACCGCCACTAAATTTGGGCATTGAATTTTTATCTGGACTCGATTCAGTTTCATCGATAGTAGGTTGGTTCTTAATGTCTTCACGAGCTAAATCATACAGCTCATCCAATGTCATTTCAGATAATAAGAGTAAGCTATCTTGTAGCTCAATCTCTTGAATGTTTTGTGATATTTCTGTTAAGTTATTGGCAAAACTTTTTACTTCAGCATATCTTGAATCTGATTTCGGCATAACATCTAATGCCTGATCATAGTATTGCTTTGCTTGAATGTAATCCTCTTCTTTAAATAATAATGTTGCTAACTGATAATAAGAATCTACTTGACCATGACCTTGTCCTTGGGTTGATGCATATTTAAATTGTTCTATCGCTCCAGTCATATCACCATCTTTCAACAAAATCTCTCCTATCGCGTTGTGGACGGGTCCTACAAGAGCAGCATATTTATCTTCTTTGCCCATTCTTTCTAACTTATTGATGGCATTCTTAGAAGAAATTTTACCGACACTTTGAGATAGTTTTATTTCATTCAGTGATGAATGAAAGTCCATCTCAAAACCAGGTTTATAATCTCTAGACTTCTTGTATTCAGCAAATGCACCTGTGTTGTTTCCATTTTTCTCATGGATTTGGGCCTTTATGTAGGAATATCTCCCTTTATCTTTTCTATTAGATCCAACTTCAATAGCCTCATCTAAATATCTAACAGCTTTTTCGTAATCGCCCTTTTTGAGATATAGATGAGCTCGTGCGGCTGGAATCAGTTTTTTAATTTCTGTTTTAGCAGGTGACTTTAGTATTTCTTCAAAGTAAAAATCTGCCGTTGAGAATTTTTCTCTTTCAATAAGAGTTCTACCCAACCAATACATCGCTTCATAATAAGCGGGAATATGTTTGAATGGTCCTTTTTTGATTGACTCCGCCTCATTTTCTTCTTTGTCCTTTTTCTCCGTAGCTTTTTTTTCTTCTTTTGGAGCTTTTGTAGTTTCTACCGTCTCTTTCTTTGGAGTAGTCTTTCCTTTTGTAGAAGCTCTTTTCCCCTTTTTTCTATCTTTTATAGCTTGCTTTCGAGCTTTTTCTCTTTCTTTTTGCTCGTCCTTTCTACTTTTAGATCGTTCTTTCTTTTCCTTATCTTTTACCTTTCTTTGAGCTACCTTTTCTTTTTCTCTTTCTTTCCTTGCTTTTTTACGTTGAGCCTCTGTTTGCTTTTTATCACTTTCATAATTGGAGCCGTACGGATTGTTTGGATTAAACTCTTCTTCAAAAAATAGAAAGGTTTCTTCTGCCGTTTCGAAATCTTGCTTATAAAATTGACATCGCCCGATCATTACGTAACAATCATCCACCCATTGGCTAATTCTATGCAAAGAAGCTGAAGTAGATACTTTTTCGATAGCTTTATCCAAACTCTCTGCTTCCATCTTTGGGTTTGTCAGATTGGTATAGTCATAGACACCGATAATAGTGTTATAATTATCGACATGAGCTGCTTTCATGTTTAATAGCGATTCCTCCACTAATTCATTTGCATTAAAGTATGCATTGTAGTAGGCTGTCATATTATGATAAGCCCTTTTAGTCTTGCTTACATCTCCTTTTTTCTTCTTAGTCACACAAGAAGCAAGCAAAAGAATGGAAAACAATGTAATGAGTATAAACTTTAATGATCTCAACCTATGTCGCGTTTTTGTGTAAATAAAGCGTGTAAAGCTTTGGCAAGAGTGAATTGCCATAAAATACTTAACTAAAATGCAGCAAAATTATTTTAAATAAACCAAATTTACTTCTCTTTTTACGAGTTATTGCTATTAATCATAATATGAGCACCAACCAAAATAAATCTATTAAGTTTCTTGATAAACTCAAGGTTCCCTACCGAGTTCAAATTATTGATGAAAATACTCTAAAGAAACGTAATGTCTTTAAAATTACAGGACTCCATCTTGCAGGTATAATTTTAATATTTTTCCTTGTTTCCATAGTGTTTTTCACTTCGTTGATGGCGATTCCTCCAGTTAGAAGAGCAATTGTAGGAGAGAATAATATAGTCAATAGTTCTGCCTTCATTAAGTTGAATAGGCAAGTGTTGGAGTTAGAAAAGGCGATCCTTGATCAATCAGTATACATTACCGGACTTAGAAATATGCTTACAGGTGATATGCAATCCGTCCTCAAAGCGAATCCTAGCAAATTAGACTTGAATTCGGAAGATTTTGGTAATAACCAGAACCATGACCACAACGTCCATGACTATGGACACGATCATGCACATGATCATAGTAGTAAACCGCCTCTTGTAGATAATAAAAAGCTCAAAACGAAGCTAAACCACCTCATTCCACCATTAAAAGGCAGAATTAGTGCTCATTTTGAAAAGTCCTTGGATCATTTAGGAGTCGATATCATTGCTGCTAAGGATACACCTATTCTAAGTATTGCTGATGGAGTTGTCATCCATGCTGATTGGACCCTTGAAACTGGAAACACCATTAGTATCCAACACGATGATGAAATTTTGTCAGTTTATGCGCATAACTCAACTTTATTGAAACAACCTGGAGAATATGTATCTGCCGGTGAAGCCATTGCTATCATTGGTAATTCAGGCGAACAAACATCCGGACCTCACCTTCATTTTGAACTATGGATTGATGGAACACCGATGAATCCTATTCAGTTTATCCCTTTTTAATACCTTTGCAAACTTATTGGAATATAGATACAAATAAAATGGAAGGAAAAGATCACGATTTAAAGGCACTAGTTGGAAATGATGGAAAAGCATTAAGTCCAATATTGTCAGACGAAGTTCGAAATTTTTTGATCGACATTGATGGAACAATCTGTGATGATATACCCAACGAAGAACCAGAAAGAATGATTACTGCAGAGCTATATCCAGATGCTTTGGAGGTAGTCAATAAATGGTACAATGAAGGTCACATCATTACTTTCTTTACCTCAAGAACCGAATCTCATAGAGAAATTACAGAGGCTTGGTTAGCTAAGCACAACTTTAAATGGCATGGTCTTCTAATGGGCAAGCCTAGAGGTGGAAATTATCATTGGATCGATAACCATATGGTACGAGCAACTAGATTTAAAGGCAAATTTACGGATTTTGTGAGAGCTCAGAAGACCATTGAAATTTTTGAAGAGTAATACTTCCAAACTAGAAATTTTCAGAAGTAAAAGCAATAGTGTAGGGAGTATTAATTATAATTAGTCTTGCATTTTAGTGTAGGTTCAAATCACTACATAAAATCAAGTTGGCACTATTTTTTAGTAAAAATCGTGACAAATAAAAAATTGAATTACCCGTTTCCAATTGGTCATATTCAGTTACAGCTCAATGCAAGTTATCGTAATGGCCCCTCTAATAAGCTAAATTTCAAAAAACTAAATTTTTCTCTTTACAAGGTCTTCCACAGCTTTTTCAAGATTTTCATGTTGGAATAGAAATCCTAACTCTTTCGCCTTTTGAGGAATAACGCGGGTACTATTCGTTAGCATAGTGGCCATTTCTCCCATGGCTAATTTCAATCCAAACGCAGGAATCGGCATGGCCATCGAAACCGGTAAATATGTGTTTTTGATAGCCTTGGCAAATTCTTTTAGTTTGATTGCTTGCGAAACCCCATTGAACGTGCCTATATAGTCTTTATTGAAAAGGCACGCTTGCATTAAGTTTGATAAATCTTCAATATGGATCCAACTGTAATACTGCTCTCCATTTCCAAAGTATCCTGATATACCAAATCTGAGCGGCAACAGCATTTTTTCAAGGGCCCCTCCTTTTGTACTTAGGACAATGCCAATTCTAATTTTTGCAAAATGATCAGTCAATGAACGTAGGTTTTCCATACTTTCTTCCCAGAGAATCGTAACCTCTTCTAAAAATCCATCTTGTCCAGGTTTTGATTCTTCCGTCAATTTTTGTTCACCTCTATCTCCATAATATCCGATGGCAGAAGCGCAAACAATAGACTTTGGCCGTACATTATGCTTTTTTAGTTCCTTATACAATAATTCATTTCCTTCTACCCGGCTATCTATTAGTTCTTTCTTTCTTGACTCTGTCCAACGCTTATCGGCGATGCCAGCACCTGCAAGACATAGGATGTGGTCCACACCTATGAGTGCTTTTGGATCAATAGTCCCTTCTTCTAAGTCCCATTGAAAATATTCAAGGTTTGCCTCATTTGATCTTTCCGATCGGGATAGAATGCGACATTTATAGTTTTTTAAAGAATTAGAATTGGTTAAAAATTGTCCAATAAGGCCCGAACCTCCTGTGATTAAAATATTTGGCATACGTTTTTTATGTTGTGTATATATTATAATAATAATCCCCTTAAATTGTTTGATTATCTTAGTACTTCATCTATAGACAGAGTGTATTATGCTTAAATATTCCTTTAAATTTTTGATTTTCCTTGCGTTGATCGCTGTTTTGTTGAATAGTTGTAAAACGGATAACACTACAAACAGTAAGAATCAACTGAATATACATCTAGCGAAAGATCCTGTAAAACTCCACCCTTTATATAATGCTAGGAATGTTTCTAGAGAAGTGTACCAATACATTCATGTTCTAATAGCTGATTATCATCCAGAAACTATGGAAATGTATCCCATTTTGATAGAAGATATACCAGAATTGGTTGATGAAAGTGATTATAGCAGTTACGAATTACAAATTCTAGAAGATGCTGTGTGGGGAGATGGAAAGCCAATCACAGGCGAGGACTATATATTTACTGTCAAAGCTTCTTTACATCCGGCTACTTCTCCACGTATATGGAAATCTTTTTTTGCCAATATTATAGATATAGAAGTAAATGCGGATGATCCTAAGAAATTTATTGTGTATTTAGATAAATCTTATATGTTGAAACTAGAAACAGCATTGGGTTTTGTAATACTACCAAAACATAAATATAAATATGCAGAAGTATTGGATGATCTGAGTTTGCAGCAGATTATGGAATTGGATCCGCAAAATTTAGATGATCAAATGAAATTGTTTGTTGATGATTTTGAAAATGAAAAACACTTTACAACAGAAACTTTAGGAGCCGGACCATATGAACTTAAAAATTGGAATACTGATCAAAATTTATTACTCACTGCTAAGGAAAACTATTGGGGCAACAAGCATCCAGACAATCCATTTTTACAATCCGAAATAGACACCCTTTCCTTTAAAATTATTGGAGATGAAATGGCTGCTTTGACGGCATTCAAGGATGGAGCTATTGATATCGAGAAAGGATTTTCTGTCAGAAATTATGATGATCTACAGAGGCAAATGCCTGAGGCCAGTTTTGCGCAGGTGCAAACAATGAGCTATTATTTTATTGCCTTAAATAATAAGTCGCCAATTTTAAAAGATCCCGTCGTTCGAAAAGCACTCAATTTATTAGTCGATGTAGAGCAAATAATTACTACCATAGAAGCAGGTCACGCTTCTCCTGTAGATGGTCCTATTCATAATACAAAATCTTACTATATTGAAAATAATGCATCAACGGAATATGACCCATCTTTAGCTAAAGATATACTAGCCGGTGCAGGTTGGAAAGATTCTAATAATAATGGAATATTAGATAAGATGATCGATGGGAAACAAACAGAACTTGATCTTGACATTCTTATAACGGGGAGTGAACTTGGAAAGAACATTGCCTTGATCTTTAAAAATGAAGCAGAGAAGGTGGGTGTAAATATTGAAGTCACTCCCAAGGATATCCGTAGAATGCTTAATGAAAATATTTATAATTACAATTATGATATGGCGGCATTAAAAGAAAATCAAGATGCTAACCCCGATGATTTATATTCTAGATGGCACTCTGATAATATTATGGAAAAAGGAAGTAATATTGTGGCTTATAAATCTAGTGAAGCAGACTCTCTAATAGAACAAATCCGAAACGAACCTCAGCCTTCAAAAAGAGTCGAAAATTACAAAAAAGTACAAAGGATATTACATCAAGAATATCCGTGCATATTTCTATATTCTCCCAAAGAAAAGTTTGCTTTCGGAAAAGGAATTGAAGGTAGCTTGACTCCAAAACGTCCTGGATATTTAGCAAATACTTTTAAGGCAAAAGTTCCGAAGTAAATGAGATCTTTCTCACAATTATTGATGTTGATTCCAACTTTAATCTTGGTATCAATCATCATTTTCTTTATGAAGCAAAATGTTCCTCAAGATCCAGTCGAGCAATATGCTGATATATACAGTAATGATGGACGAGTTTCCGTTCTTTCCTCAAAAGAATATAATTCTATAGCATACCAACTCAAATTAAATCAACCTAATTTTTATTTTTCTATACGGCCCAATCATTTTCCAGATTCAATACATACAATCTTACCGTTACAAAGAAGAGCGACCACAAAAGCATTATTAAAAAAATATAAGAATTGGCATCTAGTAGATCATTTGATGCAATGGAGATACTTCTATGCAGAGGATGAAATAAAGGCAATATCTCTTGTAAATGCATTGGCCAAAGAAATAAATGTAGAATTAACCGACGAATTTAATTCCGCCCCAGACAGTATTAAAATACTAGTAAATGATCTTTCTTCAAATAAAATAAGATGGCCTATTCCATCATTTAAATGGCATGGTCTAGGTAATCAGTATCATCATTGGGTGGCCACTTGTCTATCTAATAAACCAGCAAAATCTTCGGTCTCTAATGATGATGTATTTTCATTGGTATTACATGCACTGCGGTGGACCTTGCTATTAAGTATGATGTCCATTCTATTGGCTTATCCATTAGGTGTAGCTCTTGGCTTAATGTTCCATCTGTCTGATTCGAATATTTGGAGATACATGCAAAAGTTATTTGATGCACTGTACACTATTCCCATGTTTTGTTTGGGAACTTTACTGGTCATGTTTTTTACCACTGATGATTATGGAAAGTGGACAAATTTATTTCCTGCAATACATAGCATGGATTATACAGGAACGGGATTTGTAGATAATATAAGTAATAACGCAAAGTTTTTGATACTTCCAGTCATTTGCATGGTCACGCATTACATTGGCATTATTTCTTACTATATGTCTTCTAATTTGTCAAAAGAATTGACGAAGCCATACATACGTACAGCTTTATCAAAAGGGGTCAGCCGAAGTGATATTATAAAAAAACATGCCTTCAAAAATTCCATATTTCCGATCATCACCTTATTGACCGGAGCCATTCCAGCATCGCTAGCCGGTGCTTTGATCATAGAAGTTATTTTCAATATTCCGGGTATGGGGAAACTGATCTATTCTTCGGTTCGATTGGCTGATTGGAATGTTTTGTTTCCGGCCATATTGATGATAAGTTTTGCAACATTGATTTTCTACTGGCTGGCAGATATTATTTATCAAACTTTAGACTCAAGAGCTAAAATATGATAGATAAGCTAAAACATAAATCATGGTCTTTTTGGGTACTCATAATATATGTTACTATTGCCTTATTGGGTGCTGTATTTAATGTAGATTATTGGGCACAACAAACGGATATTTCTAATATTTATTTAGCTCCATTCCAATCCTTCTCTCATATTTTAGGTACGGACAGTTTAGGTAGAAATACATTGATAGGAATATTGAATGGAGTTCGGATTTCTTTTTTGGTCGGATTATTTTCGGCACTAGGAAGTTTATTTGTTGCAGCTGGACTTGGCTATGCTTCCGGCTATTTGGGAGATAAATTAGTTCGAATTTCTTGGGTAAATACCGTCACCATCTTGATACTTACATTTCTTTTATTTTTTCTCTGGGTCTATGGGAATCAACCCATTTTTTATTTATTCCTCTATGTAAGCACCATTTTTATTTTGCATAAATATATAGAACCAAGATTAGGTAATTTAAAAAGTATACCCATTCCATTTGATTCTATAGTCATGAAAATCATAGGAATATTTAAGTCGGTACCGGGAATGTTTTTGACGATCTTCCTATTCTCTCTTTTTTCTCAACGAAGCATGGTCAATTTAATAATCGTAATTGTCATATTTAGATGGCCACAGCTAACCCGTATAATTAGATCGGAAATCATGAAGTTGAAAAATCAACCTTTTATAGTGTCTGCAGAGGCGTCTGGTCTCAATCAATTTACACTACTAAAAAACCATCTGCTGCCAAATATTATTGAACCCGTTTTGGTGAGTTTAATCTATGGATTTATTGCTTCCATATTGATAGAAGCTAGTTTGACTTTTATTGGATTAGGATTGCCTTTGGAAACAGTAAGTTGGGGGAGTATGCTTAGCGGAAGTCGGCTATATTTGCCCGCTTGGTGGCTTATTTTATTTCCTGGCTTGATCATGTTCTTGATCATCACAGCACTAAAAGATATATCTAATAAAAAGTTATTTACTTTTGAATATTGATATGATGATAAAGAAAGTAATTTCTCAATAGTAAGGAAGTAAAGATAATGAGGGACTCCTATTATCTATTTTTCATTTTCTTTCTAGACTTTTTGTCAAACAAGTTACTGTTGCCTTTCTTGGTCTTTAATTGTCCTCGTTTGTTTACAGGTGCCTTAAGAGATTCTTCTATTTTACAACCTTCCTTTGTTTTACAAGAAGTCGTAAGGACTGATAGACTGAACCCCATGATTATAATAAGAAAATAAGTGATCGATTTTCTTGATTTCATATTTCTCTTGATTTCCACATGTAAGAACTAAGATAATAGAACATATATTATACCACGAATGCTCCTTTTCGTGGGAAAATTGACTCCTGTCAGACCAATTTCGATTAATCCCAACGAAAGCTATAAAATACCCTTCATCTTAGATTTAATTAAAATTAAGGACTAAAAATTGTTCTAAATGTATAAAGTGGATTCATAATTATGATAAATATACTCGCTCTGCGAATACAAATAGCAATAATTACGTTGTATCCATATTCTTAAGAAAAATTTGAAACATATATGACAAAGAAATTACTCGCCCTTGTATTAGTCGTGTTTATAGGAATGTCATTTACAGTAGTCAATAATGACAAACTGTATGAGATCTCAAAAAATATTGAAATCTTCGTAAAAATATATAAGGAGCTAAATGCAAATTATGTCGATGATTTAGATCCAGGTCAACTAATGAAGACCGGCATAGATGCCATGGTTAAATCTTTAGATCCTTATACTAATTATATGTCCGAATCTCAAGTTGAAAGTTATAGGATCAGTACGGATGGAAAATATGAAGGTCTAGGTGCCGCTGTAAAAATGATTGGTGATTACATTACGGTCATAGAACCTTATGCAGGATCTCCGTTACATAAAGCTGGAATCATAGCTGGAGATCAAATCATTTCTATAAATGGCCAATCAACTAAAGGGAAAACTCAGGAGGAAGTTACTCAATTTGTAAGAGGAGTGGCTGGCACAAGTATGAAGTTGAAATTAATGCGACTAAGCACAAAAGAAGAGATAAGTATTGATTTAGATAGAGGACAGGTAGATAAACCAAATGTTCCTTATAGTGGTATTATAAGAGATCATGTTGGCTATATTGCGCTTACTGTTTTTACTGCAAATGCAACTAAGAATATTCGAAAAGCAATCAAGCAATTGGAGCGAGAGGACCCTGAATTAGCTGGAATTATCATTGATTTAAGAAGTAATGGTGGAGGATTATTACGAGAAGCGATTGGAATTTGCAATCTTTTCGTTGAGCAAGATGAAGAAGTTGTATTCACCAGAGGAAAAATAAAAGAACGAGATCAATCCTTCAAAACAATGGATAAACCATTGGATTTAGAGATTCCTGTAACGGTATTAATAAATAAAAAATCAGCTTCTGCTTCTGAGATTGTATCAGGCGTTATTCAAGATTTAGACAGAGGTGTAGTCATAGGCCAGCGTTCATTCGGAAAAGGCTTGGTACAGAATACTTACGAATTAGGTTATAATGCCAGAGTAAAATTAACTACTTCTAAGTATTATATCCCGAGTGGTCGATGTATCCAAGCAGTAGAATATGCGGATGGTAAACCGAAAGATATATCAGATGATCAAAGAACTACATTCAAAACTAAAAATGGACGTCCAGTCCTTGACGGTGGAGGAGTTACACCAGATATCAGATTAGAAGCTCCTGAAATTCCAATGGTGTTGGAAAAATTGATTGAGCAGGATGTTATTTTTAATTATGTGACAAAATATACAAACGGCGTTGCTCCATTAGATTCAGCAGAGGTAGAAACCATCCATTTTGATGAATTTCCTGATTTTGTAAATTTTGTCAAAGCAAATGGATTTGAATATAATACAAAGACGGAAGAAAAGATAAAAGAATTAGGTGAATTGGCAAAGGAAGAAGGGTTAGAGGCTCAGATTTCATCAGATTTAGCCAGCATGAAATCGAAGTTGGACAAAGAAAAAGAAATGGCCATCAACAATTACAAAGATAAAATCATAAATGCCATTCAAATGGAAATTTCTGCTCGATATTATCTTCAAGAAGGGAAGGCATTTCAGAAGTTGAGTGATGACCCAGAGGTAGATGAGGCAATTGCCATCTTAAAGAATAAAACGAAGTACGATAGTATTCTAAAGAAATAATCATTAAAGAAACTTTTTTTCCTGCAAAAGCATTATTTATGTAGTCTTGAAGGACATTGAAAACATATGGAAACAAATGGATAAATGGAGTGCCTCGGGTATTCCATTTGTTTTTTTAGTAGACTATAAATGTCAAAGACCTCTCCTATATAGAGTCGATGATATTCCTAGCAATCTATTGATGACTTTCAATCATTGGACAAATTCGGGCCAAAACTTTGATACTTATCTTGTTGCTGAGCCTGAAAATAGGCTCGAGATTAAGTTATGTCTTCAGCAAATTTCTACTAATAATTTGGAAGCGAATAACTTGGCACCTAAGAGTAAGGTGTCGAAGAGCTTAGACTTAGTTGCAAATCCTATTTCTTTCCAACAATACGAAGAACAATTTAATGCAGTCAAAGCATTTATTTTACGTGGAGAAAGTTACCTTCTTAACTTGAGTTGTAAAACTCCTATAGATATAAACCATTCGCTGAAAGAATTATACCAGCTAGCAGAAGCAAAGTATAAGATTTATTTGGAGGATCAATTTGTTTGTTTTTCTCCAGAACGATTTATTCATATCGAAGATGGATGGATTTCTACTTTTCCTATGAAAGGGACGATTGATGCAAATCTTGATAATGCAGAAGAGCTATTAAAGAGCGACCCAAAAGAAATGGCTGAACATGCGACTATTGTAGATTTATTGAGGAATGATTTGAGCCAAGTCGCCAGGAAAGTGAGTGTAGAAGATTATGGGTACATTGATCGTATTGAAACATCTGGGAGGCCATTACTACAGATGAGTTCTAAAATAAGAGGTAAACTATCATCAGAATCACTTCAAGTTGGGTCTATACTTTCTAAATTGCTTCCAGCAGGTAGCATATCTGGTGCTCCAAAAAATAACACCTGTCAAGGAATCGAAAGGTTTGAAAATTATGACCGAGGATATTACACTGGTATTTGTGGTTATTTCGACGGAAAAACATTGGATACAGGGGTTATGATTCGATTTATAGAAAAAGAAAAGGATAAATATTTTTTTAAAAGTGGCGGAGGAATTACCTTTCAAAGTGAAGCTCAAAGTGAATATTACGAAATGTTAAATAAAATATATGTCCCAATTTCTAGAAACAATCAGAATAGACAATGGCAATATTCCTCTCCTTCAATACCACAGCCAGCGTCTTAAAAATACCCAAGAGAGATTTTATCCTGATGCAACTCCCATCGATCTTTCTAAAGTAATCCAACTTCCGAAGGATTTAGCCTCAAGTTATGTAAAGTGTAGAATAGTCTATTCAGACGAAGTACACAAAGTAGAATACCTAGAATATAAAAGGAAAGATATCCATCAAATACAATTAGTTGAATCCGATATTTCCTATGAATATAAATATGAGGAAAGAGAAAAATTAGAACAACTTTATAGCCAAAGAGGGGAGTCCGACGATGTAATCATTGTGCGAGATGGATGGCTTACTGATAGCTACTATGGCAATATCGCTTTGCTTAAATACGGCCTTTGGTTTACCCCTAAATATCCTTTGCTCAAAGGAGTCATGAGAGAGAAACTATTATCGGAAGGATTGATTACAGAGGCAGATCTTCCGGCAAATAGTATTGCCTACTACGAAAAAGTATGTTTGTTTAATTCCATGATAGATTTTGAAGAAATTGTACTTCCCATAGAAAAGGTGATGCAGGTGGGTGGCGGTAGTTGTAAGATTGGCTAGGGATAATCCGAAAGGAAATTTAAAAGTTAGAAGGTTATGAAGCCAAATAGATCTTATGGACAGAGGCTTAAATAATTAAGGTCAAACAAAAATTAGTTTAATATTCGTTTCTAATTTGTCAAAATTTCTTTACCAAAATAGGGGCAAATTACTTGCCTATTATTCCCTAACTCAGCAAAGATGTGTTCACTGATGCACTAGGTTATAAAATAATACGCTTTGAGTTTTTTTGCTATACTTCAAAATCTCCCAATAATCATTCCCCCCAACGATACGTCTCTTGATTTATATCACATTGATCTATAACCCGATCAACCACCGTATCGACCATGTCCTCTATGTTTTGAGGTTGAGAATAAAATGAAGGACTTGCAGGCATGATCATACCACCGGCTAAGGTCACTTGACGCATATTGTCAATATGTATAAGGCTCAATGGGGTCTCACGACAGACCAGTATTAGTTTTCTTTTTTCTTTTAGGATTACATCTGCGGCTCTTGTCATAAGATCATTAGAATGTCCACAAGCGATTTTGGATAAGGTGCCCATAGAACAAGGGGCAACGATCATATACTTGTATCCAGCGGACCCAGAGGCAAATGGAGCATCAAAATCGTCCTTGTCATAAAAGGTAAAAGGAAAAAAGTCTGGATCAAACTTCCCAATCTCTATCTCCCAATTTAGAATGGCATTTGGACTCATAACGACGCCTACATCCAAGTCATTAACAGAAGAAAGTTTTTCCATCAATCTTTTTGCATAGATCGATCCACTCGCTCCAGATATCCCAAGTACTATTTTCTTCATTGTAAGTTTAACATTAAATTTTAAGGAAAGTTTATACCACTTCAGCTACTACAAAAATACTTCCTACTACGCAAATCAAGTCATTTTTATGAGCTCTTCTTTTGGCTGCAGCCAAAGCATGTCTTGAGGAGGCATAAGATTTACCTTCAAGGTAATACTCTTCACAGGCAGCCTCCAATCTTTCAGTTTTCATCGCTCTTGGAATTTTAGCAGCAACAAAGTAATATCTAGCTTCCTTAGGAAAGAATCCTAACACTGTATCTAATTCTTTATCATTTACAAATCCTATAATTATATGTAGCTGATCATATTTGTAATCTGAAACAAATTTAAAGAACTCTTTCAATCCACCTTCATTGTGTGCACTATCTACTATAATTTTAGGTGATTTACTAATCCATTGCATTCGCCCTAAATAATGCCATTTCTTTAATTCAGCCTTAAACTTTCTTTCTATTTTTGGATAATCTAGAGAAAGAGTAAAAGAAGATTTTTGAGCATTATTTTCCAGGGAGTGCAAGGTAGCTAGCGCTGTTTGAAAATTTTTAACTTCGAAATGCACATCAAATTGAACGGCTACTTTCTTTCTAGAGCCTTTCTCATGGAAAACAGTTTTATTTTTAGTGCTTTGAGTCGAAATACTATTTTTAGTTGTGATAATTTCATTTGCATAAGCTAAATCAGATGTGCAAGATCTTGCTTTCTTTTCGAAAACAGCTTGTACTTCCTTTTGGTATTCTCCTATAATTACGGGTATATCTTTCTTTATAATTCCGGCTTTCTCTTTTGCAATTTCAGGTAATGTATAGCCCAACGTCCACTGATGGTCAAGGCTAATATTGGTAATAACGGATATAATAGGAAGTACAATATTAGTTGAGTCAAGAGTGCCACCAAGGCCCGTCTCTAGGATGACAATATCTACTTTAAAGATATAGAATGCCCAGAAAGCCATCGCCACTGTCAACTCGAAAAAGGAAGGATGAAAATTTGGATTACTTACTTGATAGGCCTTGAATTTTGATACAAATTCCTTCACAGAGGATTTATCTAGTAGGTTTTTATCGATTTTTATACGTTCTCTAAAATCTCGATAATGCGGCGAAGTATAGAGTCCTACCTTATAACCATGCATGCTTAAGATACTTGCTAAATAATGGGAGACACTTCCTTTACCATTTGTGCCAGCAATATGGATGCAAGGATAATTATCCTGTGGATTACCTAACCAATCGCAAAGCTGAATAATGTTTCTAAGATCCTTCTTTAGGGCCTTTTTACCTTGGGTCTGAAACATCGGTAATTGGTTATATAAATAATCTAAAGCCTCCTGATACTGCATGGATTATAGTTTCTTAATCATGGCAATATTAGCAATGTTTATTCATTTTAGATGCAATTAAGGGCATCAATTGGCAAAGAAATTCTTATACAATGGTAGAATACAAGGAGGTTTGAGATAAGTTACTTTGGCGACAAGAAGAACACATGTACTTGATTTATATATTAAAAACCCATATATTAGGAAATGTAAGATAGACGGCATAAAAATTGCAATCTAATTGCTATTCGATAATTTTCAACATTCTAAAACCAGTGAAATTTTAATCCCATGTTAATATTGACAATTGCACTGTTAGTTATGATTACATTTAGTGATACTTTATTTGAAAAAGTATAAAATCATAATTAGGACAAACAAAAATGCTCCAATTGAATTTTTTTAATTGGAGCATTTCTATTTAACTAGGATCTAATTAGCTAGGATTTGTTAAATTTCCAGTATGAAAATATCTCAACTTTGTATTTATCCTATTAAAGGCCTAAAGGCGATTTCCTTAAACGAAGCAAAGGTGTTGGAGAAGGGATTTGAGAATGATCGTAGGTGGATGTTGGTTTCGGAAGAAAATAAATTGATCAGCCAAAGAAATTTTCCTTCATTAACTCAATTTGATATAGCCATCAATGGGGAAAACATCGATATCACAAAGGATGAAGTATCCTTAACGATCCCTATAGTTGTAAAAGAAGGGACTCACGAACGTGTGTCTTTGTGGGGTTCCGAAATTGATTGTATAGAGCCCTCTAAAGAATGGAGTAGTTGGTTTTCTAACCAAATTTCATCTAAGTGTAAATTAGTTTTTATGAGGGAAAGTGATCCTCGTAAGAAAATGATGGCAAATTTAAATCAAAAGGGTGATGTAAGTTTTGCAGATGGTTATCCATATTTAGTATTGGGGACAGGTAGTGTAAAATTCTTAAATCAAAAAACAGAAGAAGATATACCCATTGATCGTTTTCGAGCGAATATAATTTTTGATTCGGAAGAGGCCCATATAGAAGATACAATGAGTCAATTCCAAATTGGAGATGTGTCTTTTCAGATGATAAAGCCTTGTACTCGTTGTACAGTGATTACGACTGATCAAAAAACAGGTAAAAAAAATCCAGAGCCAATTCGTACACTCAATACATATCGTTCTAAAATGAATAATATATATTTTGGTATGAATGCAGTAGCTCTGGATTCAGGTATTATCTCTATAGGAGATACATTGACTCCTAGTTCATAAATTCTATGCTTTTATTGATAAAATCAGACATCTCTTCACCTTTCAATAAATTCTGATTTAGCTTTCCCAACATGACTAGATAGTTAGCAAATGCTTCCTTCTTTTCTGGGCCTCTGATTTTTAGCAATCGCTCTGCTATAAGGCTGTGATTTGTATTGACAACCACATTGTATGTATCGGGGAACATGGCATTTGCCGCTCCTCCTTGCATTGCTTGCATATCCTTCATTCGACGCATGAATTCTGGAATTATAATAGTTACTGGTAAGTCAGTTGGAGATAACGGTCTCATTTCGACATTGATCATCGGACCTTCTCCAATTGCTCCATCAAACAATGCTTTCACCTTTTCAACCTGCTTGTCTGATAACACAGACTCTTTCGCTTCATCTTTGTCAATCAACTTATCGACGGTATCTGCGTCAACTCGTTTGAATGAGACATTCTCTACTTTCTGCTCTAACTGTTGTATGAAATGATTGTCAATCACATGATCTAATTGAAGGACATCATAGCCATAGTCTTCTGCAGATTTGACATAGGTATGATGACTCTTTGGATCGTTAGTATACAGAATAATTGTTTTATCATCCTTATCCGTCTGCGTAGCTTTGATTTTTTCTACATATTCAAAAACCACTGAATATTCTCCTTTGGTATTTTTTACAAGGGCAAAATCTTTGGCTTTATCGTAGAATTTTTCCTCAGATAACATCCCATATTTTACGAATACTCCGATATCATCCCATTTTTCTTTAAAACCAGCATCATCCTTCTTGTATAATTTTTTCAGTTTTTCTGCTACCTTCTTAGTAATGTATGAAGTAATTTTTCTCACATTAGAATCACTCTGCAGGTAACTTCTAGATACATTCAATGGAATGTCTGGGGAGTCAATGACGCCGTGTAAAAGAAGCAAGAACTCAGGTACAATTTCTTTGACATCATCAGTTACATAGACTTGATTGCTATAGAGCTGAATTTTATTTTTTTGTACTTCAAGATTATTATTCAACTTCGGAAAGTATAGTACTCCTGTCAAATTGAATGGATAATCTATATCTAAGTGAATCCAAAAAAGTGGATCTGCAGAACTAGGATATAATTCCTTGTAGAAACTTATATAATCTTCTTCTTTTAATTTATTTGGTTTCTTTTTCCAAAGAGGGCTTGTATTATTGATGATATTTTCTACCTCTTTAGTTTTCTGTGTTCTTTCTTCACCTTCGCCCTCATAGTAGTATTCTGTTTTAGTTCCAAAACGAATAGGGAAAGGAAGAAATCGACAGTATTTATTCAAGAGTTCATCAATACGTGCTTTTTTCAGAAACTCTTTGCTGTCATCTCCAATGTGTAGTACGATTTCTGTGCCTCTATCTTTTTTGTCAAGATCATCCAAGGTGTATTCTGGATCTCCAGTACAACTCCATTGGACTGCTTTAGATCTTTTGTAAGATTTTGTATTTACATCCACTTTTTCTGCCACCATAAACGCGGAATAAAAACCAAGTCCAAAATGACCTATAATGTTTGCATCGTCTTTGTATTTCTTTAGAAAGTCTTGGGCTGATGAAAATGCTACTTGATTAAGATATTTTTGCACCTCCGCTTCAGTCATCCCAATCCCTCGATCTTTGATGGTCAAGGTTTTTGCTTTTTCATCCAATATGATATCGATTGTCATATCGCCAAGCTCCCCTTTAAATTCACCTCTAGAAGCTAATGTTTTAAGTTTATTAGAGGCGTCCATCGCATTAGAAATGAGCTCTCTTAAAAAGATTTCCTGATCTGAATACAGGAATTTTTTGATAATTGGAAATATATTTTCCGTTTGTACACTTATTTGTCCCGTTTGCATTATTATGAGTTTTTATATTGTAATTCTACTAGTCAAAAGCAGTACCATACTCGAATAAGCGCCATTTTGACTTATATCTTAAAATAGTGTGTGAAATTATGACATATAACTGAAAATATTACTCTTCTAACCACTCCAATTCGAAACCCAATTTTTCAAGATCTTTCCAATATTTGACGTAGGATTTGGAGATTACATTGGGATCTTCTATTTCAATATCACCTAAACAAGCAAAACAGGCAAAAGATAAAGCCATTCGATGATCATTATATGTAGCAATGGCTGCTGTTGGCGGCTGATATTGGCCTTCCAAAAGATAAAATTCATCAAGACTTTTGGTGAATTTTGGCGGAAGTAAGCTTAGAGATCCACCCACTTTTTCCAGTTCATTTTTTAATGCCTTGATGCGATCAGTTTCCTTTATCTTCAATGTTTCCATACCAGAGAATAACCCTTTGATTTCTTTAGCCATACAGATGCAAGCTAAAGTTTGTGCGAGGTCCGGCTGTTTCAGAAAATTGTATTCAAAGTAATCATTTGATTGATCCATGTGTTTCAGCAATAATTTATGCTCCCCAAAGACAGAACTTACACCCACTTTTTCACCCATTTGTACCATAGCTGAATCTCCTTGTAAGCTCTCATTGCTTAATCCTAAGATTTCGATTTCACTACCTGGATTTATGGCTACCAAACTGTATAAATAACTCGCAGATGACCAATCTGCTTCAACATTAAAATTCTTGGCTATATAGTTTTGATAGGCAATGGTTATTTCATTATTGATCCATTCGTGTTTGACCCCAAAATAATCCATAATAGACAAGGTCATTTCTAAATAAGGTCTTGAAACTAAATTTCCTTTGATGGATACTTTTAGGCCATTCGGTAAGGTTGGCGCGATCATCAATAAAGCACTAATGAATTGACTGCTTATGCTTCCGTCAATTTCGATTTCTCCTTTCCACATTGGATTTGGAGCATTAATTTCGAGGGGAGGATAGCCTTCTTTTTCTAAATAGGTAATATGTGCTCCAATCGAATTTAAGGCATCTGCTAGTGGTCCAATCGGTCTTTCTTTCATTCGATCAGAACCCGTCAAAATTTGAGTTCCTTTTCTCGTAGCAAGATAAGCAGTCATAAATCTAAAGGTCGTTCCCGCATGACCAGCATTATACGTTTGCTCGTCTTGACTTAGGAGGCTCAATAGGGTTTGCGTGTCTTTGCTAGAAGCAAGATTAAAGACATCAAAATGCCCTTTTGCTAATGCTCTAATTATAAGTACTCGATTAGAAATACTTTTAGAGCCTGACAGCTCTATGCGACCAACTATGGGGTTTTTGTTTTTCTTTATTCTGACCCTCTTATATGACTTTCCTACCCTTGTTTCTATGATATACTTATTTTACGGGTTTATAACTTTTTCCGTTTGGTTTTTATATACTTTATAGAGCTTTCCAATGTTCGGGACAATGATAAATTCGGTTCTACGATTGTCCGCTAATGTTTGAGGGTTGTCTTTGTCTTCTACCGTTTTGGGCAAATATTCTCCTCTTCCAGAAGGAATCAATTGTTTTGGATTTACGCCCATTTCTTCTAATTTTCGAACGATTTGTGTAGCTCTAGAAACACTTAAATCCCAGTTATCTCTATATTTATCATTGCTAATAGGTCTGCTGTCTGTATGCCCTTCTATGACCATGGTTACGGCAGGATTGCTATTCAACATAGAAGCAATTTTCGTTAAGGTTTCAGAATCATCTAGATCTAATTTATCAGAGCCTGAACCAAATTCTGGAACATCATCTAAGTCTAAGTAAAGAAAGTTTTCTAATTCTTTTATTCTCGTATTGCTGGTGGCCACTGCTTCTTCTACTCCACTAAATGCGACATCCATTTCATTCCATAGTTGAGAAATTTGATATTGCTTTTCTTTTAGGCTGAATTCTACCGTCTTCATTTTTTCTTCTGTGGTATTTAGTTGATCACCTAATGATACAATGTTTTCATTTAGAGTCTCTTTGGATCTCTCTAAAACCACGTTTTGCTCAGATAATTTAGTGATCTGAGATTGAAGGTCCATTCTCGTCTTTTCCATTTGTAAAGCGAGGTAATCCTTTTCGGACTGGAGTTCTAGAAAATTTTTCTTAGAAACACAGCTAGAAAGATTAAGGAGTAGGATGAGACCAACAAAAAGGGGAGTTGATTTAAACATAGGTTCTAATTTATTGATATATACGATCCAAAAATACAAAGTAATTCTTAAAAAGGAGAAGACTAGAAAGGTAACTGGAAAGGCAGTTGAATATGAGTTACTAATATATATATAATTTCTCTATGAGACCTGAAATTGCCCTACTTTAAGAAATATTTTGCATTTTTTTTGGCCCCATTCCAACTTCATCTTCTATGATCAGCCCTCCTTCAGACAAAGGAATCAGTTCTTTCATGATAAATGCATTAGCTTCTGATTTATAAGATTTTGGATACAAGATATGTACGTTGGGTCCTGCATCTAATGTAAAGCATATGGGCACTTTTGTGCTCACTCTAAATTGCCTGATTCTATTTATTATTTCAATGGTATTGGGTTCCATCAAAATATAAGAGGGCGACGAGCACATCATTAATGCATGTAACGTCATTGCTTCTGATTCGACAATTTGGATAAATTTATTAAGGTCTCCTTCCTTCATTGCCTTGACTAAAACTGAAATATTTTGGTTTGCTTGTTGGTAGCGTACGGCAGCATATGGATTGTCTTCCATAAGTTTGTGTCCAGCACTAGAAGAAACTGATTTTTCGCGCTTACTTACAATCAAGATATCGTCTTGATAATCGTGAAATATGGTGTCAAAATGCTCATAGAACGGGATAGCGTAGTCATTAGAACTAAGTGCAAAATCTGGATGAACACCCCACAAAGCTAACTTTGGAAAAATCGATCTTGAGGCGCTACCACTTCCTAGTCTTGCAATGAAGGAGGCTTTCTGCAACTTTTTATCTTCAACTAAAGGCTCCCCTAAATTATCGTTTTCGTTATCATTCTTAGTATCACTATCACTTACTTTTTGAATGTGAAAGTGGATGTCAATAAGACATAATGCCAAGGCTGAAAGAGCGGAAGCAGAAGAAGCAATTCCTGAAGAATGTGGAAAAGTATTCTTACTATTTATATCAAATTGGGTAAATGGAATCCATTCAAATTCATCTTGAATGGATAAAAGGAATTTGCGTATTCGATCTTCAAATTGCTGATTTCGTTTTCCCTCAAAGTAAAATGAAAGATCAAGGTTCGGTGACTTCTTATCAGAAAATTGATATTTACAATAAGTGATGCTCTTTGCTTTGGACAATGTGAAGCTCAATGAAGTGTTTCTAGGATACTGGCGACCATATTTACCCCAATATTTTACTAAGGCAATATTTGAGGGGCTCTCGTAGCCAATTTCCCTGGATTTTCCTATGAGTACTTTTGGTAACAAGTATTAGTTATCTAATTTATCTTGTTCTATTCGATACGAAATATCAAAATCCTGAAGTACCGCATCTAAGATTGGGTAGTCGCCGTACGTATATCCCTCTTTTAGATCATACGAGTATAATTTTGCAAAATTACTCCAATAAAAAGCGGTAAAAGTCCCTCTTGTGCCTGCTATTAAGTTGAACATTGGCTTATCCAATTCCCGCTCTATCATCTTCATCATAATCTTTCCTTGCAGCTTAGTCAATTTTTTAAGAGGCTCTTCAAATTCCTCCTTTAATTCCTTTTCAAGTCTTTTAATATGTTTTCTCCTTTTACGCTTGGACATTGTATTGGTAACATATTCAGTTTCCTTAAATATTCGAATTGCCTCTTTCGCGTATGGATACACCAGGGCCGCATAATTCTTAAATTTGACATATTTTTTATAATCCGCATCATCTTTAAATGTCCTTAACGATGTGATGCTTACATCCTCTAAATCAGCCATTATAAGCGTGTCTCCTGTCTCTGTGACCATCGCAGTCATGACTCGACCTTCGACTTCTGTTTTGAACATTTCAAGATCATTTTCTGATGCATTGATAACAGTATCTTTTACCTCAATTATTTGATCATTATCTTGAGCAAAAAGGAAGGGGTTGATGTTCAGAAAGATTAGAAATGCTAAAATCCTCATAGTTTACTTTCTTTATTATATAAACGCATTTACAACGTTAAAGTATCTTGCTTAAATGTTGCAAATATCTTAAAGTTGTTTGTTTAAATGAATCTATTGACAACTATATTACATGAACTTTGAAATTCCCTTCAATATTTCATAGATCAATTGTCAGTTCTGAGAATTACTGATCTATATTTACATCCTAATTACATCAAGTGAAAATTACAGCCAAACTCATTTCTATTGTATTTCATCCATTATACATGACTTTGTACATGTTCGGAATGATGCTTTTGGTAAATCCTTATGAATTTGGAGGATTAAGTAAGCAAGATTTAGGTGTTTTTTTTATCTCTCTAGTCATGTTGAGTGCAATTATTCCAATGATTGCTATTATGATGATGTATGGCTTGGGAATGGTCAGAGATATTGAACTAAGTTATCACAAAGATCGAATTGGACCATTTATAGTGACAGGTACATGTTATTGTTGGCTTCTTATCAATTTTTATAAAAGTGGATTTGTCCCAGAGACACTGACTTCTTTTATGCTGGGTACAGTGTTGGCCTTATTCATTTCTTTTCTCATAAATTTATTTCAAAAAATAAGTCTACATGCTGTCGGAATCTCAGGGTTGATGACTGGCGTCATTTACTTATTGATCCAGTCAGGGTATGTGCACTTTCACCTCCATGTAGGAGAATCTGTCTATCAGATAAATATGATCTTTATCATCGTTGCTCTATTGGTTATCACAGGTTTGGTGTGTACATCTAGGCTTGTATTGCGGGCTCATATACCACAAGAGATTTATGGAGGATTATTCGTTGGAATTTTAACTCAAATTATAGCACTTAGAATATTATAAATCTATGGAACTATCAGTATTACAAAGCATTATTGAAGAAATTTGGAATGATAGAGACCTGCTCAAGGAGGAGGAATCTGTTGCTTCCATTTTAGAAGTAATAGAATTATTAGATAAAGGGAAACTGCGAGTAGCAGATCCCATCGACGGAAAATGGCAGGTCAATGAATGGGTCAAAAAGGCCGTAATTTTATATTTTCCGACACAAGAAAGCCAAACAATCGAAGTTGGACCTTTTGAGTTTCACGATAAAATTCCTCTTAAGAAAAACTATGCTTCACAAGGGGTACGGGTTGTGCCTCACGCTATAGCACGGTATGGTGCTTTTCTAGAGTCGGGAGTAATTTTGATGCCATGTTATGTGAATTTAGGGACGCATATCGGATCAGGCACTATGGTAGATACGTGGGCGACGGTAGGGTCGTGTGCACAAATTGGTAAAAATGTACATCTTTCAGGTGGTGTAGGAATTGGGGGAGTTTTAGAGCCATTACAAGCTACACCGACCATTGTAGAGGATAATTGTTTTATCGGTTCTAGGTCGATAATAGTCGAAGGTGTTATTGTCCAAAAAGAAGCCGTTCTTGGAGCGAATGTAGTGCTTACAAAGACAACTAGAATCATTGATGTTAGTGGTCCGAAACCGATTACTTATAGAGGTGAGGTACCTGCTCGTTCAGTTGTGATTCCAGGAAGTTATACCAAAGAATTTCCAGCAGGATCTTACAATGTAAACTGCGCCTTAATTATAGGAAAGCGCAAAGAAAGTACGGATAAGAAAACTTCATTGAATGAGGCTTTGCGCGATTATAATGTATCTGTTTAATTATAAAATATAGCATCTTGAATATCAAAAACATACTCTTATTGCTGTTACTATCCATTCTTATATTTACACAATGTACGATAGAGCAGACACCATATCAAAAGACGGAGGAACGAAGGGCTCAAATTTCCAAAGATACCATTCCGATCATTATGATCCACGGTGCCTTGGCTTCTGGAGACACTTATGCAACACAAGCACAGAGATTTAGTGGCAATGATTATTCAGATAATTATTTATATGCTTTCGATTGGAATTCCATTGCGCAGTCAAGCCCAACGGCCCAACTTGATGAACTGGTAAATGAAGTACTGAGTGTGACCGGTGAGGAGATGGTGAATTTAGTAGGGCATTCTGCCGGAGGAGGGTTGGCATCAGAATATTTATCTGATGATGATCATGCTAGTAAGGTGAATAAATACATCCATTTAGCAAGTTTTGATATTGGTGGACCGGCTGGTTCCACCGGACAAATCCCCACTTTAAATATTTATTCTCCAGCGGACTTAATCGTTCCAGGTGTAGATATCAATGGAGTTCAAAATGTAAATCTTCCAGATTTAGATCATTATCAAGTAGCCACTTCTGAGGCAAGCTTTGCAGAAATGTTTCGATTTCTACATGAGGCAGAGGCTTCTAATACACAGGTAATAGAAGAAGAAAGTGTGGTTCTTTCAGGCAGAGTTGTTACATTAGGTGAGAATGAAATCAAAACTGAAACATTGGTAGAAATCTACCGGATAGATTCTGAAACTTGTTTTAGTGAAGAATTTCCTGTAGCAACATTTACCACAGACGAAAATGGATTCTGGGGAGATTTTAATGCAGAAAAAGAGACGCTCTATGAATTTGTAATCAGTGATTCGTCAGATCCAAATTTTAGGACTATCCATTATTATAGGGAAGCTTTTGTAAGATCTGATCATTTTGTTTATTTAAGAGCTTTTCCTGGGCCTGGATCTTTGGCCGGCATATTGTTGGCAGGAATTCCAAGTGGGGAGGATGAAGCTGTTGTGACTATTTTCAGTTCTTCTCAAGCGATCATTAGTGGACGTGACGAATTATCAATCAGAGATCTAACGCTTTCGAATAATGCTCTTACCTCCGCAGATCAATCCACCATTGCTATATTCTGTTATGATGACGATAGTAGCCAAACTACGTCAGGTAATCCAATTCCTATTTTTTCAACGTTGCCTTTTCTTAATGGAGTAGATGTATTTTTGCCAACCACAGAACCCAAAACAAATAAGGTAACTTTTAATGGAAGAAAGTTATATCCTCGAAACTGGAAGGCGGGAAGCGAAGGAGTCAGTGTGGTTGTCTTTAACTAGGATTTACTAATGATTATTTAGGTAATGACTACCAAGATCTTAATATTAATTTTAGGGTCCAATAGAAAATAGATTTCATTTTTTGAAACATTTTTATGACCCCAATATTGACTAACTTTATAGATAATCTGTCAATAAAAAAGTAAATAGATTTTCCCTTAATTCAGAACAAAAAAGAAGCCGGCGATCAACCGGCTTTTTCTTTTTACTTTAATACACCCTTTTAATTCCTTTGTTGAATTAAATATGCAGCCATAATTATTGAAAAGCAACAAGCTTAGATTTACCTGACCACAACATGGCTTTACAAGCACTCTACATGCATGAGTGTTTAGTCAATTTCATGACAATCCAAATTATATATTATATTTTTTTATATTTGTACTAAGA
>Ga0209828_1000611_pt1 | contig 33945 bp, 26 predicted proteins | sample MaitaG_FD_187429 | JGI IMG/M metagenome (GOLD analysis project Ga0209828, IMG submission 187429) | Marine algal microbial communities from Maine, USA - Maine_Asex2 metaG (SPAdes) (version 2) | ecosystem: Host-associated > Algae > Red algae > Unclassified | place: Maine, USA | collected 2015-01-05
CAAATCAACGTTATTAAGAACTGTAAACTCTTCTGTATAAGTGTAAGTGTAATTATCTACTGAAGATACTACTTCTAAGGTGACATAATGCGTACCCGCAGACGGAAAAAAGAAGGAAGCAAGCCCTCGGTTATTAAGTGGATTTGTAAAAGGGTCGCCTGAATCTGGAACAGTAAACGTTACTCCAGAAGTAGAAGACCAATTGATTTGTGAGAAATCTGCTGGTTGCACATCAGCATTAAAGCTAAGATATTCTAAATTTTGAGTGTAAAAGCAAGGTATAATACCGTCATTAGCATTCATACCTATAACATCAAATGGATTACTACTACCTATATCTGCATTTTCTCCATCAGAAGGACATAAACCATCTGGTGTGTCGTAAGTTACAATATTATCTTGTATTACAATATTTGGTATATTTATTGCACAACCATCTGGTCCATTCATGCTGTAATCATCCAAACTTCCTAAATTAATATATTCGGAATTGCCATTAGGATCTGGGAAGTTAAGTGGTGAATTTAAGGGAGAACAACCATCATTAAAAGTAGGCATTAAATCACCAAAAGGCATTTGACCCATTCCCCAATAAATTCCCATTTCAAGACTACCCATATCATCATACAAAACTACCTGTTCAGCGTCATTAGAGTAGATGCCCAAATCTGCAAATGGGTTTCCTCCAATAGGATTATGCCAAACACAAGTAGGGTTATCCCCAACGTCAAAACAACTGTGCATATCAAAATGGTATTGATTTGCTGAATCAAAACCTGGCGAATTTACCGAACCTAAAATTAAAGAACCTCCAGGAGGCAAATTTGGCATAGTAGATGGTATTCTAACGCACCAGTCGCCATCACAAACAATAAAACAACTTACCTGGGCATCTGTATTGCAAGTATTAAATATTTCAAGAAATTCTGATGCGGTACAACCATTAACATTACAACCATCACAATTGGGTGGCATTGTACAACCACCACCTGCATCTGCGCTAACATTTTTTATTACCAAACAATGGTTTTGCCCCATTGCGTTAAAAGTAAAACAGCTAATAAGTAAGGTGGCAATGAGTAAGTTCAGTTTGTTTGTGTAATCAAAAATCATATTTCAATTGAAAGAGCGTAAATTTAAACATAAGCACCATATTTTACTGTTAAATTATTAAGAAATACGGTAAACAATTGTGCATAAGTTACCAATTTCAGCACAACTCTTCATTATACCGCAATTAAAACAGAAAATTGAGGGTTGTTTTATTATATTTAATTTCATACTCATTGTTATAATTATTGAGAAATTTTGTTCAAGAAGAAGTTAATGGGTGCATATTTAACACCAAAATTAAAATAAAGTTTTCTTTTACCATTCAATTGCCAAATATTTACAAAGGTTGATCTAACAATATAACTTCATTGTAGTTCGGTTTAGTGCAACAATGTTTCTATTTTTGCATCTGTAATGAATACAACCACCACAAGCAGGCCAAAAGCTTCTTTAGGTATTATTTTTTTTATTGCCTTTTTAGATTTGTTTGGCTTTGGCATCATCTTACCCATATTTGCGCCACTTTTTTTTGGTGAAGCAAATATATTAGGGCTTACTTTATCAGAAAACAATCGCAATTTACTTTATGGTATTATTTTAGGCGGTTTTTCGCTATGTCAATTTTTGGGTGCGCCAGTTATGGGAGCAGTTTCTGATCGTGTAGGCCGCAAAAAAGCATTACTTTTTATGTTTATAATAAATGGTATTGGCGCTTTGTGTTTTGCCTGGTCTATTTTGGTACAAAATTTATATTTGTTATTATTATCAAGATTTATACCTGGCTTGTTTGGTAGCTCATTAATGATTACGCAAACCATAATTGCCGATATAAGCAGCCCCGAAACAAAGGCTAAAAATTTTGGCCTAATTGGGGTAGCCTTTGGCCTGGGTTTTATTTTTGGTCCCATAGTAGGCGCAATATTAGGCGACTTTAATTTTGCCGTACCTTTTGCCGTTGCTGGTATACTAACTTTTGTAAATGGTGCTATTATGTGGTTAGCTTTACCCGAAACTTTAGTAAAAAAATCAACTGCCCGTATTAATTTACTTAGTAGTTTTATAAATTTAAAAAGAGCATTTTCTACACCAAAATTGAAACAAATTTTTTTGGTTGTATTTTTTTTAAATGTTGGCTTTGCACTATTTACTCAGTTTTTTCAAGTATATTTAATTGAAATTTTTAGCTTTAGTCAACGCGAAATTGGTTATATGTTTGCCTGGATTGGCATTTGGATAGCCATAACCCAAGGTGGTATTTTACGGCCTATTGCCAACCGCTACAGTCCTGTTAATATTTTAAAATGGACTATTCCATTATTTGCGCTCACTTATTTACTAATGGCCTTGCCTTCCTCTGCCTTGTGGTTAGCAGCTTCTTTGGTATTATTTTCTATTTTTCAAGGTTTAACCTTTCCAAATACTTTGGCCATTATAAGCAATTTAGCAGATGAATCGGTACAAGGCGAAACTATTGGTATTAACCAGTCGGTACAATCATTTGCATATGGTTTTCCACCAATTTTAGCCAGTTTTACCTTGAGCATAAATTTAAAATTTCCTAACTGGTTTGGCTTTGGCTGCACCTTGTTGGCCTTTGTGTTGTTTTATTTTGCTTTTGTAAGAAAAGGCAATAATGATCAATTAAAATGATGAATAGTTATTTGTTAATGATGAATTTCAAAAAAAAAATTAAAGAATGTAATAACTTATTGAAGTGGCCATAAAACTTTTAACTTTGATAAAACTTTGAAACAATGCAAAATAAAATTGCTTTTCATCTATTCTTATTCTTTCTTTTTCTTCCCATTTTTATAAATGCTCAAAACAGAACGGTTAATGCGCAAAGGATTAAAGAAGTCCCAAAAATTGATGCAGATATTACAGATGCTTGTTGGGAAAACATTTCATTTAATACAGGCTTTACACAATTTCAACCCAAAATGGACACCCTGCCTTCGCACGATACTCAATTTAAAGCAGCTTATGATGATGATGCTATTTACTTTGCAGTTTTTTTACCAGAAGATGAACCTAATACTATTTTAAAAGAGTTGGGCTATTATGATAACATTGGCGCAAATGCAGATTATGTTTGCTTTTTTTTAGATACTTATAATGATGATCAAAATGGTTATGGTTTTTGCCTTTCGGTAAGTGGTATACAAAGTGATGCCCGCTACTCAATTACCGAAGGTGAAAATTGGCAATGGAATACAGTTTGGTACAGCAAAACAAAAATTACTAATGAAGGTTGGCAGGCAGAAATAAAAATCCCATATTCTTCTTTACGCTTTCCAGATAAAGCGGTTCATAATTGGGGTATTGATGTTTGGCGATCTATAAGAAGTAAAAGAGAACGATCGAGCTGGGCCAATTACAACCCTAATGCAAGTGGCTTTGTAAATCAATGGGGCAGTTTAAATGGCCTTAGTAATATTGAATCACCATTACGACTTTCGGTTACGCCTTATGTTTCTACTATAGCAAATCTGTATAACCCAAAAGATGGTACTGCCACGTTGTCAAATTTTGAACCAAGAGGCGGGGCAGACATTAAGTACGGTATTAATGAAAGTTTTACTTTAGATATGACTTTGGTACCCGATTTTAGCCAAGTCCAGTCGGACGATCAAGTGCAAAATCTTTCTCCGTTTGAAGTTCAATTTGATGAAAACCGACAGTTTTTTTTAGAAGGCACAGAGTTGTTTAACATAGGTGGGCTGTTTTACAGTAGAAGAATTGGAGCAAGGCCATTAAAATATTTTACTACGGCCAATCTAATTAACACAAACGATGAGTTAACGATGCTGAGCAACCCAACTACTACGCAACTAATTAATGCCAGTAAAGTTTCGGGTAGAACTAAAAAGCGTACTGGTATTGGAGTGTTTAATGCTATTACAGCAGAAACAAAAGCCACCGCAAAGCAACAAAATGGAGAAATTAAAGAATTTGTTACCAGCCCTATAAGCAACTACAATATTTTTGTGGTAGATCAGCCTTTGAAAAACAACTCAAACATTAGTTTTATAAATACCAATGTAATACGTGCAGGGCATTTTAGAGATGCGAATGTGAGCGCTTTAGTGTTTAATTTTAAAAATAAAAGTACCGATTATGGTGTAAATGGTGGTGTTGTAAGAAGTGCCGTTTTTAACCCTAATAGTTTAACTTTTGACGAAGACAGTTTAGCAGTTAACGAGGTAAAAAGTGGTTATAGATACAATTTTCGGGCTGGTAAAATAGGTGGTAAATTTCAAGTAAGTGCTGGTTATTTTGCCGAAACTGCCGAATACGATCATAACGACTTAGGTTTATTGTTTGCCCCTAACGACAATAATTGGAACTTGAGTTTAGGCTATTTTATTAACGATCCGGTTTGGAAAATTATAAATGGTTGGAACTATTTTAATATTAATTATTTACGCATTTATACACCAAACAAATTTGTTGGCTTCAACCTAAATGGTGAGAATGCGGTTACTTGGGAAAATTGGATTACCACAGGTATATTTTATGATTTTAATCCTGTTGCTGGTTATGATTATTTTGAACCAAGAGTAGCTGGGCGAAAATTTAAGCAATATGCTAATGGCAACATCAATGCTTTTATTTCAAGCGATTACCGTAAAACTTTTGCTTTAGATATTGGCGGCGGTTTAGGTGCACAACCCAAGGCCGACAATAACAATTGGCGTTTGTGGATTGAACCAAGAGTTCGCGTAAATGATCGTTTAAAATTCCGCCATCGTTTTAGTTATGATAATGATAGAGAAACTCGTTATGCAGATTTAATAACCGAAGCTGACAAAAGCCAAACTATTGTTTTTGCTAAACGCGATATTGACACCTATGAAAATCGTTTTATTGGTAGTTATATTTTTACAAGTAAAATGGCTTTAGATTTTAGGCTTAGGCATTATTGGAGAAAGTTTACGGTTGCCGATTATTATAGTTTATTAGAAGATGGCACTACCCTGCCCTATCGTTACAATGATGGAATTAGTTCGAGTTCTGTCAATTTTTTTAATATTGATTTAACTTACAGATGGCAATTTTCGCCGGGTAGCGAGTTGTCTTTATTTTGGCAAAACTCCATTAGCTCGCGAGCAGCAGATATGTTTGATACCACGTTTGTTGGTAACTTTGGTGAAGTATTTAACAACCCTACTTATAACAGCATAAGTTTAAAAGTGGTTTACTTTTTAGATTATGCCTTTATTAAAAAATTAGGCAAAGGCAGAACGCTTAAGAGTTAGACAAATAAAATCAGTAACTAAAAATTGAAAATTTTTAAAATGTTTTTTTAGAAGCGAAACTTTATCGCTCGTATTACTGGTAGTATTTTTTATCGTTTAAACTTGTTCACTATAAATAGCTATTTTTTAGTTGAAGGTAAAACTTACATACCTTTAGGTTTTGAACATAATTGATACATTACAAGTCAAACAAATTCAATTGATCATTTTTTATAACAATTATGCAAAAAGTTTGTTTAATGAACAAAAAAAGACCCCACTTATAGTATGCTGTTGAACAATGATGCGGTATTTGCCATGTCGGTAATTACGCCAAACGTCAATTTAAAAAAGCTAAAGTTGTCATTTACAATATTGAGCAAATAAATAACTAAAATACAAATACTTATGAAGTATATAATAATTTTATTACTATTATGTAATTTACAAAGTTTAGCACAAAAAAAACCAGATTTTGAAATGCCAATTTATTTTGAAGATGCGATTGGCAACAGAGATACAATATACTGGGGTTTTGACAGCGAGGCAGAGTGTAATTTTGGCAGCAATTTTGGCATGCCTGTACCCATTTTTGGCGAAAAATACTGGCCTCCTCTAACGCCGTTTAAAAACGATTTTGAAGTACGTTTTGAATATTTTGGACCTTCAAGTGCAGGTATCGTTTTGTTAGATCAGGTTTATTATACAGATAAGTGGATACAGTGTGCAAGAAAACAAAATGATTGTTTGGAATGGGGCACACCCAATGCTGGTTATATGGTTATGCATGCATTACACTATCCGGTAAAAATGATATACGATCACCAAAAAATGAATGACGCATTATGTACACCAAGAGGTGCTTTAATTTACAAAAATGCACTTCAGCATCTTATTGGACCAAATGAAATTGAATTAGTGTCAGACAGTATGTATATTTGTCTTTCTGCCGCAGATACCATTATTTTTGAAACAAAAGAAGACACACACGTTAATTATAACCTGCTTTTAGAAAATGGGGACACTACTACTGCCCCTTATTACGAGTTAATTTATGCTAGAGATAATTACTATTTTTTAAATTTAGATATTGTATTTTGTAAAGATGTGCTTATTAATGTAAACGATGAAGCGCATGCAAACATCCAAATTTATCCCAACCCCGCTATCAACTTTATTAATATAATAGCTGCACATAAAAACCTGCGATTTAATTTATATAATGCCGCAGGTAAACTTGTATTGACAGAGAAAGTTTATCAACAAAAAGTAAACATACAACATCTGCACAATGGTATTTATACTTTTCTAATTTTAGATGATGTGAATGATGAGCTGCTATACATCAAGAAAATTTTGAAGTTATAAAATGGTTTATGCTTTTATTATAAAAACTATTGATTTCTATTCACTCAAATGCTGCGCTAACCCACAAAGCCAATGCTTCAGGCAGTATGACCGCTACTATCAGGGCTACACTTACAATGGGAGCAGTAGCAACGTACAGCAACCTTTCCCATCCAACAAACACCGCATTAATAAAAAAAGGTAAGGCTTCATTCATCATTCCCGCATTTATCTAAACAGCATAGCCAACCCCAAAGCTTTAAGTGAGGTGATTGATCATATAGGCATCCATTCTAGCGGCATCAGATTATATATATCGTATTATAAAAAATTTGTATTTATTATTTAAAATTCTGACAACTAAAGCAGTCAACCTACCTCAATATGAACTGCATCTAACAATAAAATTTCTTATCTTTTGCCTTTAAATATAAAAGGTAATAAAAATGTCAGAAAGAATAAAATCGGCTGCTCAAAACCCAGATGAGCATACTGGAATAAAAATAAGCGAAGCTAAAAAACAAGCTGTAGGTGTAACAGCAGTTGCAGCATCGGTATATCACGCTGCAAAATACATGCCTCCAATAGATATATTAAAAACCAGTTTAAAACTCAATCAACAAAAAGGCTTTGATTGCCCGGGTTGCGCCTGGCCCGACCCCGAAGATGAACGCAGCCCAATAGCTGAATATTGCGAAAACGGAATGAAAGCAATTGCCGAAGAAGCCACGAAAAAAAGATGCGATCGTGATTTTTTTAAACAAAATAGTGTCCCGGCCATTTCTACCTGGAGCGATTTTGAAATTGGCAAAACAGGCCGCTTATGCGAACCGATGTTTTTAGCCAAAGACAGTAATTTTTATGAGCCTATTAGTTGGGAAGCAGCTTTTGATTTAATTGCAAAAAACTTAAATGAATTAGATAACCCGGATGATGCTATTTTTTACACAAGTGGCCGAACTAGTAATGAAGCTGCTTTTTTATATCAGTTATTTGTGCGGGCTTATGGTACTAATAATTTGCCCGATTGTTCTAATATGTGCCACGAAAGTAGCAGCGAAGGTTTAGGCGCAACCCTCGGTATTGGCAAAGGTTCTGTTACATTAATGGATTTTTACGAAGCCGAAGTTGTAATGGTAATTGGCCAAAACCCTGGCACTAATCATCCACGTATGTTATCAGCTTTAGAAAAATGTAAAGATAATGGTGGCAAAATTATTACGGTTAACCCTTTACCAGAAACAGGTTTAATTAATTTTTCTAATCCGCAACGTCCGCTAAAAATGTTGAGCGGTGGCACAAACCTTAGCGACTTATTTTTACAGGTTAAAGCCAATGGCGATATTGCTTTATTAAAAGCCATTATGTATCGGCTTTGGCAAGAAGAAGAACAGATGCCTGGTAGCGTGTTTGATCAAACCTTTATTAAAAATAAAACAAATGGTTATCAAGATTTAATTGAGGATTTAAAACAACAAAATTTAGAAAACTTAATAGAAAAAAGTGGTGTTGAGGCATCAAAAATTGAAGCGGCGGTGGCATTACTAAAGCATCATAAAAAAATAATTATTTGCTGGGCAATGGGCATTACCCAACATGAAAACGGCGTAGCCAATGTGCAGGAAATTGTAAATTTGTTGTTGTTAAAAGGTAGCATTGGTAAACCGGGCGCTGGTACTTGCCCCGTACGTGGCCACAGTAATGTACAAGGCGACCGCACTATGGGAATATGGGAAGCTTCACCAAAATCTTTTTTAGATAGCCTTGAAAAACATTTTGGTTTTAAACCACCTCAAGAGCACGGTTATGCAGTTGTTGATGCTATTAAAGCTATGTATGAAGAACCTGGTAAAATGTTTTTTGCAATGGGAGGAAATTTTTTATCTGCTACGCCAGATACGGAATATACCGCTGAAGCTTTACGAAAGTGCAGGCTAACGGTTCAAATTTCAACAAAGCTAAACCGTAGCCATTTGGTTACCGGTGAAGCTGCTTTAATATTGCCTTGTTTAGGCAGAACAAATATTGATGTACAAGCAAGCGGAAAGCAATTTGTTTCGGTTGAAAATTCTATGGGCGTTGTGCATAGTTCAGAAGGAGTTTTGCCTCCGGTTTCTGAACACTTAAAAAGTGAGCCCGCTATTGTTGCCCAAATGGCAAAAGCAACTTTAGGCGAAAAAGTAAAAATTGACTGGGACAAAATGGTGAGTAATTACGATTATATAAGAGAGGCCATTGAAAAAACAATTCCTGGTTTTGTGGAGTATAACAATAGAGTACGTCTACCAAATGGTTTTTATTTGCCCAATTGCAACAGAGATGGCGACTTTGACACAGCTGATAAAAAAGCGCATTTTACAATAAATCAACCTGCTGAAATTATTTTAAAAGATGGAGAATATTTAATGATGACTAACCGAAGTCACGATCAATATAACACCACCATTTATGGTTTAAATGATAGGTACAGAGGCATTAGTAATGAACGGCGTGTGGTTTTTATAAATCCAATTGATATGCAAAAAGCTGGATTGGAAAGTGAACAAGTAGTGAATTTAAAAAGTAATTTTAATGGAGTAGAAAGAGTAGCAAAAAAATTTATTGTAGTGCCTTACAACGTGAGCGAGCAATGTGTGGTTACCTATTTTCCAGAAGCTAATGTTTTAGTGCCTTTGGATAAACAAGCAAAAATTAGTAAAACGCCCGCCTCAAAATCGATAGTTATTTCTATTCATCCAACCTAAATTAAATTATGCAAATAGATATTTTATATTTTTTAAATAGAGATTTAGAACAGCTGATTAAAGAAATTGAAGCTTACCAAAATGAAGATGATTTATGGATAGTAATTAATGATTTAAAAAATTCTACTGGTAGTTTGGCTTTGCATTTGGTAGGTAATCTCAATCATTTTGTTGGGCATATTATGGGCGGAACGGATTATCTTCGTGATAGAGCATTCGAGTTTTCGGGCATAAAAGTGCCAAGAGCAGAACTGATAAAAAAAATTGAAGCCACTATTAAAATGATAAATGAAATAATACCAAATTTAAGTGATGCCCGTTTACAAAAAATCTTTGAATTTGATTTTTTGGGAGAACGATCCACAAAGTTTTATTTGTTTCAATTTACTACGCATCTTGCTTATCATTTGGGGCAAATTAATTATCACAGAAGAGGTGTAGTTGGCTAAACAATACTTATTGGTATGTTTTTTCTAAAAATTATATTTTGAAGAATACTATTTGAAGGATTAAATGTTACTATAGTTTATTCTAAAGACAAAATTTCGTTTTTCAATTCGTCAATATCTGACTGATACATTTGATAAAATTCTTCTACGTAAGGCCGATAGTTATTATAACCTTCACTAAAACGAGCTTGTGCCTTTTCTAATTGAATTTGTGCTTTTTTATACTCCTTATTTTGGTATGCTAATTTTGCTGACCATAGCAATAAGTCGGCATTTCCTGGTACATTTTTTAGTCCCCTATCAATGTTTTCTTTTGCCTTTACTATGTCATCCATTTTTAAATAAGTAATTCCTTTAAATAACCAGGTCCGGGGATCAATATAATCTTCTGATGAGTTGCGCAATTCTTCCTCAATATGTAAATCCCAAAAGGAAAGTGCTTTTTGGTATTGCCCTAATTGTAAATAACAAACAGCCCGCATAAAATGTACGGAAGTGGATTGTGGATAATCAACAAAGTTGGGCGTTAGTTTATCTAAGCTATCAAAATCGGCAATAGCTCTTTCATAATCGCGGTAAAAATACAAGTACATATAACCCCGCCAACCTTGCCAATTTAGCGGATCGTATTTCGCTGCCTTCCCATAGTTTTCGTAAAATTCTGCTGCCATTCCTCTTTTGCCATAAGGTATGCCTATCTCTCGCCACAAATCTGCATTGGTGGGTTGCATTTGTAATGCCTCTCGCAAAACCATTATTTCAGATACGGAACCCTGACCAAACTTTCTTCTCAATTTATTAGTCATTTGGTCTACTAACTTCACCTTTTCCGCTTCGGTAAATTCTTTTTTGTACAAACCATCAGGCTGCTGGCAAAAAACTGAACAGCTGCCCATTAAAAACAATAGCAACAAATTAGTTTTCAAATAATTTTTCATATTTTATTTTTTAGGATGAACGATTTAAGGAAGCAATTCTATTAACTCCCCGTCTTTTAATTTGAATGTTAAATAAAAATAGGCGTTAACATTGTTGTCCTTTATCTTTACGGGTATCCAATCTTTCATTTCTTTTAAAATGTTGTAAAAATTTGTAGTTGTAGCCTCATTAAATATTTTGTTTTTAAAGTTTAAATCCGCTTCTTCGGTGATAATTCTGCCCATTTCACCTTTACAATTTACAACAAATCTAAAAGTTAAATAACCAGATTCGTTAGAGAGGTTTTCTGTATTTAACTGTTGATTAACAATATTCCAAATTGCCTTTTTGCCTCCTTTATAAATAGGTACTGCGCCACCATTATAATAATCATTAATATAATCATCTTCAGTACAAATTTCAAAGTCCGAATCTTTATCAATAGCTTCGTTGGGGTTAATGTAACCTACACGCTGTAAGTTATGCCTGGCCAGCCGGTTAAACATTTTCATTGGTATTTGCTCTACTAATTCCATCCAATGTATTTGAACACTATCAACATCTTCTGCGTAGCTTAAGCCTAAATTTTGGGTATATATTTTTTTGAAACGATAGTTCCTTTTGTTAGTATCAATTCCATTGCTGCCAATCGTAAAAATTTCTCCCTCAAATAGTTTTGAGTTTCTATTTAAAAAAATTGTGTCAACATTTCTTTCTTGTTGAGTTATTGTTTCGTATTCCCAACCTTCATTATATTGAATTGTGTTTTCTGAACGTGTACGCTGTGCAACCCAATCCTTTTGTATTGGCTTTGAAATTTTTGCGGGAAATGTATCTTTTTTTGAATAATAGGTTTCATTTAAAAGAATAGTTTGATTTTGCTGATACGAAAATTCTCTGCTTACTGTAAGGCGATAATCAGGGTTAAACCTTTGATGCAATAGATTATCATTTTTTATTTGGTAAGATTCATATACGATGTGCGTGTCAATATCCGGACTGTCGTGTTTTTTGTGGTGTAAATAATATTTATTGACAATGCCTTCTTGTAAGTGTTTATTATTGGGTAAAAAATCTTTTGCCACTCCTAAATTGAGCTTAGAGGTTTGGCATCCATTTAACAGTATAATCAGCGAAAATAGTTGTATAATTTTCATACGGGGCTTAAACTTTTGATTTTGTAATATATTGAACGAAAGGTTGTATGAAAATATTACTTAATTATTTCATTTCTAAAATATTATCTGTCTATTTTCATTTCTTAAATAAGTTCTTATCTTACTCCAACAAACCAATAACATACATAATGAAATTAGGAGCATTTTCAATATGCCTAAGTGTTAAAGATTTAAAAACATCAAAAGCTTTTTACGAAAACTTAGGCTTTAGAGTTTTTGGTGGAGCTATGGAAAAGAACTATTTAATTATGAAAAATGAGCACTCTTTAATCGGCTTGTTTCAAGGTATGTTTGAAGAAAACGTACTTACCTTTAACCCGGGTTGGGATACCAATGCCAATAAATTAGATAGCTTTGATGATGTTAGAAACATACAAAAGCATCTTAAAGAAAAAAGCATAAAACTGATAGTTGAAGCTGATAAAGGTACAAGTGGACCTGCTAATATTATGGTTTCTGATCCTGATGGAAATGTTATTTTATTTGATCAACATGTTTAGGAAGTTTAATTACACTCTTCCCCAAAGTTGTAATCTTGTTGCATTTTAAATTTTAAAGTTCACGAAAAAAGTTATGGCTTTTTATTGATCAGACAAACATCCTGTTAATTCTTATCTTACCAAAAACAAAGTTGAAGCAGAATTTCTGCTTCAACCCCGTTACTAACTAAGATTGCTTTTCTATTTCAGAAGAAAACTTATTTAAGGAGTTAGCTCGCTTATGCACAATAATATTGTTTGGGTCTATGCTAATCATTTTTGGTTTTCGCTTTATTGTAAATTCTATGTTTTGCTCACCGTCTTTTAATTGTACCAGCTCGCTAAACAATACTTCATCTTTTGTATTGCGAATTTCAATTGGGAAATATTCGTTCATCGGAATCTCAGATTCTTCATTATTTAAATCTTGTTGATATTTTTTTGCAGCAATTTTTACTTTAACCGTATAGCTCAAATCTTCATTACGCTGGTAAGTAGTGTTGGATAGTTCAAAATCGTAAAGACTTACTTTTTGTAACCATTCGTTAACCGTGTATTGCAAACTATCTGGCATTACCTCTTTTAAACTATTTACAAAATATTTGGTAGTTGGGTAGGGCTTTGAAGTAAACCTTTTGTTCTGTAAATAATCAGCTAAAAACTGGTTGAATTTTTCTTCTCCTAAATACTCTGATAAGCCGTAAAACACAATGGCTCCCTTGTTATAATAAATGGATTGCTGTCCACCAACTACTTCCAAAGCCGGTTCATCATAATTGCCTTGCGTTCTGCCATATTGGTAAGTTTGCTGTTCGTTTTTAAGAAACTTCGCAATCATAGCCTTGCCGTACATTTTCTCTAAAACTTTTAAAGAACTGTATTGTGCTAAACTTTCGGTAAGCATGGCGGCACCTTCTGTTTCTGCAGGTACAATTTGATGGCCCCACCATTGATGCGCTACTTCGTGCGCTGTTACCCATGCAGGATATGGAATTTTTGCTATTTTACCCTCATCGTAACATTCTTCTACATCAGCAATAAAACCTAAACTTTCTGTAAAAGGCACCGTAGTTGCCAACGAAATGGCATAACCAAAGTAACGGGGTATTTCAACTATTCTTAAAAAATCAAATTGGTAGGGACCAAAATTTTGCACATAATATTGTATAGATGTTTTTAGCGCATCCATCATTAGCTCAATATTGTAATCGTGTTTTGGATGATAATTGATGGCTAAATCTGTAGCAACTTCTAATGAATTAACCACCGTGGTAATTGTTTTTTCTTTTTGATTGAAAACAGCAGAGTTATAGGCTAAAATGTCTATTACATCTTCGGCTTCATATTTATAAAAATTGCGATTATCTTCTTGCCATTCGTTCACCAATTTGCCAGAAGTAAAGGCTTTTTGTCCGGCAGAAGTACTAATTACCGATTTATACTGAACAAAGTTTCCTAAGCTATTTTTCATAGTAGCTTTTTCGTCATCACGGCTGGGCAAGGCTGGCTTTTCTTGCAGGCCATGTTTTTTTCTTAAAGCATTTTCTGAAATTTCATAGCCTGCTGCATACCCAACTTTTGGATGTGGCGAGAAAAACTTGGTGCCATTTTTAAAAGGTACTTCACTGGCATAGATATTTTTAAATCCTTTTTTTTCCGTAAGATAAGTAAAGGCTACTTTAACAGAATCGTTTGGTTGTAAAGGCTGTTTAATTTTATACAGATGGAGTTCTTCAAAATTTTCATCTTTATCTAATATAGTAAAAAGCTCATTTTCATTTACAAGTTCCACTTTCTTCGTAAGATTTAAAACCAAGCTGTCGATAACTGTATTTGTATTATTCTTTAAATAATAATCTCCACTATAATCTATTTTACCTTCTTCCGGATAAATATGGCATGTTGTATTTAATGCTATAATTTCTGGCTGCGGTAGCTCACTTAAATAGTTGTATTTGTTTTCGTAGGTCAATTGCTTTTTAACCCGCCCAAACGAAAATTGAAATTCATTTAAAATATTGGTGTTGTAAAAAATAAAACTTCCAACCAAAATAAAAGCTACCAATAGTGGGCCTATTTTTTTTAAATGCTTAGTTAAAGAAACTTGTTGTAAAGCTTTAAAACGTTTTTTGAAATGGGTTTCACTACCTCTCGAAATAAGGTGTGTACTAATGTAAAGTAGAATGATGGCAAAAAGTACCCAATACAAACGGAAACTATATTCGCCTAATAAAGAGCCACCAAAACCATTTATCTCGGAGTAAATATAAGTTGAAGTATTATTGTAAACTAACAGGTTGTGTTGAAGATAATTGGCTAAATAATCTTTAGTGAAATACCATAAACCCAAAATTAAATAAGCTACAAAGCGGTTGCCAACTAAAGCATTAATTACAAAAGCTAAGGCAATAAATAACAAGTAATACAAGTACTTGTTTAAAATAAAAATACCCATAACACCAAACTCGTGAGTAGTGCCAACATAAGTTTGATAGGCAAATGAACAAAGCCATTGTATGAAAAGCATTACAAAAATGGTAGCAGCTAAGGCGAACAACTTAGGTAGTACAAAATGAAAATTTCGTAAAGCAGAGGCATCTTCAAAATGGTTAACTTTAAATTTTCGACTATTCCAAACTAACTCGCCTGTAAATAGAATAATAAAAACAATGTATAATAAACCAGATGCGACAAACAAAGTTTCGGCGACTTTATAGGTTAATACGTAGGTAACGGTATCATAAATTTTGCCAACTTGCCCCAAAGCAGTAATTGTAACTACCAGCAAGAGTACAACCATTACTTTAAAATAAGTGCTTCTAATTAACTTTTTTAATTCTAATAAAAATAAACTTTTTAACTGATACAGTTGTGCTGAAAAGTTGAACTGCTGTTGTACCAAAGGCACTTTAATTTGCTTTAAAAATTGCACACTTCTGCTGGCTGCTCCATTTGTTGTGGCTAATTTTTTCTTTGTTTTTTTAGAAGATGCCAAAGACAAACGAAACTTAAGATATCCTACCAAAAATATTATAACACCCAAGCCACCCCACAACAAACGGTTGTACAACAGCACACCTTCAAGTGAAGTGCTTTCTGTATTTTTATCACTTATGGAACTTCCTGTTTCAACAACAGCTGTAGCAAGGCTTCCAAAAGGGTCGAGCATAGCAGTTAAAAATTGATTGTCTATATCATGCGAAATGCTTATTGAGAGCACATAGCACACATAAAAAACAATTACCACCATCCAGTTTATAGAGGTATCTTTCCGTAAAGCGGTTAATACAAAAAAGATGGCACCAGTAAAAAGTATATTTGGAAATGCAATTTGCACTAAGGGTACAATGTAGGCTTTAAGCATAAAGGGTCCAAAGTAAGATGCATCTAAATAAGGCATAAAAGAAGCGACTGTAGCCCCTAATGGAACAGCCAAAAATACAATAGTATTGGCAAACAGAGGAGCAATAAATTTTGGAATTAGATAGTTGGCTTTATTAATGCCCTTACAAAACATTATTTGGTCGTTGCTATATTTTACATCTCGATAAATGGAACTACTGAATATATTGGCGGTTACAGCTAAGCCCAAAATGCTAAAAATAATAGTAATGAACGAAATAATACTTGGCGAGTTTAAATAAATTTTGGAGTTGCCTTGTATCATTATTTTTACGGAATCGAACAAGCCGTCTGCTGCATTAATCATTAAAAAACTTAATACAAAAAAAGCAATAAAAGTAGCATAAACTGCTGGCTGACGAAATAGATATTTTATTTCAAATAATAAGCTGCGCATCTGTAATTTTAATTTAGGTATGAAAAATAAACGTCTTCTAAATTAGCATTGGTAGCTATAAAGCCACTATCCAAATGTTCATCGCTTAGTACGTGAATTATAGGTTGCCCTTCATTTAAAAAAGTTGAAATAATGTTGTATTGCTGCTTGTAATTGTTGTATTCGCTTTTTTGAATTTTCTTTTGCCAAACCCTGCCCTGCAGTTTTTCCATCAGTAACTTTGGTGAAGCTTGTATTAATACTTTTCCTTCAGCAATTATGGCCATATCACTACACAAGTCCGATACATCTTTTACAATATGGGTAGAAAGTATTACCACTTTATCTTCACTAATATCACTCAATAAATTGTTGAAACGGTTGCGTTCTAAAGGGTCTAAACCGGCAGTAGGTTCATCAACAATTATTAATTTTGGGTTGCCTAATAAAGCTTGTGCAATGCCAAAACGTTGTCGCATTCCACTACTATAATTAGCCACTTTCTTTTTTCTTACATCATATAAATTTACTTCATTCAACAAAGCGCTTACCTGTTCTTGTCGTTCTTTTTTATTGATGATGCCTTTTGCAATAGCCAGATAATCCAACATTTCTATTGCATTCACTTTTGGATAAACGCCAAACTCTTGTGGCAGATAACCTAATAACTTTCTTATTTCCTGCTTGTTTTCATTAACATCAATACCTTTAAAAACTACCGCACCTGTATCAGCTTCTTGAAGGGTGGCAATCGTTCTCATTAAGGTTGATTTACCAGCACCATTAGGACCTAACAAACCAAATAAACCACTTTTAATACTTAGGTTTACATCTTGTAAAGCACGAACGCCATTGGTGTAAATTTTGTTTAATGCTGTTATTTGTAATTCCATTTTTTTAATTTTAAATGTAAAAAATAGATGAGTATTTGAGTAATCAATTTTCAAATACTCATCTGTTTAAGGTTTATTGTTTAATACTGTTTATTAATTCTTCTGTCTTTTCTTCTTGCAAATCGTTCATTTGCTCTTCCGTTATTTCTTTAAATTCTACTTCAGGCAAAACCGCATTATCTTTTATTTCTTCAAAAGAAATATCTATAGCTTCATACTTAAATAAATCCGATTTGAAGCTCAATAAAGTTCCGTTCCAAAAAGTTTTGCCTAATGGCGAAAGTCCTTTAGGTAAATTAGGTGCTACCCAAACAGTAGCTTTGTTTCCTTTGTCTTCCTTGTTGTTGCTACTTTCATTTAAGGTGGTTGATTTTGTCTTTGTCATTACTTTTACTTCGTCTTCTTGTTTATAGGCAATACAGGCATAGTCTAAAATTTGCAAGGTTTTGCTTTCTATGGGTTTTTCTAAAAATTCATCCATTGGTATTATTGTACCATAATGTTCACCTTCTAATTCAAGTATGCTAATTTGTGTTTTATTTTTTAGGTCAAGATAAATTGGCATATCATCTCCACCCATACTTATCATTATCTTTTCCTCCGATTCTTCTTTCATGGTTTCTATTTTTGCATAATTTTCATTGAATGTTATTTTCACTTTCGATTTCTTTTCTTTCGGTATCATTGCTTTTAAAGTCTTTTGTGCTGGCGTAAGTGCTGCGTGTACATCAATTGTCATTTCATAAGTTATAACTCCACTTTTTTGTGCAGTTAGCGTAAGTTGGGTAATTAGCATTGTTACGATTGATAAAAAGATAATTTTCTTCATTTTTAAATTGTTTAAAATTATGATGCAAACTTAGGTATCATTTAAATCTGCTAGGTTAACTAAAGGTGTTGTTAGGTTAATTAAGGTTAATCAAATTCGCAATTGCCAATTGTAAAATTTACTTTTGAACTGTGAATAGTAAACAAGCCAATATATTTGCTGTGTTAAGTCTGGTTTTGCTGGGTTTGTTTTTAGCGTATTGGGTACAAACAGAGTTTAAAACACAAAAGGAATTTCTAAAAAGTGAAATGGATTTGGAGCTAGCTAAAAAAGCCTTTGGCTTAGCAGTAGATTCTTTGCAAACCGAATTGGGTGATATTGATAGTTTGTTAGCTAAAGTGCTTTCTTCTATTGGTAAGAGCGGTATTGACAATATTAATATTGAAAAAAATAGGAATTGGACAAAAGAAAATCTTAATATAAAGTTTGATAAAATTTTGCCACAGTTAGCTCAGTTGATGGCGGATAGTTCTTTTCAAGAAATTCTTACAAATAGTGAAACCGATACAACTATTACTAACAATGAAGAAGATACTTTAATTACAGTTAATCTCGATTCTGATGTTTCTGATGTAATTAAATTAAACTTACAACTTGCACCTTTGAAAAAATCAATTAGCAAAAATCAGGAAAGTGAATTGAACAAAAAAACCTTTCTTAAAATATTGCCACAATTGTTTTTTGCAATAGTCATTTTCGGTTTAATACTTTTAGCCATGTATTTGTTTAGGAAAACTGTACAGAGGCAAGAAGCTTTAAATTTAGAACGCACCAACTTAATCAGCAATCTTACGCACGAATTAAAAACGCCGGTTGCTACTATTTCAGTTGCTTTAGAAGCAATGGAAAATTTTGGTGTTTTAAATGATAGAGAAAAAGCAATACAATACATTACAAATGCTCAAAACGAAGTAAAAAGATTAACCAAAGGCATTAATAAAATGCTTCAGGTAAGTAAACTTAATGAAGATAATCCTTACTTTAAAAAAGAAATGGTGTTGCTAAATGAGTTGTGCAAAAATGCCGTACAAGCATTATCATCAACTGCTAAACAAGCTAAGGTTGAACTAAGTGTAGAAATTTCAGATGACAATTTAAAGACTTATGGAGAAGCACAACACCTTCAAAATGTAATTATAAACCTGATAGAAAACGCAATTAAATACAGCGTTTCAGAAAACGCTAAGGTTAATTTATTTTTAAAAGATGCTGATGAAGACATACTTCTTGAAGTTATTGATAATGGTATTGGCATCGAGAAAAAATATCATCACAAAATATTTGAACGCTTTTACCGGGTTACAGAAGAAAACATTCATAACGTAAAAGGCTATGGTTTGGGCTTAAGTTATGTACAAAAAGTATTAGATGCACACGAGGCTCAAATTACAATTGATAGTGCTTTAAATAAAGGAAGTAAGTTTACTATCCTGTTCAAAAAAATCTAATTATGGCTAAGAAAAAAATATTATATGTAGAAGATGAGTTGAGCCTTGCAAGTATGGTTAAAGATACACTTGAAATTGGTGGTTATAAAGTTTTACATATAGAAGATGGATTAGGAATTATTGAAATAGCCGAAGCTTTTAAGCCCCATATTTTTGTTGTTGATGTAATGTTGCCGCATAAAGATGGTTTTACTATTGGCATTGAATTGAAAGATACCTTTCCCAACATTCCTATAATTTACTTAACTGCCAAAAGCCAGGTAGAAGATGTGCTTAAAGGCTTTGATAGTGGTGGCAATGATTATATGAAGAAGCCTTTCAGCGTAAAAGAATTAATTGTACGTATTGAAAATTTGACCAAAAATAGTACTTATGAAAAGTTGGCAAAATCAAGCAAAGTAACTTTAGGGGAATTTGAATTTGATTACACACAACTAACTTTATCTAACCACAAAACCACACAGCAGTTAAGTTTTAAAGAAGCCGAAATTTTAAATATGCTTTGTAAAGCACTTAATCAAAATGTAGAGCGCAAAGCAATTTTGCTAAAAGTTTGGGGAGATGATTCTTATTATAATTCCCGAAATTTAGATGTGTATATGAAAAAAATTCGCAATTATCTTTCTGCCTGTAAGCGTATTAATTTAAAAACTTTAAGAGGCGTGGGTTATAAATTGGTTTGTAGCAAATAAATTTGTGTTGGTCAAATGCTCATTAATTGGTTTTGAGTTTATTTGTTTGTCTGTGGTAACTAATAAAATCTAATTATTATCCGCCAGTTAGTAATACATTTCTTACTAAGAAATGTTAATCCAACTGTAAAGTAAAATTACTTTATAATTATCTTGTTACTATTGCATAATTAAATATTAATTTAATTCCATAAATAATGATCTTAAAAAAGTTAATTTACATAGCTCTTTTTGCCGCAACTTTTTATGCTTGTAAAAAAGATAAAACTGATGATGATGACCAACAACCAAGCTCAACCAAACTGATAAGTGGTTTAACTTATGGCACAAGTACAAAAAGTTTTAAAGCAGTTGATATTGCTACTATTGTTGCATTAGCAGGAGTAGACCCTATTAAACTTATTGCTCAGATAGAACATAGAGGTAACGCAATTACTGTTGATAAGCAATTAGATAGTACTAAAGTTATACTTTTTGGCAACCCTGCTTTAGGAACGCCATTAATGCAAAAAAATCAATTAGTTGGTTTAGATTTACCGCAGAAATTACTTATTTTTAAAGATGCTTCTGATAGTACAAAAGTAGCTTTCAATAATGTATCGTATTTAAAAGCAAGGCACGATTTAGGAGAAATTGAAGCCTTAGATAATATTGAAAAAGCTTTAGAAAATTTTGTAAATGTATCAGCTGATGGTTCATTAGTAGAAACAGAAGCGTCCTCCGTTGTAAAAGAAGAGGGAATTATAACCAAAACAAGTACCAAAAGCTTTTTAGATACTTACAATAGTTTAGTAGAAGCTATAACCAATAACGAAAATCTCAAACTTGTGGTTGAGTTAGATCATCAGGCGAATGCAGCTTCAGTTGATTTGGAATTAATGCCTACACGCCTTGTTATTTTTGGCAATCCTAATTTAGGCACACCTTTAATGCAAAACAAACAAACTACAGGTATCGATTTACCTCAAAAAATGTTGGTTTGGCAAGATGACGAAGGTGTTGTAAAAGTATCGTATAACGATCCAGAATATATAAAAACTCGTCATGGCATTACCAAAAATGAAGACGTATTAAATAATATAACAAATGCTTTGGATAATTTATCCAACGCTGCAGCGGGTTTGTAAGTTATTCCACGCAGGTGATCAAATTTGTAAATCATTTTTTTATAAAAAAGCCAATTTAGGTTATTCAACTTTAAGATGATTAACCTAAATGTAAAAATTTGCCTCTAAATCAATTGTAAAATTTCAAAAGTTTTATTTTGGAATTGTATAATATCTCCAACAATTTTGTTGTTAAACAATTGCCCTACAGGTGATGCTAAAGAAATGGCGTAACAGTTATTTTGATCTATTTCAATTTTTCCAAAACCTATACTTATAAAATAATTACCGTTTGTTGTAATTAGCAAACTACCTACACCTACATTATTGTGCTTTTTATTAATGTCAATTTTAGCTAATTCGTTTTTAAGTAATCTTGCTTTATTTAAGTGAATTGCATTTCGGTTTATTTCTGCTTGCATCATAGCCCTGCCAGTTTCAAATTTGTCGCCGGCACTACTTTTTGTTTCCTCATCTCTTGAATTTGTAAGATCTTTAATTGTGTTTTCTAATAAACTTATTTGCTCATTAAGTAAATAATTAAGTTGTGTTATAATCTCAACTTTTGTCTCTATTTTGGCTTTCATAAGGGGTTAAAAGTAAAAAAAGAGACGGCCAATTCGGCCATCTCTCTCATAATTCTCACATTTATACCATTAATTTAAAATACGGTAAGCTAGCTTTAGCCCAACATATTTATTTTTTTCAGAAATTGTTTTGATGTATTTATTCAAGTCTGTATTGTAAGTAAACATCAATTCAAATCGATTAAATTTTGCGCCAACGTTTAACTCGTAGGTAGCATTAAAACCTTCAATGTCTTCTACATCTAAAATATCGGTACGTTCACCATTTAAACCTGTAGTAAAATCTAACCTTACCCCTGTTTTTAAAATTGGTGCTATGTTTCGATCATTTTTAATAAAATTAGTCCCTACCAAAAATGGTATGCTTATTGAATTTGCTTTAGCTGTAAATTTTTGAGTTTCGCTTAAATTTTCACTTATTAAAAAATTTAAACTTCGATAGCCTAAGCCTGTTTCTAAAAAGAAACGTTCGGCTTCCAGACTATATGATATGCCGCCATTCCAGCCAATACCTCCATTTATCTTTTCAGTTTCTAACATAATGGGCAGTAAGTTTGAACGATTAAAACCAATTTCGGCTTTTAATTTTGACTGAAATAAACTTTGGGCATTTAAAGAGATTGTACTCATTACTATTAAAATGAGCATGTAATTTACTTTTAAATTCATTATCTAAAAAAATTTGATTATAAAAATTAGGAACTTTATTTTAATATCCATTTTGCATTTAAATCGAATGAGCGAATGTTGGTAGCCGCAAAATCGTTTGAAAAATGATAACGATAGCCGTAACCAAATTTGCCTTTAACACCCAACTCTAACCGATTAAAAAATATTGCGCCAATGCCGCCACCTACGTAAGCTCTTTGGTTAATGGCATTTGATGCATTATAAGTGTTTGCAAAGTCTTCTCCATTAGTAGTGTATTCGAAATTGATGTTTTCTTCAGCAGGAGCTTGTAATCGCGCACCAAATTGTCTATTCGGAATTTCTTTAGTGCCACTAATTACTAACCTATTGGCATATTGATAACCAAAGTTAGTGCCACCTAAGCCGTAAATATTTAAATGGAAAATATTGTTGATTATTTTTATTTCTTTGTTGTAAACATAATTGGCTTCAACAGCAAATTCATTAGAATTTAAATCGTAATTAAAATAGGCATAATCTAAATTTTCGCCTTGCAGTTTGTGATAACTAAGTCCATCTAAGCGATTAGTTACACTAATTAAACCAAGTTGTAACTCGTGGTTTGGCTTTGGTAGTTGTAAACTTAAACTTAAACGGATGTGCGGGTTTTCGCAAACTCCAGAATGCTTAAAATAATTTGCATCAATGCGGTTTTCTAATGCTTCATTTAAATTTGGGTTGTTGGCAAGGGAGTTAAAATAATTGTTGGACATAACTTTGCCCATCAATATATCTTGCTCACCGCCAGTATGAATTCCAATTTTTTTAATTTTTATATTTTTAAAAAAATCGTCTGCAAAGGTGCTTTGTGCTGTAAATGCAATTGCTATAATTAGCAAAATAGTTCTCGTATACATATTTATAAATTTTAATTTATTGTTAAAAATAGTTCTCATATTATTTTTTATATTTTTCAATTTCAGTTTCAACGGGGTAGCAAAATTTGCTGTTTAGCCCCGATTGTAGCGGTTATGTTGCCTGAAGCTTGGCCTTGCAGCAGAGCGCAACATTTGAGCGAAAAGCGGGACAGAAATTAATGTGAGTTTGCTGTTTCGCTTCCTATTTATTTTTTAAAAACGCCAATATAAACCAAGGTTTAAATTAGAAGCTATATATTTATTATATGAATTATTTTGCCCATACTTATTGCTGATATTAAAAAGAGTTCGTACGTGAATATTTTTGATTAATTGATAATTTATACCTAAACCTGCATAAAAATGCATAGTGTGTTTTGTAGTTATTGGTGTTGGTTTTTGGTTATTAGTGCTTTCAATGTTTGTATTACTTGAAAATATAGTTGTTGAAATATATTGCGAGCCGCTAACCTTAGCTAACAATAAACCGGTTGCTAAAATACCTGTTAGTTTTTTAGGGCCGTAATAATATTCAATACCAAGGGGAATGCGATAAAAATTTAAATTTTGCACATCATTAACCAGCACTCTCATATCATCATTTGCAAGTAACTCGCCTTCATTAAATTCAAAGTAAATGGGTTTATTGGTTTCTGAGTAGTTGGTTTTTGTTATTAGCGAAAATTGATTTCTTACTTTATTATTAGAAATATCCACCTCTCCTTTGGGGTCATATTTTATATCCATTTCGAGTAAATTAGAAGCTGTTGTTGAATAGAAACTAAAGCCTGTATTTATCCAAAAACGATTACGAGGCGAATAGGCTATTCTAAAGCCTTTGAAACCAATTTTGCTATAACTGCCAAGTGCATAGTAAATTTGAGAAACGCCATCTTGGTTTTCTAAAGAGCTTTCCACCCAATTATCGGGCATTGTATAAGTATAAGTATAACCAAGTTCAAAATGGTTTCTTTTAATTGCTTCGGAAACTATTGGCCTCGTCTTTTTCATTTCTAAAAGATTTATTGAATTGCTTGAAGCAAGCGTGGCGTTTATTTTTGAAAGATATGCGATGTGCAAATTTTCTCCTTTTTGCTTTTGCATTGAGCCAATTTTTTTATTCAAAAAAAATGGTTTATCAGTTTCATTTGTGGAAAAATTGGCCACTTGTGTACTTAAATTTTCTTTGATGGATTTTAGTTGAGAAACTTGGTTTTTATAGTCGTTTAATTGTTGTTTTAATCCGTTTATACGTTCATTTTGTTTTTGGTAAGATGCTTCATTTGATTTGCATTGTTCGTTTATCGTTTTAAGGGTTTGGACTTCTTCTGTTAACAGATTGAAGTCATTTTCTATTTGGTTTAATTGTTGTTTTAGCGTTAGGTTTTCTTTAGCAATTGTCTGGTTCTGTTGGTCAGCTATTTCTTTTTCTTTTTGTAAAATGTTGAGTTCTTTCGCTTGTGTTGGTTTTACTTTAGCTAACATTTTACTTTGGCTTGTAGGTTCATTTTTTTGCAATATATTTTTTAGCTTATAATTTTGGTGATGTAAATAAAACACACTTCCACCCATTAACAAAAACAAAATTGATGCTATAGCAATAAACCATTTAGAAAAACTAAATACCGATGTAGAATTTGTTGAAAAACGATTAGAAACATTTTGCAATACGGCTTGTTTTACGGTTACATCTGGTTTATCCCAACCACTATAATCGGTCGCTTCTGCTTCTTTTAATTTCTTTTTAAAAAAATCACTAAATTCTGTATTGTTATCTTCCATTTATTATATTTTTAACTAAACAACACTTTCATTTTTTTATGCAACATTTTTTTTGCTTTAAACAATTGGCTTTTTGAAGTGCCTACTGTTATGCCAATTATTTCTGCAATTTCTTGGTGCTTGTAGCCTTCTAATTCGTGCATATTAAAAACTACGCGATAACCAACTGGTAGCTGCTGTATTATTTCTGTTAGTTCTTTGGCTGTAATACCTCCAAAGGCATCCATTGTTGAAAAATGATCATTTACTTCTTCTAAATCTTCAAAAGATTGTTGCCACAATTGCTTTTTCAAAAATGTTAAGCCTTCATTTAACAGTACTCTGTTCGACCAAGCTTTAAAATTTCCTTTCTCTAAGTCAAACTTTTTTAATACCGAAAACACTTTAGCTACTCCTTCTTGAAACATATCTTGTGCTTCTTCACGGTTTTGCCCGTAGCGCAAACACATTCTAAACCAGTAAGACTCGTGCCTTTCATAAAGCATTTGTATTGCTTGTTTGTTTCCAGTTTTTACCTGGCTTACCAATTGTTCGTCTGTATGTTGGCTAAAATTTTCCAATCTATACTATAACATACTCTTAAAGGTATAGAAAAGGTTGCCTGGACTATAAGTTTTTTTTTAAGTTAAAACTTTATTTTTTGTTGATGGCACTTATTTCCTTTTCATTAGCTTTGTAAAAATTAAACGCTAATGCCATCTTACAAAAACATAAAACCTTTTTGGTTTATTTATTGTAGCTTTTTACTGCTGGGTTTGCTATGCTTGTGCTGTTGCCAAAAAGGCGACTTGGTACTTTGGTTTAACAGCAATAGCAGCACTTTTTTTGATGGCTTTTTTATCATCATAACTCAAATTGGTTTAGGGGCTTTGTTTGTTGTGCCTATTTTGGTGGCTTTATTTATTCGTTATCAATATGCTTTAATGGGTACAATTGCTTTTATTTTTACAGGCATTTTAAGTTATTTGTTTAAGAAAGTATTGTTTAAAGGTTTGCCACGCCCAACCGCTTTTTTTACCAATGGTGAGTTAACAAACCTTATTTCCAATTTCGATTATCATACACACAATAGTTTTCCCAGCGGACATACTATGACGGCTTTTGCCATGCTGTTATTTATTGCTTTTATGATTAATAAAAAATGGTTTAGTATTTTGGCAATTTGCCTGGCAATTTTAGTAGCGCTTAGTCGTGTTTATTTACTTCAACATTTTTTTGTAGATGTTTATGTAGGATCTATTCTTGGTATTATTAGTGTGTTGATAGCTAATGTAATTGTAAATAGGTTTTTCGTTCAAAAATATCCAATTTTGTAGCAAAGGCTAAAGTTGAAAATTTGAATAACAAAATCAGCAAATATATTGATGCAGAAAATGCGTTACACATGCGCCTTCTGCTATTGGTAGTTGCCGCTTTGTTGTTTATTCCCCTTATTGGTGCAGTACATTTGTTTGATTGGGATGAAATTAACTTTGCAGAATCTGCCCGCGAAATGTTGGTGACTGGCAATTTTTTAGATGTACAAATTAATTACATTGCCTTTTGGGAAAAGCCGCCATTATTTTTTTGGTTACAGGCTTTATGTATGAAAATATTTGGCGTTAATGAGTTTGCCGCCCGTTTGCCCAATGCAATTATTGGTATTATTACATTGCAAGTTCTGTTTGGTATTGGCAAAAAATTGTTCAATAATAAAACAGCTTTGCTTTGGTGTTTAATTTATGCAGGCTCTATCCTATCCTTCTTTTACTTTAAGTCAGGTATTATTGATCCGCTGTTTAATCTCTTTATTTTTTTAGGCGTTTATCATTTTTATTTATTTAGTAATGAAGCTGAAAACAACAAAACCCATAAAGCCTTACAACAAGTTTTTCTTTCAGCAGTATTTATTGGTTTATCTAACTTAACCAAAGGGCCAGTAGGGTTTTTAATTTTTGCCATTACTGCTTTTATCTATATGATTGTAAAAAAGCAATACCAAAAATTTTTAAACTATAAAGTAATTTTAACCTACGCCATCACCTTTGCATTGGTGGGCGGCTTATGGTTTATTATGCAAATGCTAACTGGCAACTACAGCATTATTGCCGATTTTTTTTATTATATGATTGAGCTTTCGCAGAGCAAAGTTGCCGGGCATGGAGGTTTTTTTGGCTATCACTTTGTAGTATTATTGTTTGGCGTTTTTCCAGCTTCTATTTTTGCTATACAGAAAATGCTTCCACAGCAACACAACAACCATCTTACCAAAAGCCAACAAAATTTTAAAGTGTGGATGCTTATTTTATTTTGGGTAGTGTTGATTTTATTTACCATAGTCCGTACCAAAATTGTGCATTATTCATCAATGTGTTATTTGCCACTTAGCTACTTAGCCTTATTAAGTATAAAAAGCATCATAACACAAAAACAAGTTTTTAAAGTTTGGATGAAGCTATCTTTGGCAACTATTGCCTTGCTGTTTGGTACAGTTATTTTTCTGTTGCCCATTATCGGTAATCATACACAATGGCTAATTGAAACAAATTTAATAAAAGATAAATTTACCTTAGGAAATTTACAAGCGCAAGTTAGTTAGCCTTATATAATTTCAATATTGGCCTTAACCTATGTTGCGTTCAGTCAATATTTTATTTGGCGAAAAACCAACTTATCAAAACATCTTGCTTCACTATTTACAAGCACCGCCATTTTTTTATTTTTTATTATGATGTTGGTTGTGCCACGAATTGAACAATATTCTCAAAATGCAGCTATTTCATTTTATAAAAGTAAAACTACCGAAGATTGCTATATTGACACTTATGGCTTTAAAAGTTATGCACATTATTTTTATGCTAAGATGCCTTTGCACAGCAACCCAAGAGCAAAAGATGAAAATTGGTTATTAACTGGTGATACCGATAAACCAGTTTATATAGTTACTAAAATAAACAAGCAAGCTAAATTTGAAGCAGCGCATCCTCACTTTAATTTAATTAAAATAAAAAATGGTTTTTGTTTTTATGAATACGAAAAACTACCCCGACCTTTACCTACCGGTAAAGCCCACCCCTACTTCAAAGAAGGGGAATTAGTTCGGCTGACCAATATTAATACAACAAAAAAATGATTGACGAAAAAAAATACGCCCGACCTTTACCCGCTGGCAATAGAACTCCAAGCGAACCTGTTAACTTGTAAAATGCAAAAACTCCAAGTGAACCTGTTCACTTGTAAAGTATAAAAATGATTGACGGAAAAAAAATAGTAGTAGTATTGCCAGCATATAACGCGGCGCAAACCCTGGCGCAAACCTATGCCGAAATTCCATTTGATGTGGTAGACGAAGTTATTTTGGTAGATGATTCAAGCAAAGATGATACTATACAACAAGCTCAAAAATTGGGCATTCAGCATATTATTGAACATCAAAAAAACAAGGGTTATGGTGCTAACCAAAAAAGTTGCTACAACAAAGCGCTTGGTTTAAATGCAGATATTGTAGCCATGTTACATCCCGATTATCAATACACGCCAAAGTTATTACGAGCCATGTTTTACTTGTTGGCAGATGGCGCATACCAGGTTGTAATAGCTTCGCGCATATTAGGTAAAGGCGCTTTAAAAGGCGGCATGCCAAAATATAAATACGTTGCCAATCGTTTTTTAACGCTGTTTCAAAATATATTAATGAACCAAAAACTATCTGAATATCATACCGGCTACCGCGCATTTACAGCCAATGTTTTAAACGCAATTGACTACAACAACAACTCCAACGATTTTATTTTCGACAACCAAATGTTGGCACAAATTTTTTATGCCAATTATGAAATTGCAGAAATTACCTGCCCCACCAAATACTTTGAAGAAGCATCATCCATTAACTTTAGTAGAAGTGTAAAATATGGTTTGGGTGTTTTAAAAGTTTCTATGCTTTATCGTTTGCAAAAAATGGGTTTGGTAAAACATCAATTGTTTAATTGAAATAGTACTTAATTTGTAAATAGGGTCAAATAAGACTTTATCTTTTAGAAAGAAAAAATTACCGTCCAAAACTATAACCTAAGCTAATTTTGGGGTAAACCCAACGATCTTTAATTGTAATATTAAGCAACTCAATACGCTCTTTACTAACAATATAACCACTTTGTAATATGCCTACGCCCTCAGTTTGTTTTTGATAAATAGTACGGTTGCCCCAAAATTTTAAAGCAACAGCAGCTTCTATAAAATAATTACTACTGTAGTAATACCGGGCAAACAATTCTGGAATTAAAGAGAGTTTTTTCGAATTGTACTCTTCGTACAAAAACATTTTACCAGTTTCTTCAAATATTAATTCACCGGTTGGTGTTTGTTCTACAAGTTTAGATATGGCATATTCGTAACTATCGTTTAACTTAATAAAACCTTTTACATTTTTAAATTTATCAACAATAAAATAGTTAAGATTTGCATTAAAACCAAACTTTAACTGCTTATAATTTTTAGCATATTGTACACCAATTTGGCTTCCCCATAAAGTCAAACTTCGTTCTCTTTGCGTTGCTGAGTCTTCATATTCAGACCACGGGAATAATTGATGATATTCCCACGTAAAATGAGTTTGTTGCAAATTAAGTAGAAATGAAAAATCTTTAAATTTTGGAATATTATTAAACTGCAGGCCTAAATGGTAGTTGTAATAATTAAACGACTCACCATAATACATTTCAGGATGTGATTTTAAACTGAAGTTATAGCGGTTTAAAGGGTTTATAATTACACCACCCAATACGTCAATATTTAGCTTTTGCTGACCAAAAGTATTTAAAGTAACAATTGTAAAAAAACACAGTAAAATTATTTTTTGCATTGTATATCTAAAATTCATAACTAATACCTATTTTAGGGTAAATCCAATTGGTATCTAATCGCCTGTCAAGTATTGTTAATGGCTCGGGTAAATTACCAAACGGCTTGCCGTTACCACTAATTATTAAGTCGTAAATAGCTAAATTTTTATGCCAAGGTGCAAAATTAATTGCCAAGTTAATTGAAAAATTACCAGTATAATTATAAGATAAGCCAAACAAATAATTCAAACTAGCTTGCCCGCCTTTTCCATTAATTTTATCTTCTTCAACTAAAAAATAGTGATTAAGGGAAATAGTGTTAAATTCGTCTGTGGTAAATTGTATAAGATCAGAAATTACAGAACCATATTCTGCCTGTATTTTTAAATGAAATGGCAAACTAGCAAAAACAGCACTTGATATTTTAAATTTACCAAATTGCCGGGTATAACCAAAACCTAAATCGCTACCTTTTGTCTCAATAGTCCGCTCAAAATTAATTTCAACACAATTAGGGCTGGCAAAACAAATTAATTCATACTCCCATCTAGCACTCATTTGGGTATAATACAGTTGTATAAAAAATTCGTTGTTTTTAAATACTCTGGCTGCTCGTAAACCAACTTGGTAGTTTAAGTTGTTTTGTATGGTAAAAGGATAAAGTTCCTCTTCTATTTCTGATGCAAAAGTTAGGTTATTAAAAGGTTTTATTAAAACAAAGGCTTCTGCACTAAGTTTATATTTCTTTTGGCTAAATGTATTGCTAATTGAAAATATAAGAATGAACAAAATTAAAAGAGGAACTTTATACATATATTTCAAATTTTATTCACAAAGTTGTAAGTTAAGAATAGCTTCAATATCAGCACCATTGTCTTGAAATCCATGTTCAGATTCTACTTCACCATCCTCTGTTAATTGTCTTTTTTTGAATAATTTAGTTTTTTGAGCTATTTTATCTTTGCAATTTGAACAACTATCAATTTCTCCATCAGCTTCGTCTATTGAACAATCATCTTCCATCCAGTTTAATTGTATTTCTACAAATATGGCTCCTTTTTCTTTCTCAGCATCACCGTTACTGTTTATTTTATACCCTGTTGTTTTTGCACCTGCGTGGGTTCCCCAAAAATCGTCAAAAAACCAAATTTCGCATTTAGCAGCTCTTTTATTAGTTGCAAAATTACTATCTGCATGGTCTTCTCTTTTAGTTACATTTGAATTAGAACAAACCGCATCAGAGTCAATATTAATATCAAATTGAATGTTCATAAATCCATCAGTTGACTCAGTATGTACACCACCTACGTCATCTATAGCAACAATTTCTACATTTAATGTAAAAACCCCACTTGAAGGGTAAGTATGTGTTAAATCTAAATTATGTGCTCCTATTCTTGTAAACGTTTCTGTAGGTGTGCCATCACCAAAATCAAATGTGTAGGTAACGCTCTCTGGATCTTCTCGGTCAAAAAGTGTTCCTGCATGACAACCAAAAGTAGGATCCAAGGAAAATAAGCCAAAATGAGGGTCGAATAAACTAATTGTTCTTTGTAACGGTTCGCAATTTGGTTGCGATAAACTTGGAGTTATAAAAAATCTCCGACAAATTGCTTGATTATCATTATCACTATCGTCCTCTTCAACTGGGCCACAACTGTTAAAAACTGTATTATCCGCAGCTCTTAAAGAAGTATGTTTTGCGCTTGGCAAAAGTACTGCAGCAGTTTTAAAAATTTCTGGATTAATTGAGTTATCTTCTCCTTTTTCAATGTTTCTTAAAACGGCAAGATCATTAATGCAATCTGGAGATATTCGATATTGCTGATTTAAAGACATATAAACGTATAAGCTATCTCCAACTCCTACTTCGTAATATTCGTTTAAAATAGACTCTCTTACTTCTTCAAGTATAAAATTGCCATCTATTTCTGTGCTTGTTTTATTAGAACCATTATTGGTTTGTAAAAAATTCTCCAATTCTTTAGTCTCCATTATTGGTCTTAAAGAATTATAACCGCTTTCAAAGTGTTCAAATATAACATCTGAATCATCCGCTTCTTGGGTTATTTTTGTTAGTTCACTATGATAATTTCGTAAATCATCTAAAGTTTTAAATGTTAATATCCCATTTACAACTTCACGATCAACATTAATAGCATAATTATGTTTTGTTTCATCTGTTGCTAATTGCTGTTTATCTTTAGTACAAGAAGTTATAAATAGCATTGCTCCTGCAAATGCGACAAAGGTAATTTTAGTAAATAAATTGTTTAAAGAAAATAAATTTTTCATTTTACGTTTTAAATAAGGTTAATTGAACCAGGAGTAAAGCGTTTTAATTTTGTAGAGTTTTCTCGTTTTACTCCTTCTTTTAATTGAAGCTCTACTAAGCTGAGTAAGCTTTCAGGTATAAACTTTCTAAAAATTTAAGCTGATGATTGGTGTAGGTATATAAGTTTTGTTGGCTTAGGAAAGCCTTATTAATTTTCGTGGTGATTCCCTCTCTTAGTTTTAGGCATTTTTGGGAAATAAAATTAGCCCTTTAAATAATATATTTTTATTTAATGCGCAATGTATAAAAAAATTGGGGGGGGGGGGCAGAACTTTATCTGCATTTTAACATAAATTAATAGCAAGATAAATTGATACCACGACTCTTTTGCTGAACAACACAGTTGTAGCAAGAGTAATAAAGGTTAGCATAAATTGGACTTCATAAAACATCATATATTTAAACAAAATTCCTAACTTTAAACCTTAACATAAATCACAATTTTAAAAATGACTAATTATTATTTTAGTGAAGAGCATAATTTATTCAGAAGTAGTTTAAGAGATTTCTTAAATAAAGAAGTTGCACCAAATATTGATAGTTGGGAAGAAAACCGCCAGACACCAAAAGAGATTTGGAAAAAGATGGGCGATATGGGTTTTTTGGGCCTTTCTTACCCAGAAAAATATGGTGGCCTTGGCTTAGATTTTTACTATGATGTGATTTTTACAGAAGAAGTTTCAAAAATGTATAGTGGTGGTTTTGCAGCCAATGTTTCGGTAGTGCAATATATGTCGGGGCCATATATTTTAAAACACGGTAATGATGCCTTGAAAGAAAAATATTTACCAGGCATTACTTCTGGCGAGTTGGTAAGCAGTATTGCCATAACAGAACCTGGCGCAGGAAGCGATGCCGCCAACATTCAAACCAAAGCGGAGTTACAGGGCGATCATTATTTGGTAAACGGTTCAAAAACATTTATTACCAATGCGGTTTATGGCGATTTGCTGATATGTGTAGTAAAAACAAATCCGGAAGCTGGCAGCGCAGGAGTTAGTTTAATAGTGATTGATAGGAATGCCGAAGGCGTAAGTGCCACCAAATTAAAAAAGTTAGGTTGGCATGCTTCTGATACTGCCGAGTTGGCTTTTGATAATGTAAAAGTGCCAAAAGAAAACTTATTAGGCGAAGAAGGTAAAGGCTTTTATTACCTAATGGGCGGCTTACAGTTAGAGCGTTTAGTTGGTGCAGTAATGGGTTATGCGGCTTGCGAAGAAGCATTAAACTATGCGCTGAAATATATGAGCGAGCGCAAGGCTTTTGGTAGAACTATAAATAAATTTCAAGTATTGAGGCACCGAGTGGCACAACTGGCTACCGAAATTGAAGCTTGTAAACAATTTGTGTTGCATTGCGCACGTATGCATAACGATGGGCATTATGCGGTAAAAGAGTGTAGTATGGCTAAGTTGCTTGCCAGCGAACTTTCGGACAAGGTAATGTACCAATGCTTACAGTTTTTTGGTGGTTACGGTTATATGGAAGAATACAAAATTGCCCGTATGTTTCGCGACAGTCGTATTGGTACAATTGGTGGTGGATCTTCTGAAATAATGCGTGAAATAATTGCCAAAATGGTGATTGAAGAAGTAAACTACAAAGGTAAGGGGGAAAGCAAATCTGCCAATGGCAAAAGCAATGCGGCTTTAACTTTAAATGAAATTTTACCTCATTTACAAAGCAAAGCTAAAACAGCAAAACCTTTGGGCAACACTTTAA
>Ga0209828_1000613_pt1 | contig 33831 bp, 32 predicted proteins | sample MaitaG_FD_187429 | JGI IMG/M metagenome (GOLD analysis project Ga0209828, IMG submission 187429) | Marine algal microbial communities from Maine, USA - Maine_Asex2 metaG (SPAdes) (version 2) | ecosystem: Host-associated > Algae > Red algae > Unclassified | place: Maine, USA | collected 2015-01-05
CCGATGCGCGGACCAACGACCATGACAGCCGCTAGTGCCAGTCAGCCGCCTGTACCGTGAACAACAGTGGATCCGGCAAAATCGATGAAACCTTGAGAGGCCAACCAGCCAGGCTCACCAACATCGAGTGCGCCGCCCCAGACCCAGTGACCCATGAGTGGATAAAAGAATGAGGCCACCAGCGCGCTTAGAACAAGATAGCCGGATAAACGGGTGCGCTCGGCCAGAGCACCGCCCACAATGGTTGCTGTAGCACTACAGAAAACTAACTGAAATAGAAAAAATGCAGTTGCGCCATCGGCATGGCTTTTCAAGAACATTGTTGTACCGAACAGGCCACTGCTATGGCCTGCACCATAGATTAAACCGAAGCCTCCAGCCCAAGACACAAGACCTGCGATAACGAAGTCCATCAGGTTTTTGAATGCGACGTTGATACTGTTTTTCTGCCTGACAAGGCCAGCTTCCAGCATGCAAAAGCCCACTTGCATGGTCATGACCAGAAAGGCGCTGAGCAGTATCCAGCTGGTATCAAACATTGTGTTGTCGATCAAAATGAACTCCATATTTGACAAGTCGCGATACCTAAACGCGAAATTTTTGCTATCGTAAGGCGTTGTTTGAAATCATAAGTTGGCAGTCGTTGATGTTTTAGGGATCTATTTCACGCCACTGGCTTTGTTGCAGCAGTACACGTCATAGGGATCACCAAAAGGCGAAAATGCACGGGCTCTGGCGAGATTAGGGGTCGAGTTTCATCAGCTATCTAAGAAATATGCTTACAGGTGATTTGGTGCTAGCTAATGCAACGCACAATGTCATCAAGCAGAACCTGGAAAAGCATTGCGTCAGTGGGTAGTGGGGGATCTCGTTCTATACTTGCTTATCCGTCAACCCCGTATCGTCTCTGGAGCAATGCGACGCCATGCCAGCCAAACCTGTTCTCTGGATTACACGTACCCTGTCCGCCAATACCTTTGCGCGTGCCAGACAAAGTTATGAAGTGGTGTTCGATGAACACGATGAGCCTGCTGACAGCGAAACAATCATCAGGCGTAGTGCTGAAGTAGATGCTTGCATCCCATGTCACTCAGAACATTTTTCGGCCGATGTGGTTGCAAAGCTGAATCCGCGTCTGAAAATTATCGCAAATCATTCTGTTGGTGTTGACCATTGCGATCTCGATGCGCTGAAAGCCGCCGGCATCGTTGTGACCAACACGCCCGACGTGCTCTCGGATGCAACAGCGGAAATCGCCATGCTTCTGCTACTGGGTGCCGCCAGACGTGCAGCCGAAGGCGACTCAATGGTACGCAGTGGTGCCTGGACAAGCTGGAGTCCTTCTTTCATGGTGGGTCATCAGGTGACGGGCAAGCGCATTGGCATTGTCGGTATGGGCAAAGTGGGGCAGGTGATGGCACGGCGGGCACGGGGTTTTGATATGCAGGTGCATTATCACAATCGCAAACGCTTAGCCGCAGAAGAGGAGGCCGGTGCCGTTTTTCACGACTCACTGGATTCTTTGCTGGACGTCTCTGAGTACCTTTCACTGCATTGCCCTGCCACGGATACCACTCGTGGATTGCTGGATGCTGAGGCTATAGCAAAACTTCCAGATGGGGCCATTGTTGTAAACACAGCTCGCGGGGCCCTTGTGGACGAACAAGCTCTGCTGGAGGCAATTAAGGTTGGGAAGCTGGCAGCGGTTGGGCTGGACTGTTTTGTTACCGAGCCGGGTGGTAATCCGGCATTTGCCGCTCATCCGAACATTTTTATGCTGCCGCATATCGGTAGCGCCACCTTCGATACACGTGATGCCATGGGCTACCGGGCCCTGGATAATCTTGATGCCTATTTTGCAGGTGATGCGCCCGGTGACAAGCTCGTCTAGCGTTTTAAGGTTAATTTCTCTTGCTAGATCGTCAGTTGTGAAGTAGATTCTCGGGAGTTGTTCTTGAAAAACCACAGATGAGGATTTTGCCGATGGCAACCAACAAGACTAGAAGAAAGTTCCTGAAAGGCTCCGCTGTAGCGGCGACGGCCACTGCTGCCGGCACTATCACTGCCCCGATGATTGCCAGAGCGGCACCGGTAACGCTGAAAATGCAGGCGGCCTGGGGAGGTGGTATCTTCCTGGAAAACGCCCAGTCTTACGTGGATCGTGTAAACGCCATGGCGGGCGAAGCCATGCAAATTGAGTTGCTGGCGGTAGACTCTGTGGTAAAAACCGGTCAGATGCAGGATGCCGTTCATCGGGGCGTTCTGGACGCGGCCCACTACGTACCGGCGTACTGGTACTCCAAATCTCCGGTAGCATCATTGTTCGGTACAGGACCATGCTTTGGCTGGTCCAGTCAGGAAGTGCTGGGTTGGGTCTACTATGGTGGTGGCCAGGAATTGTTTGACGAGCTCATGGGCTCTCTACGACTAGACCTTGTCAGCTTTTTCAACAGCCCGATGCCAGCCCAACCGCTGGGATGGTTCAAGGAGGAGATCACGGAAGCCGAGCAGATGAAAGGCCTGAAGTACCGAACCGTTGGTCTGGCCGCCGATGTTCTGCTTGAAATGGGCATGTCAGTAGTTCAGTTGCCAGGTGGCGAAATTCAGCCAGCGATGAAATCAGGACTGATAGATGCAGCCGAATTCAACAACCCGACCTCAGACCGTGATTTTGGTATGCAGGATGTGTCCAAGCACTATCATCTGGCCAGTTTCCATCAGTCTCAGGAGTTCTTTGAAGTCACATTCAACAAGAAGAAGTACGATTCGTTGGCTCCTGAGTTGCAGGCTATCCTCAAGTACGCATCAGAGGCAGAAAATTCCAACTTCTACTGGCATAACACAATGCGTTACGCCAATGATCTGAACACCCTGCGTGATGAGCAAGGCGTTAACGTACACCGTACACCAGATGCTGTCATGGCTGAGCAATTGAAAGCCTGGGACATCGTGGTTGAGCGCATATCTGGCGATGATGAGTTTTTCGCAAAGGTTATCGAGTCTCAAAGAGCCTATGCTGAAAACGTACTGGGTTATCTGAATCTTAACCAGCCGGATTACAAGCTTGCGTATTCGCACTACTTCGGTTGATTAATAGACCAGCTTTCCGTGTCTGTCACATGCGACAGCGCAGAGAGTTGTAAATGACCAACGGGAGCCAGCATCATCGGCTCCCGTTGCTGTTTCTACCTGTAGGGTCTGCAAGCCAGGCAGTTGCCTTAGACAACCATCCGGAATATTCCAACAGTGACCAAGTTTATCTATTTCGTTGAAGGGCTCAGTGTCTGGACTGGTAGGGCATTTGGGTGGTGCATTCTCATATTGACCTTGTCGGTCACCTACGAGGTTTTTGTTCGCTATGTGCTGAATAGCCCGACAGTCTGGGCCTTCGACATGATGGTGCAGATGTATGGCGCCTTGTTTCTGATGGCAGGCCCCTATGCCCTTGCACAGGATGGACATGTCCGCGCAGACGTCGTCTATCGACTGTTTCCTGTTCGGGTTCAAGCCTCATTGGATTTCCTGTTGTATCTGGTGTTTTTCTTCCCCGGCATGCTTGCACTGTTCTGGTATGGCGCTGAGATTGCTGCCGACTCCTGGCGTTATAAAGAGGTAAGCTGGAACAGCCCTGCTCGCATTCAAGTGTATTTTTTCAAGACACTGATTCCATTGGCGGGTGGTCTGCTCCTGCTACAGGGTGTTGCGGAATTGATGCGCTGCATTATCGCTATTAAACACGGCTATTGGCAGGAGCGATTGGTGGATGTGCATGAGACAGAAGATCTTCTGATGGATGAAGATCCGCTCGATGCTGCCGCGACGACCATTCAAAAGCCGCTTTAGTTCTGTGGCGTTCACTTTTAAAAGTCCACCTGATTACCACCAGACGTTCACATTGCCATGACAAATCCAGAAGTCGCCATTTTCATGCTTTGCCTGTTTATCGGGCTGGTACTGCTGGGTTTTCCCATCGCATTTACGTTGTTGGCCATGGGTGTCGGCTTTGGTTACTACGCCTATTACAGCGAAGGTTCAATCACAAGCCTTGAGGATGTGTTCAGCAATCAGATTTTCTACCTGCTGAATCAGAACACGTACTCCGTCATGGAAAACGATACGCTGGTTGCCATACCGCTATTCCTGTTCATGGGCTACGTAGTTGAACGTGCCAACATTGTCGATCGCTTGTTTTCATCACTTCAGATGGCTGCGCGCAATCTGCCGGGATCCATGGCGATTGCCGCGCTGCTAACTTGCGCTGTATTCTCAACAGCAAGCGGTATTGTCGGTGCCGTTGTTACGCTGATGGGTCTGTTGGCTTATCCTGCCATGGCTGATGCCAACTACCGTAAAGACTTTGCAGCGGGAGTTATCTGTGCTGGTGGCACGCTGGGTATTCTTATTCCGCCGTCAATCATGTTGATTGTCTACGCAGCCATCGCCGAGCTCTCTCCCTTAAGACTTTATGCTGCCGCTGTATTTCCGGGTATGCTGCTCGCTGGTTTATATATCGTCTATGTCATTGTACGTGTCTGGATCAATCCAGCGATAGCGCCAAAACCTGACATGAAAAATGCGCCTCCTCCGGCGCAAATCTGGCTCAACCTTCTCACATCTTTTTTACCGCTGACTGTACTTATCATGCTGGTGCTCGGTTCGATTCTGGGAGGGCTTGCAACCCCTGCAGAGGCCGCTGCCATGGGAGCCATGGGAGGACTCGTGCTTGCCGTACTGTACCGCTCACTTTCCTGGGTCAAAGTAAAGGAGTCGGTTTATCTGACCGCTAAATCAACAGCCATGGTGTGCTGGTTGTTTGTAGGTTCGTGGACATTTGCTTCGGTATTTTCCTACTTGGGTGGCCATGACATTATCGAGCACTGGGTATTGGCAATGGAACTTAAACCATGGCAATTTCTGATAATGGCTCAGCTCATTATCTTTGTATTGGGTTGGCCCCTGGAATGGTCAGAGATTCTGATTATCTTTGTCCCTATTTTTCTACCCATGCTGGATACTTTCGGTGTAAACCCGTATTTCTTTGCCATGCTGATTGCCCTGAATCTGCAAACCTCATTTCTTACACCACCGATGGCGATGTCTGCCTACTATCTCAAAGGGGTGTTGAAAGCCAAGATAGAGCTGATGACGATATTCAGGGGCATCATGCCGTATCTGGGCATCGTGATATTTACCATGTTTCTGATGTACATGTTTCCGGGTATTGCACTCTGGTTGCCAGATGTCCTGTTTGGTGAATACGTTCCATAGTCTTAAGTTAACTGATATGGATACAGCCAGAGAACTGATTGCACAGATGATCAATGGGCAATTGACGTCAGTGGAACTTGTCGAACACTGCATTAGCGTGATTGATCAGACTGATGACAGTATCAAGGCGTGGGCCCATGTGGATCGTGAAGGTGCGCTAGAGCAGGCCGCGGCAATGGATTTGCGTCGTAAGCAGGGCAAGAGTCTGGGTGCCTTGCACGGTATTCCTGTCGGCCTAAAAGACATTGTTGATACGCGTGCCATGCCGACACAAAGAGGCACAGTCATCTATGCGAACAGGCAAACCGCGGCTAATGCTGCCATCGTTGACAAGCTCATAGAAAACGGTGCTGTCATATTAGGCAAGACGGTAACAACGGAGTTGGCCTGGATGAATGAAAGCCAGACACGTAACCCGCACAATCCAGCGCATACACCGGGTGGCTCCAGCAGTGGTTCAGCCGCAGCGGTTGCCGCAGGTCAAGTGCCATTAGCTATCGGCACGCAAACCGGCGGTTCGGTAATTCGGCCAGCATCTTTCAATGGTGTTTATGGATGCAAGCCTTCGCGTGGCATCATTCCACGCCACGGGGTACTGCAAACGTCTCCCACGCTAGACCAAATCGGTGTCTTTGCCAGAGATGCAGGAGATATGGCGCTACTGATTGATGCCATCAAAGGTTACGATGCCAACGACACCATGTCTTATCCCGGACCGCGGCCTGCTGTACTGTCAGGCTATGATGCGGAAGTGGCAATGGAGCCGCATCTGGCATGGATTGATATGCCTTACAATGATCGCTATTCCAGTACCTTGAACGAGGCAATGGATGAAGTACTTGACGTGCTGGTTGAGAGTAAGGCGACAGTAGATCGTATTGTGGCACCCCAATCCTTTGCAGCGCTCATAGAATGTCACAAGGTGATCTATGATTACGAAATTCTCAGATGCCTTAGTGATGAGTGGAATAATCACCGGGACCAGCTTTCAGAGACTGCTCGTGAAGGGTTGCAGCGCGCTGAAACCCGTACAGATAATGAATATGCAGAAGCTCTGGACGTTCTGCAATCGGCCAATAAGTGGTTCGAGACATTTTTTCATGATTACGATGCAGTGATCACCCCTTCTGCAACAGGCATAGCACCGAAGCTTGGCAATGGCACTGGCGATCCTATCGCCTGCATTGTATGGACACTGTGTGGTCTGCCTTGCCTGTCGCTGCCTTTGTTAAGCGGCGAACATGATTTACCCATGGGGCTGCAAGTTGTGGGTGCGTATGATAGAGACGAGCGTTTGTTCAGAACAACGCGATGGCTGGTTACGCAGCTAACTGGCAGTACATCTTCTTGAGAGATAAGTATGCAGACGAAAAATTCAAAACGAATCAATATCATTACTGGTGTCGTTGGTGTGATGTTATTTGCAACATTTGTTATCGGTCTGGTACATAGCGTTGCCACAGGTTTCGCCGGATTCGAAGGTGCGTTACCTTTAATCCTGATATCGGGTTTTGTGCTGTGCCTGATTTTCTACGATCTATGGGATCAGGCATTTAGAGCGCGCAACCAGAACAAACGCAACTGATAGAAATTTCCGGCGCGCAACCAGAACAAATGCAACTGATAGAAATTTCCGCTGTGTACCCTTAAAGGGGCCACCGTTCGCTAGATATTTCCTTCCATCAATTCGTGAAGTTTTCATAAAGCACGTAGTTTACAAAAATGCACATCCCAGCCTTTGTCAAGAGCTATCAGCAGACCAAAACCGTTCTATTTCAAGAGCCATCAGCAGACAAAGCGTCGATCTGTCCAATCGTTATTTTCAATCTGCTGCAGTGGCCTCAATTTCGACCTGTAGCCCGGGAATGGCAAGCCGAGTAACGCCTAGCAAAGTCATGGGAGGGGAGGCGCCAGCAGGTCCAAGTCGAGCTTCGAGCACATCGAAATTCTTCAACGCATCATCGACATCGGTGGCGTAGATACTGAGTTTGGTCAGGTTGGCGAAAGTCATATCAGCGGCGGCGAGCACCGCCTCGAGATTGTCGAGAGCAAGCGAGATCTGATCTCGTACGCTGATGTAATCCAGATAGGGCGTAACGAAAGTCATCTCTATCCCGGCCTGTGTTTCACGTTCGCCGATGAATCCGAAATTGTAGCGTTGCTCACCGGCAAATCTCGCCGCTTCAAACGAAAACGTCACCACTATTTCCTGCAACTCCTTGTTGGACTCGCGTTGCAGATATTCCTGAAGCGATGAGTGGTCTCTGCGAACAAACTGCTCCGGTTGCAATGTGAGCATCTCGATCCTATCAAGTCTGAAGTCTCGGTAATCTGCACGCAGTCTGCACCAGGCAATCAGGTGCCAGTGATTGCTATAATGATAAAGTCCGATTGGTTCAAGCTCCCGTCGTGTCGCCTCTTGAGTAAACCCTGATTCGTAAAGCACAGTGATGACTTGAGATCGTGATAAGGAAGTGCGGCATTCTGTAAGCCACCTGTCTTGAACGGAAGTAGTCTCTGTTGTTTCTGGTTTATAGACTGCAATGGAATCGTCCATCATGGTGAGATAGTCCTGATCCTCTGATTCCATGACAGCGCAAATTTTATCCAGGGCTGTCATGTACTCTGCACGCACTGCCGTATCTACCCGGCTTTCTATCATTTTTGCGCCCAGCAGCAAAGAGGCTGCCTCCTCACGGGTAAAAACTACCGGGGGCAAGCGGTAGGATTTGTCCAGAAAATATCCGACACCTGTTTCAGCGCCAATAGGAATGCCGGCATTTTCAAGACTTCGAATGTCTCGATAGATTGTTCGTTCCGATACATCAAATCTTGTTGCCAACTCCTGAGCGGTTACGACAGACTTGGCTTGCAAATAGACAAGTATTGAGGTAACCCGATCGAATCTGTTCACGAATAGTGCCTCCGTGCCCATTTAATCTGCTTGGCAAGTACATTCATTGGGTGGGAATACTACACACGGTTTAATTGAGTACTAATTGAGTCGAAGAGTTGTTCCACATCCATATGGCTTTGTCCGATTGCAGGTGTACTCCACCTAGCCAGTCATCCCGGTGGATTAGCGAGCGAGCGCTTTGTGTTAACTCCAGCACCGAGCGTCCAGCCTCCGATACTGACAGAACTTGTCGCTGAAAGACTTCAGCAGACAGGTTTTCATCTGGCGGATATCTGAATACCGCATCAGGCCTGCAGATGAGTAGTGGTGTACTAGCGGTGCAAAGGTCTGAAATTATCTTGTAAGTATGCCAATCACCGATAAATAGCGCATCTTCGTATTGCATATTTCCGGTAAACACATTCTGAGGGTAGACAGCGCCTGAGGCAACCAGTGTAAGAATTTGCCGTTCGGTCCGGGATAAGCCATCTTCAGTCCAGGGAAATTCCTGAAGGTGTCTATGTAAGGCTGCTTTCAGGAACGGCAGAGCGGCTGTATCTTTTTGAATTTGTTTTTCCAGACTCGTTGGATTATCAGAGACAAAGGTATCCCAGACAGATCTAGCCAGTTGCAATTGTGCGTTGCTAATTGGCACTCTTGTAGGTAAAAGCCGATCGAACTGTTCGCAGCTCAATTGCCCCAGGCCTCTGAATTCGCTAAGTTCGGAGTGCTTGTTGATACAGATCATCGTCAGCTCGGTTGATGTTTTATTTGCACCGCCAAACCAGTGAAGCAGTTGTAAAACTTGCAGTTGATCCAGAAGGTCGTGTTCGAACCACAGGACGACTTCGTCATAGCGTGTAAAGGCACGTAAGAGTTCATTACGAGTATGGAAGGCTAGCTTGACCTTTTTTTCGTCAAGTCCATAACCAGCAAGATACTTTGCGCGGATATTACTGACAGAGTCAAGGTCATGATTGCCGGGAAACGGACCATGATGCATGGGGTCGCGCCAAGACAGCACATCGCCGGCTATCTTGCTGGCTTTTATGATGTCAGCTGTAGCATCTCCATTGGTAATATGTAGTTGCCTGGCTTGCATTCTCAGGTTTCCTGTTTTCCACGGAACTTGTGTATAAAGTACTATATACAGGTACAGGCCAACAGCGATCAATTTTTAGAAATTGAAAGCAACAGATAGAAAGTAGATGACACGCAATAGAATTAACGAAAAATCTAATTCAGACTGTGTTTCGTCCAGAACGCGCAGTCGGTAGCTGCCAACCAGATCTTCGAATATTTACAGTGAAAGGGGGAGCGGGGCTGGCTTTCCGGTTGGATTTTGAACTGGGAGTCCCCGTGTTTCTACCAATTATTCGAGCTAGAAGCTTTTCGTAGTGGCAGATCTTTGTAAAAATCTGTTCCAGACGATTTCGTGCCGCCCTGGCACTGCCTAGGGTAGCCAGTACGGGTGCTGTGTTGGCTGGTGGATCTGTCAGTATCATATATACCGCGACCCCGGTTACACACAATACAACGGTATTCATGAGCGAGAAGGTCTCACCAAAGAACAAGTAACTTTGTAACATTGTTGACGGTGAAACAAGATACGTAAGTGATGTTACACGAATCGCTGATATATGCCTGAGGAGAAATAACAGCAAGGCATATGATCCTAGTGAAACAACGAGTGCCGGCCATACAATCGCGTTCCATTGTGTATGGGTAAACTGCCAGTGCAACTCGCCGTTTATAGCTGCCAACGGCAGAATCATGATCAGAGCGCCCAGTGCGTGTACTAGCAACAGTAGCATTACCGGTTCAGGTTTTTTGCCAAACGCATTTGACTGAAGTTCAAGTCGTCGATTCAGCAGCAGTCCTGCGCAAAGAGCAAGCATCGCAAAGAAAGGCAAGGTCAGTGCAAACCAGCAAACATCGGTTTGAGTGTAGCTGTCAGAGACGATGAGCGCGACTGAGAGTGCGCCTAAAAGCAATCCGCATCCATGGCGCGCCGTCGTGCGTTCACCGATTAGTATGCCAGCAAAAACCCCTGTGGCTATTGGCTGTAACGTGTTGATAAATGCCACCAGTGCTGCAGATACACCAAGCTCGAACGCGCTCATAATTCCTATTAGATATAGCGCTGGCATAGAGCCCCTATCAACAAATGCAATACAAAGTCATGACGTGGTATCGCTTGCCATTGACGTAGAGCGGTGACAACAATCAGCAACATTGCTACCACCAGAACATAACGTGCACTCAAGATGCTCAATACACGTGAATCTGTTGTAAGGTAATAAGAAGTTGTCCAACCCGAAGTCCATAATGTAACAAACAGAATTGCGCATAACGTAAGACCTGTTTTATGCATACCGTGTAATCTCCGATACTCTGGATGTTGCTTGAAATATCCTTGGAGCCTACTGTCTGTAAAATGATTGCGCTGCATCCAATCCGGTACAAAATGATGAAACTTGACTATTTGTTAGTGTTGAAGTTAGCAGTCCTAAACAAGTGCATAGGAAAGCCACAACGTTGTGCCTAATGGCTGACGAGTAAAGGGTAAACTGTGTTTGTACCCTCTGGAGCTCACTCCCATTCAGTCTCTTCCCAAGTCTCTTTCCTTATTGCCTGTAGTTGCCCTTGCCAACGAGATATCAGATGCGCTTGTTCTTGGTAATTGCATTCTCAGCGCTCAGCCCGGCGCCGGTAAAAGTACGGGTCTACCGTTGGCGTTGTTACTTGCAGGTCGACTCAACGGAAAAATAATTATGCTTGAGCCGCGCCGGTTAGCGGCTCGTTCTGTTGCAGAGCGTCTGGCTTCTCATCTGAACGAGAAAGTGGGGCAGCGTATTGGTTTGCGTATGCGATCGGATACACGGGTTTCAAGTAGTACACGACTAGAGGTGGTCACGGAGGGTGTGCTGACAAGAATTCTGCAAAACGATCCGACACTTGAAGATGTGGCGTTAGTGATTTTTGATGAATTTCATGAGCGCAGTTTGCACGCAGATCTGGGCCTGGCACTATGTCTGGAAGTGCAACAGGCGCTGCGTACCGATCTTAGATTATTGTTGATGTCAGCTACGCTGGATGTAGAGGGTATCCAGAGTGCACTGAGCACTGCCAGGCAATTCACTTGTGCGGTAAAGCAACACCCGGTGGACATTGTCTATCTGGGTGAAAGCGCCGATCGGCTTCCTCAGCGGATTGTCGGTACTGTGTTGCTGGCGGCTCGTGAACATACCGGAGATATTCTCGTATTTCTTCCTGGAGTAGCAGAAATAAAACGAAGCGTCAGTTTGCTGTCCGGCAGGCTGGACAAAGAATCTGCGACCTTGCTTGAACTGCATAGTGGGGTCAGTTCGGATGCCCAGCAGCGTGCTACTGCACCTTCAACAAATAAGACCAGGCGCATCATTCTGGCAACTAGTCTGGCAGAGACATCCATCACCATCGTAGGCGTGAACGTCGTTATCGACACTGGACTTGAGAGGCGTGGTCGTGTTGACGTCAGCACCGGTGCCCAGTTGCTTGAGACCGTATCAGCCAGTCAAGCAAGTGCCACACAACGGGCCGGACGTGCTGGCAGGACAGCGCCTGGTATTTGCTATCGGCTTTGGGGTGAGGAGGGGCATGGAAGGCGTCCTGCCAGTTGGCAGCCGGAGATTCTACGCGCTGATCTTGCGCCGCTTGTCATGGAGTCTGGCTTGTGGGGCGCAAGCGATGTAAAAGCGCTATATTGGTTGGATAAACCACCAGTTGCCGGTGTGTCAAGAGCTGAGCAATTGCTTGTCAGTCTTGGAGTTTGGGTGGACGGTCGGCTCAGCCAATATGGACGAACGGTGGCAGCCTTACCAGTGCATCCAAGACTTGCTCATATGCTTTGCTGGGCCAGTCAGCGAGGCGTAGCGCAACAAGCTTGTATTACAGCGGCCTGTTTGGAAGAGCAGAGATTTGCTGCTGATGTCATAGACATAGAGTTGATTGCAAACACCCCTTTATCAGGGATATTGAAACGCCGTGCTGAGCAGTTGGCAAAGCTGCTTCGAGTGAGTACAGCCTCATCTGAATCAGGAATGAAAAAACCCTCACTCGGCGTGATGCTGGCACAGGCATACCCAGACTGGATAGCCAGGCGTCGTCCGGGTGCGCCGGGCAATTTCCTGTTAGCGTGTGGCGCAGGTGTAGTTATTGATAGTGACAATGCGCTTGCACACTGTCCCTGGCTGGTCGTAGTGCAGTTAGGTGGTGCGGGAAAGCAGGCGCGTATTTTTAGAGCAGTGGCTTTGGACATTGAAGAGCTTCAGCTGTATTCAGCAAACCATTTTTCTACGGTCGAATTTCTGGACTGGGACGCCTCGCAGCAACGGGTACTGGCAGAGCATCGATTGATGGTGGGCAGTTTGTTAGTCAAAACACGGCCAATGCCAAACATCAGTGATGCTGACAAAGCCCGAGGGCTTCTGGCTGGTATTCGTCATCAGGGTCTGGCTTGTCTACCCTGGACTGACGAATGCCGGGAGTGGCAGGCGAGGGTTTCGCGGATAAACACCTTGTCGGGAGCTGCGTCGTTGCTTACTTGGCCGCAAGTCAACGATGAGGCACTTTTGTCCACGCTGGATGACTGGTTGTTACCATTCTTATCAGGCGTTGGCACCCTAAAGGCGCTACAGCAGCTAAACCTGCTTAAAATTCTTGGAACCCTGCTTGATTATGCTCAGCAGAGCTTGCTTGATGACTTGCTGCCGCAACGTTACACGGTACCCAGCGGTTCCAGTATCCGACTGTCCTATATATCGCCAGGAAACCCGGTATTGTCAGTGAAGCTGCAGGAGATGTTGGGATGCGCGCAAAATCCCTCTATAGCCAGGGGGCAGGTAGTACTTAAAGTTGAGCTGTTGTCACCCGCGCGTCGGCCAGTACAGATAACGGAAGATCTGGCCAACTTCTGGACAAACAGTTATCCAGCCGTGAAGAAGGATATGGCAGGGCGCTACCCGAAACATCTGTGGCCAGATGACCCATTGATGGCGCAGGCGACGGCACGATCCAAGCCTGGAAAACGGCGGTAAGTCGAGGCTTTTAACCCGCATGGTTCCTTTTTTCAAGCTCGCTAGACAGGCAGCCTGAGATCTGATTTGAGTAAGATCCGGCCATTTCGCCAGCGGTTTTCATGAATCTGATTGGTGCAATGACTTACAGTGAGCCAGAGCAATTTCACTGCTACTGCTGATTGCATGCGCATTGCCGTTTACAATAGCGAGATCTCGACGGGGTTCGGATATTGCTATAGCTGGCAAACCATCCCTATATTTTAAACGGCCAGCAATTTTGGAGTTATTCTGGATGTCAGACGAAAAACAAAAAATCATCTACACCTATACCGATGAGGCACCGCAACTGGCTACGGCCTCCCTGCTGCCAATTATCCGCACGTTCACCTCGGCGGCTGGTATTTCGGTGGGGCTAAGCGACATTTCAGTGGCGGCGCGAGTTCTTGCCGAATTTCCCGAATACCTGAGCGAAGAGCAAAAGGTGCCTGACAACCTCGCCGAATTAGGTCGTCTGACGCAAGATCCCAATACCAACATCATCAAACTACCAAACATCAGCGCCTCGGTGCAACAGCTCAAGGCTTGTATCAGGGAGTTGCAGGATAAAGGCTTCGTCATTCCCGATTTTCCTGATGATCCGCAAAGTGATGAGGAAATAAAGTTGCGCGCTCGTTATGGAAAGATTCTGGGTAGTGCTGTTAACCCCGTCTTGCGCGAAGGTAATTCAGATCGACGTGCACCGAAGGCTGTCAAGAATTTTGCGCGCAAGCACCCCCATTCCATGGGGGAATGGAAACAGTGGTCGCGCACTCATGTATCTCATATGCACACAGGCGATTTCTACCATGGTGAGCAATCCCTGACCCTTGACAAGGAGCGTAAGGTCAAAATGGAGCTGGTTGCAGATTCGGGAAAGACAGTAGTTTTCAAACCCGAGATTCCACTGCAAGCCAGTGAAGTAGTCGATCTTATGTTCATGAGTAAGAAGGCTCTGTGCGAATTCTATGAGAGTGAAATGGAAGACTGCCGCGAGTCAGGCATACTTTTTTCACTGCATGTAAAGGCCACAATGATGAAAGTATCGCATCCGATTGTATTTGGGCATGCCGTAAGAATTTATTACAAAGACGCGTTTGATAAACACGGCGCCTACTTTGACGAACTTGGCATCAACGTCAACAATGGAATGGCGACCCTCTACGAAAAAATTGCCGAGCTACCAAGATCGAAACGGGAAGAGATTGAGCGTGATTTACATGCCTGTCAGGTCCATCGGCCACGCCTGGCCATGGTGGATTCGTCACGGGGAATCACCAACTTTCATTCGCCAAGTGATGTCATTGTCGATGCATCGATGCCTGCAATGATCAGATCTGGTGGGCAGATGTGGGGTGGCGATGGCAAGCTGTACGAGTGTAAGGCTGTCATGCCTGAATCGACATTTGCCCGTATCTACCAGGAGATGATCAACTTTTGCAAGTGGCACGGTAATTTTGATCCAGCCACCATGGGCACGGTGCCTAATGTTGGCCTTATGGCGCAAAAGGCTGAAGAATACGGCTCTCATGACAAAACCTTTGAAGCCTCAGAGGCAGGTATCGCAAGAATCACTGATATAGACAGTGGTGAGGTTTTGCTGGAGCAGCGCGTAGAAGAGGGTGATATCTGGCGAATGTGTCAGACCAAAGATGCACCAATTCGTGACTGGGTAAAGCTTGCGGTACGAAGAGCCCGTGAATCTGACACACCGGTGGTGTTTTGGCTGGATCCGTATCGCCCACACGAGAATGAGCTCATCAAGAAGATCGAGACCTATTTGCAGGATCATGACACTGATGGTCTTGATATTCAGATCATGTCGCAGGTTCGTGCCATGCGTTACACCCTCGAGCGGGTAGCCCGTGGACTGGATACCATCAGCGCAACGGGTAACATTTTGCGCGATTACCTGACAGACCTGTTTCCGATACTGGAGCTGGGCACCAGTGCAAAGATGCTGTCGGTTGTGCCGTTGATGAAAGGTGGTGGCTTGTTTGAAACAGGCGCAGGTGGTTCTGCTCCGAAGCATGTACAACAGTTGATAGAGGAAAATCACCTTCGCTGGGACTCCCTGGGTGAATTCCTCGCTTTAGCGGTGTCCATCGAAGAGCTGGGTTTGAAGCACGGCAATGAAAAAGCAAAGATTCTTGCTACTACGCTGGATACGGCAACAGGACGATTGCTGGACAACGGCAAATCCCCATCACGTAAAGTGGGGCAGTTAGACAATCGTGGCAGTCATTTCTATCTCAGTCTGTTCTGGGCTGATGAGCTTGCCAAGCAAACCGATGATGCAGAATTGGCAGCGCACTTCAAATCTCTTTTCGAGCAACTAAGCGAGAAAGAGGAGCAGATTGTCGATGAAATGAATTCTGTTCAGGGGCAGCCAGTGGATATAGGCGGGTATTACTTCGCTGATCGAGAAGCTTGTGAAAAGATTATGCGACCGAGTGCGACGTTTAATAATATCCTCAAGGGCAATACCTGATTTATCTGGTAGCGGTTAACAGATAATTTTCCACAAGGAATTGCCAACAGGCACAGATTAATATTCTATCGAAAAAAGACCCTCGGCGTAAGCCGAGGGTGCTGCCATCCATGGCATGGGTGTATCCATCATAGAGCGTCCCTGCTCTTGCCCACCTCTTCCCTGAAGCGGGCTTGCCTCATGGCCTGAATGATACAAATGACTATTACAGCCGATAGATAAACCAATACGCGTTTTCTCGTTTTTATCTACCACGGTATTCCCTGACCGCAAGTGCATTATGCTTATGTATATTGTTGTTGGATATCGGAAAAGGATTCTTTTGGGGTAGGAAAATTCTGATGCGTATCGAAACTTGATGCGGTTGTGATAAAAAGCGTATGATCTTTCGCACTTTGTCAAGTTACTGCTGTGCTTCAGCAGGAGAATGTGTGAAGACAATTAATCTGAGTGAAAAGCTGGCAGGCTTTTCCGATCATTGGTCACCTAAAACCGTAACAACATTCAATGGTCACGATGTTATGGTCGTCAAGGTCAAAGGCGAATTCAACTGGCATTCTCATCCGGATACTGACGATTTTTTTCTCGTCGTTAAGGGTTGCATAACCATTAGAATGCGCGAGGGTGATGTACACCTCAAACAAGGCGAGATGTTTGTTGTGCCCAAAGGGGTGGAGCATTGTCCCATTGCTGAAGAGGAGGCAGAGCTATTACTTATCGAGCCAACCGGCACCCCTAACACCGGTGATCATTCAACTGCAGCAACACAGGAAATAATATAAGCGAATTTTAGATATAAGTTGTTTTGGGCAAACTTTTCTTGCATCTCACTTATCGGAAATACAGATCTATCGTAACCGCTGGTGTTCAGCGACTGGTTGCCGGTTATGACTTTGAAGGCTTTAGCATCAGATCGAGCATGCACATCAGACCACGGTGTTTGTCAGCGGCTACCTTTTTTGAGAGATGTTCCAAGCCGATTATTGCGACATATATGCCACTGGCATACGCTGAGCTCAGGGTTTTCGGTACGCCTAATTGACGGAACAGAGATCGCAGAAACTTAAGTCGCCGTCTGTCTACGATGGCCAGAGTATCGGCAGCATCGCTATCATATCTCGCCCATTCTCTTATCGCCGGCTCTGCCAGGCGCCCACCATAGGGTTTGGCCATATCGCTGGTAGCGATACTGATCAATTCCAGAAGTTGTTGTCGAGGATCGTCGCTAATGCTTTGGACACGCTCCACGATAGCATCTGTAGCGATCTCCAGCCAATGCTCCAACATGGCTTTTTTCAGTGCATTCACGTCTTTGAAGTGCCAGTAAAAAGAGCCTTTGCTGACGCCCAGGTCCCTGGCGATAGCTTCGGCTTTGATGGCCTGGGGGCCACCTCGAGTCAGGGCTCGAAAGGATGCCTGTATCCAGTCTATTGTGTTAAGAGTTTGGCGCCGAGTCATTGAGCCACCATACGCTACCGAATTGACTCTGTGAAGATTGCAGGATACCGTACGTATGCGTATGGTGCTTGGTAATCCAAAACCTGTCTCTTGTATTTCGCTTCGTCCGGGCAATGACATGCCATTAACTATCAGTCGGAGATAGCTTATGAAAGAACAACATTCGCTCCCGCCGGGGCAACGAGCTCTTGAGCATTTTCCAAGATTTGGACTCAATCAGTTTGCCAATCGATTTCCAACTGATATTGACAGAATCAATTTGCGGGTTGGAGGATGTGTAGATGAAGAAACAACGCTGTCAGATGATTTGCATACTTTGCAACGGATTGAACAGGTTTCGGACTTTCATTGCGTGACTAACCTGGAGCAAAACCGGTTTGTGCTGGAGTGGCTACAGGTTTAGTGATGTCTACCGTCAATTAATCGCTCCAGCTGCTCAATCTGCAGTTGCGATAAAATTTATCTCGTTCCACTCGCAGGACGGGTATCGCATAGTGATGCCTTTGGAATATTTACTGGCAAGTGATGTTCTGTTTGCCGACAGGCTCAATGGCGAGCCACTGGGTATTGAACATGGCGCACCTGTCCGTCTTGTCGCTCCTGCACATTACGGCTATAAGAATCCCAAGCATCTGATGGGCTTGGAGTGCTTGACTACAGATCGCCTTTTCAAGCCAGTCAGCTTTCGCTTCATGGCACATCCTACCGCACGTGTTGCTCTCGAAGAACGGGCAATCGGTGCACCTGGCTGGGTTTCAAGGTACCTCCATCGCCCTTTGATTGCGCCAACGATACGCAGTTTTGCAAAAGCGAGCGAACAATACAGGCGTAAAGCCATCGTTCAATGAAGGTATACGGAATATGGTGAAAAAGTGCACCGATGGAGCATCTTCAAGAAAATTGCTTGATTAGTGCATCCGAAAGGTCGGTTTTCGATGACGCAGGTGAGCGAATTCCTGCTGTTTTAGATTCTCATTATTCTATTTTGACTATAGTATTCATCAGCACTGAAAATTGATGCGATCTGGGTTTAGTGTTGTCCCTATCAAAGGTGCAGTATTTCTTGTGATATTTCTTGCAGTAATAATTTCAATTTGATTTCGCTCCGATCCTACAGTCTATTGGCCATCTATAAACTATGTCAAATTCGCTCGCTTTTGGTCGAGAACATCTAGCCATACCCGGCCCATCGGTCATGCCGGACAGAGTACTGCGCGCCATGCATCGAGCAGCGCCCAATATCTACGAAGGAGAGTTGATAGAACTTGCGCAAACTATCTATCAGGATTTGAATGTCGTTGCTGGCAATAGTGGCGATGCGCTTATCTATATTGGTAACGGCCATGCCGCCTGGGAGGCAAGCCTTGTCAATACTTTAAGCCGCGGTGATCGCATTCTGGCGCTGGTAACAGGCCGGTTCGGGCAGGGCTGGGTATCGATGGCGCAAGCCTTGGGCATTGATGTGCAGGTCCTGGATTTCGGTTTTAGCCAGTCTGCAGATTCCGCAGGAGTGGAGGCTGCATTACGTGCGGATACAGGAAAAGAGATTAAGGCGGTCATTACTGTGCAAACCGATACCGCAACATCGCTGACAAACGACATTGCCAGCATTCGTGCTGCCATGACATCGGCCGCCCATCCGGCGTTGTTGATGGTCGACTGCATCGCATCGTTCGCCTGCGAACCTTTTCATATGGATGAATGGGGGGTTGATGTCATGATGACTGCCAGTCAGAAAGGTCTTATGACTCCGCCAGGGGTGGCTATCATGTTCTTACGTGACACGGTCTGGTCATACCATGCCAAAGCTGATCTGAAATCGCCCTATTGGGACTGGTTGCCGCGAGCCAAACCTGAATTCTTTGCTGCACGGTTTTGCGGAACTGCGCCGACGCATCATCTGTTCGGCTTGCGTGAAGCACTCGATATGTTACTGGAAGAGGGTATGGACAACGTCTGGAGGCGTCATCGCATTCAGGCGCTTGCAGTCTGGTCTGCCGTAGAGGCCTGGGGTGATAGTGGAGGAACATTACAGCTTAATGTGCCTGTCGTTGCAGATCGCTCACTCGCCGTCACCTGCATCAAGACCACGGCCGGTCTAGCACCGCGTTTGCGTGAATGGTGTGAGAGAGAAGCCGGACTTACCTTGGGAGTAGGGTTTAGTCTGGGTAAAGGTCGAATGCTTACCGACGGTGCATTCAGAATCGGACATATGGGACATCTGAGTCCGCACACCTTGTTAGGGACACTGGCGAGTATTGAATCGGGACTGATTGCATTGGGGATAGAAGACATTGGTAGTGGGGTAGAGGCGGCTGTGCGAGTCATTGCATCAAGTGATGCCTGACAGTGACTATGCCTTCGCCAGTAAGAAACAGTATTCTGTGCATAGTGGCGCTTCTGTCGATAGGCCTATCGGTATATCATCTTGAGCGTGCCCGTGCTGGTTTAGAGACAAGCGTTGTTCTCATTGGTGATACACCGGCAACACGTTATCGATTGAATAACACCACGGGCCCGGTGGTGGTGGTCGCTCATGGCTTCGCAGGTTCACGTCAACTGATGCAAGCCTACTCTTTAACGCTGGCCAAAGCTGGATACGACGTGATTGCCTTTGATTTTGAAGGACATGGACGTAATCCAGTGCCGATGTCTGGAGATGTGACGGCTATCGATGGCACGACTCGGTTGCTGGTTGAAGAGACACGACGCGTTATTGCTGTTGCCAATACGCTGAACACCAGCGAACAGGGGATATCTCTGTTGGGTCATTCGATGGCTACCGATGTCATTCTTCGAGCAGCACTTGACGAAGTTGACACAGGCACCCGGATCGCTACGATAGTAGGTATTTCAATGTTCTCCCAGGCTATCAACAGGACGGAGCCTTCCAGCTTGCTAATTATCAACGGCCAGTGGGAAGGGCGATTGCGCGAACCGGCACTGGAGCAGCTTCAACTGCTTAAACCTGATGCGCTAGAGGGTGAGACCGCGAGGCTAGGTGATGTTGTGCGGCGGGTAGTAGTTGCACCGCATGTAGAGCATGTAAGTGTCTTGTATAGCTCTAAAGCGCTTAATGAGACACTCGCGTGGATGAATATGACATACGGTCGGCGTGGTGATACCGAGGCTATTAGCATCGGTGGCTGGATTTTACTGCTACTCGCGGGCATCGTGTTCCTGTTCAAACCATTGGCTCAGCTCTTGCCCAGGGTGCCTGTACACGTGCAGGAAATTCCGCTTCGTACCTTCTGGATAGCTGTATTGCTACCAACGTTTATTGCACCGATGATTGCTTTTTTACCCGCGGTGGAATTTCTGCCTGTGCTGGTGGCCGACTATCTGATGATGCATCTAGCGCTGTTCGGTTTAGTGCAACTGTTTGTTGTTCGTTTGTGGTTGCCAGGAGTAAATTGGCAAGCGATAGCGGGTTCTCTGCTGCTAGCGCTGTGGGGTATTGTGGTGTTTGGTTTTGCGCTTGATAGATATGCAGCAAGCTTTTTACCAACCGCTGGAAGACTGGCCATTGTGCTTTTTCTTTGCGCAGGCACAGTGCTATTCATGGTGGGTGATAATCTTGTTAGTGGCGCAGGGTATGGTCGTCTCTGGCGTCGAATCGTTGCACGGTTTGCGCTGATCGTGTCGTTGGCCGCGGCAGCTGCTATTGACCCCGATAGACTGGTTTTCCTGCTGTTAATCTTGCCTGTGTTGATTCTGTTCTATCTTGTACACGGCTTGATGGGTCGATGGGTTGCTCGGCAAAGCGGGCCATTGGCAGCAGGGCTTGGGCTGGGCTTGTGCCTGGCATGGGCGCTTGGCGTAAGCTTTCCGTTGTTCGATGCGCCATAGCAGAATATCACCTTCCACAATCAGATTTTCCACATCGGATAATATTGGGTGGCGACATGGGGTGTTTTCGCGCAACCTCCGCCAGCTTGATCCGGTAGCATAGAGGTGCAACCCCTTCGTAATTCTCCCAGGCAACTCATACATGCAGGACCAGACCTACCGACGTGGCGTCAGCTACATTGTGCTCGCAGGAGTATTCCTCAGTCTGGGCGGATTGTTTGTTCGATTCCTGGATACGGCAGATCCCTGGACGGTACTTTTCTATCGCTCTTTGACATTCACGGTAAGCGTTAGCCTGTTCATGTACCTTCGTGATGGGTGCGGGGTGGTTCAAAGATTCCAGCAAATCAAGCCATTGGAGCTCATAGTCACTCTCAGCCTTGCGTTGGGCTTTATGAGTTATCTACTTAGCCTGTTCACGACAAGCGTCGCAAATACCGTGTTGATCCTCAGTACCGGACCCGTATTCGCAGCTTTACTTGGCTGGATAGTATTGCGCGAGACGGTGAACCACTCTACCTGGTTTGCAATGGTGCTGGCTTTTGCGGGTGTGGCGATTATGGTGTCAGGAGGCATCGACAGTAACGACAGACTGGGCGTTTTATACGCATTTTTTGCAGTATTTGCCTTTGCTGTCATGATTGTTACGCTACGGTGTGCACCCGCTGGCAAAGACATGATGGCGCCAACAGCGTTGGCAGGTATTCTGGCCGCTGTTCTGTCGATTGGATTTTTACCAACGTTCAGCATTTCATTGCACGACCTTATCTTGTCAATATGCCTGGGTTCATTGCAAATTGGATTGGGCTTTATTTTGATTACACTGGGTTCCCGTACTGTCCCCTCAGCGCAAGTCCCCTTACTGGGTCTTGCTGAAACCGCCCTGTCGCCGCTGTGGGTATGGATATTCGTCAGCGAGACGCCAGCACGCAATACCTTGCTTGGTGGAACGGTTGTCTTGTGCGCAGTAGCTTTCCAGGGAATATCCGGGCTTCGCCGTTTTTGAGCAGTCGCTTATTGTAAGTTGCAATGTGAATACTTTCACCCTTCTGCCTTGTACAGATGATTGAGGCTTTGCCGATGGTCCAGCTCAACGGTTCTGATCCATAATGACAATGATGGTTTAGCCGATCACATGTCTTCGGTATCAAGCTGCGTTGTGAACATCCGAAGTATTATTAGCAAAAGATACCTGGTTACGGCCGTTGGCCTTGGCTATGTATAGAGAATTATCTGCTCGTTCAATAATAAATTCGATACTCGGCGTTTCTATAACTTCCTCAGCTACTCCAATGCTGATAGTCAGAAATCCGGTTGTAGAAAATTCGTGCTCAATCTGCAATGCCTCGATCGCGTGGCGCATGTGCTCACCTGCAATAGCGGCGCCTTCAACTCCGACCTCTGGCAAAATCGCAAGGAACTCTTCACCGCCATAGCGGAAAACACTGTCTGCGCTGCGTAAAGTGTTCTTCAGTGCAGCGGCTACCTTTATCAACGCATCATCACCCATCTGATGACCATAGTTGTCGTTGTACTTCTTGAAATGATCCACATCGATTAGCGCAACCGAATAGGGACGGTTATAACGGCGGGCACGCTCTGATATTTTCTTGAGTTGTTCATCCATGCTACGTCGGTTTCCAATGTCAAGCATGGGGTCAATGTTTGTTAGCTCCATCAGCCGTTTGTTGAGTTCATGCAGCTCCTGCGTACGCCGGGTAACAGTATTTTCAAGGTTGTTTTTCTGGAATTCCAGATCGTGCATATGGGCGCGAAGTAAATCAGACTGGGTAGCCACGCCCGCAAGTTTCCCTTCACTGTCGACAACAATCATGCGACGGATACATTTGGCGTTAGCGAGTTCTACCGCTTCGCTACAGCTCGCTTCCAGGTTAAGTGTGATGAGCCCCGGCGACATCACCTCACGCAGAGTTTCCGCAGATTTTCCATTAAGCAGTTGTGATGCGAGGCGCGTCATGTCACGCTCAGTGACCACAGCCAATGGGTAATCCTGCTCAACAATCACAATGCAGGAAATGCGAGACTTGCTCATAAGTGCTGTGACTTCGCTGAGTGGCGTATCTGGCTCGGCAGTTGCCACCTTACATGTCATAAAATCTTTGATAGGTAAGTTGCTCACATGCCTTTTTATTTCTATTATCAATCATCAAAAGTAGCGACAATAGAAGTTCAGGGTTAAACCGTTTCCGGGGTTTTAAACTCAACATATCAAGAAAGTGAACGGAGTTCTCAAATGCGTAGCCTGGCTGGTGTCGTAAAGCCATTTTATTTCTACCCTACAACAATCTCAGTATTATGGTCGTCTATGGCTTTCACGACGCTCATTGCTGTCAAGGCGGATGAGCGTGGATTATCGGGGAGAGGGTTGCCCTCGATGGTGACGGCAAAGCGACCAAACATGCCAGTAGCTTCCACCTCGTGACGGTTGATAATTATCGTGGGATCTGCCACTAATTCAACGAGCGTTTTGTCGAGTCCAATCCCTGCCAAAGCAACGGTTGCTGCAACATTTGCATTCTTGGGGAATAGTCTGGCCGCCTCGCGCGCATTTCCTTTGAAATGTGTACGTGGTGTGTCTAGCGAGTCAAGATCAATCAAGTTTTCTGCGTGTGAGCCTTTCCAGCCAGCGGGTGGTTTAACTCCTCGATAACAAACGCTGTCCAGGCCTCCTGCCTTTGCAGCACAGAGCATGTCGATGCCACCAATTGCTCCGGGCAACAGTTTCAACCTGGACTTGCCATCAATGGCGGACTGTTCCAGTTGTGCTGCAACAGATGCATCCGACATTGCACCGTTAGATACACAGATGATGTTGATCCCACGTTGAAGAATTGCAGGTGCGTGGTCTATGAGTGCCGAGTGTCCGGCACATTCCACCGCTAGATCAATAGAGATGGGGATCTTTGAGATATCGTTGATACAGACAATGTCTTTATGCAACGCAGTTCTTGCCTGAGTCTCGCGACCTGCACGACAGAGCACTGCGACAACTTTACTATGTGAACATTGCTGGATAGCCTTGTAAACGTACTGACCTATAGCACCGTAACCTATAAGTAGTATCTGGCTCATGATATTTGTTTTCCGTTTAATGGATGTAGCCTGTTAATCTGCTTAAAACAGCTTGTAAATCACTGGTCTTGAATATTAGCGACGCATCCACCAATCCATGAGAACATTTCCTCCAGAGCGAATTGTCTGTCTAACTGAAGAAACAGTCGAAACATTGTATCTGCTTGAACAGCAAGATCGTATTGTTGGTGTTTCCGGCTTTGCGGTGCGTCCACCGGGCGTCAGGCGCGAAAAGCCCAGAGTATCGGCGTTTACTTCGGCTGATATTCCTAAAATCATGGCGCTCAAGCCCGATCTTGTTTTGACATTTTCTGATTTGCAGGCCGATATTGTGGCCGCCTTGCTCAGAGAGGGCCTGACGGTCATGGGTTATAACCAGCGTGACCTTGCCGGGATCATGGCGATGATCAGACAATTGGGTGCAATGGTTGGGTGTTCTGAGCAGTCTGAAGAGTTAGCTGGCAGTTATGAAAGACGACTACAGGACATTCGCAAAAATGTGTCCGGACGTAGTCGTCCCAAAGTGTATTTCGAAGAATGGGACGATCCAATGATATCGGGTATTCACTGGGTGTCAGAGCTCATTGAGGTGGCAGGCGGCGACGATGTGTTCCGGACATTAGCGAGTAAATCGAAAGCGAAAGACCGCATTGTTCAATCAGCCGATGTAATTGCTGCCATGCCGGACATCATCATTGCTTCATGGTGCGGTAAAAAAGTTCGTTCTGAAAAAATAATGGCACGTTCGGGATGGGATGTGATACCAGCTGTAGTGAATGACCGAATTGTTGAAATAAAGTCTCCACTGATTTTACAACCTGGCCCGGCTGCTCTGACTGATGGACTTGATGCTATAGAGTTGGCATTGAGTGTTTTCTGAGCTGTTTGTGGGTTGGGATCAATTCTTCAGCACGTACAGAATCCCGCCTGCGCACGAATGACCATGGGTCTATAACCAGACCCAGATGATCATTGGAACCGCTACGCTAAGTATAACGATATCCAGTGGTAGCCCTACTCGCCAGTAGTCACCGAACCGATAGCCGCCCGGTCCCATGACCAGTGTATTTGACTGATGACCTATCGGGGTTAAATAGGGCGATGCGGCACCAACGGCGACTGCCATGAGGAAGGGATCGGGTGGCAGGCCGAGTTTTGTGGCAAGACTCAACGCGATGGGGGCCATAAGGACGGCGGTTGGTGTGTTGTGTATTAAGTCGGAAAGCACCATGGACACGGCAATCATGAGCGCAAGCAAACTCCATAACGGCAAATCATCTGCCACGTTAACAATTCCTTGAGCGATTAGCTCTGTAGCCCCTGTGCTTTGCAGTGCTTCACCAAGAGGAATAAGAAAACCCAGTAAAACTATAATCGGCCATTCGATACTGCGATAAGCGGCGCGTAGCGATATCATTTTCATCAGAACCAGAATGCCAACAACCGTTGCAAAAGCAATCTGCACTTCAACCCAACCCATAGCCGCGACAAAGATGCCCATGGCAAAGGTTCCGGGAATAAGAAAAACTCCTCGACGAGGATTAATCTCAAGGCCACGATTTTTTATGGCCAGACATCCCAGGCTTTGACAAAGCTCTTCCAGTGCACGGGTTTCGCCTTGCAAAAGAAGAAGATCTCCGGTCTTGCATTTTATGTGCTTCAGGCGCGTGCGCGCTGCATGTCCATCTCGAGCAACCGCAAGGAGGTTGACACCGAAGCGCTTGTGCATGGCCAATCCGCGCATGGACAGGCCTTCGATGGCAGAATTTGGCATGACTACCGCTTCTATGACGCGCACATCTGGTGACTTTAGCCATTCAGGATCGATCTGCTCAGCCCCGGCTTCGAAAAGACCGGTATCTTCGAAGAGCGGTTGCAAGGTTTCGCTGTGTCCTTCGAGAATCAGTAGATCGCCCTCTAGCAATGGCTCGCGTGCCGGAGGAGCTAGTCTGCGTCTGTCATTGCGAATAACAACCATGACAGTCAGCTCGTTGTCGCACATATGTTCCAGATCGCCCACTGACTGACCCACCAGAGAGGATTCTGCAGGTATGCGTACTTCAGTGATATACCGGGCAATATGAAAATTATCGGTGTTCTCCGGATCGCGGTTAGCATCGCGATTTGGAATTAACCGCCAGCCTAGTGTTACCAGATACAGAATGCCGAATATCGCAACCACAAGACCCACAGGTGTGAAGTCGAACATGCTGAAAGGCTCGCCAACATTGTTGGCGCGAAACGTGGCGATAATGATGTTAGGTGGTGTACCTACAAGTGTCACGAGGCCACCAAGCAGGCTGGCAAAGGACAGTGGTATCAAGAGTTGAGAGGCTGGACGTTTGGCCTTCTGTGCATCACGCAGTGTTACGGGTAGCATCAATGCCAGTGCACCGATGTTATTCATGAAGGCTGACAAGAACGCGGTGACCGTTGCGTTGGCTGCTACCTGTGAATAGATTGAACCGCGAGCGTAGGCGAGATATTTCAAAAAAAGTTCGACAACACCGCACGATTGCAGTGCCTGGCTTATTACAAGCACACACGCAACGGTAATGACCGCCGGATGCGAGAAGCCCTCAAAGGCATGCTCGGCAGGCACTATCCCGGCGTAGACAGCACTGATCAGCGCAAGTCCTGCTACCACATCGTATCGCCAATGGTCCCAGATAAACAGGATCATGGTTGTAGCAAGAATACAAAAGATGATGAACTGGTCTAACAACACGCGTGATGTTACTCCGACAAATGCTATCTATGGTCCAAGGGTACCTGATCAGACTCCTGATGCGCACCGTTGGTCATGTGTACATTGGACAAAAGCAGTGTCAGGGAGAAGTCTAACTGTTTGGTTAGGGATTATTCAGGGAATCACCAAATCACTCTCAGTGAAAGGCTTTAGTGGGGCGGCCTACCGTGGTGCGGCCTTCCGTGAGTCGGCCTACCGTGGTGCGGCCTACCGTGTGGCGGCCTTCCGCATGGCCACGATCAGATTTCATGAAGTAGTTCGAGCCAGTTCAGACATCGGATAGTATGAGCTGAGATTCTGCGCTTCCACGTGCCTTGAGTACAGAGTATAGTCCGCGCTCACAGCCACTTGGAAAAAACGCGCATGGATGGTCAGAAATGTAATTTAATTTTGTCTCTAGCCCGTAGTTGGGTCACCAGTGCTCTGGCTAAGCATTTCCTACCATGACAGCAACAAATAATAAGGAAAATCACATAGCCGGAATTTTGTGGATGCTGCTGACCATGTGTTTATTTGTATCTATGGATACAGTAGTTAAATTTCTGGTTCAGGATTTTTCACCGTTTCAAATAGTATGGGCCAGATTTTTCTTTCATATGGTCTGGCTGGTGATATTTCTGCGCCAAAAATTTATCGCATCCTTCACTACCGGATCTTTGAAATTGCAGCTTTTGCGCTCGACTCTACTGGTGTTAACCACATCGTTGTTCTTCTCCGGATTGCGAACGACTGAGCTTTCTACTGCAACAGCTATTATGTTTCTATCGCCCATTTTTGTGACTTTACTAGCCATACCTGTCCTTGGAGAAAAAGTGGGTGTAAGACGGCTTAGCGGTGTCCTGTTTGGTTTTTTCGGAGCGTTGATTATTGTGCATCCTCAATCTGCTGCATCAGTTGCAGCTGAGCCTATAGATCGCACGAATCTATCGAGCTGGCTCCCTGAATTGGGTCATATTCTACTTATTTGTGCAGCGGCCAGTAACGCGATGTATCAGATCATGACGCGTAAGCTGAGGGTTGTTGATCATCCTACTACAACGTTACTTTACTCAGGTGTTGTCGGCATGCTGATCATGTCGGCTTATGCGCCAACGGTCTGGGTTGCGCCCGATGTGAAGCAATGGGCGTTAATGATTGTCGTGGGATTATTGGGGTGTGTCAGTCACTTTTGTCTGATCAGAGCATTCAAAAACGCGCCAGCGTCCTTAGTGGTGCCGTTCAGTTATAGCTCGTTGCTTTGGGCGACCTTGTCTGGATTTATCGTATTTAGTGTTTTGCCCGATAGATGGACACTGACAGGAGCGACGATTATCATAGTCAGTGGTTTATATATTTTCTATCGAGAGCGTAGTCAGCAGGCGTAGTCCCCCAGTGTTATTTCTCTTGTCGATGTACTGTGAAAACCACTCGGACAGGCTCCTGGCCTACGCTTCAGATGCTGTACGCATGAGGGGTATGAGCACACTCTCAAGATGACGATGTTCATCGTCGCTACCCACGCCGATTCTCAAGTAGCGATCTTGCGGAGCTACCATGGGTTTTCTCATGAACACGCCGCTATTGGCTAACGATTTGATGAGATTGTTGGCTATTTCATGATTGCCCAGATTCACCGCTACAAAATTAGTGGCTGATGGCAGATAGTCGAGAGAAAGTGAATCGGCCAGATCATAAATGCGTTGACGCCCTTGTTTGACATGTTCTTTGGCGTGGGCAAGAAAGTGGGTATCCTGAACCGAGGCGGCGGCTGCGATCTGTGCAAGTCGGTTAACACCGAAGTGATTTCTGATGCGATTGAAACCTGCAACGATGTCCTTGTGCGCCATAACGTAGCCAATTCTCATACCTGCCATACCATAGGCTTTGGAAAATGTTCTGAATCTTACAAGTCTTGGATCGTTTATATCCACCGGCAGGGAGGGCATGGTATCCATGAATTCGATATAAGCTTCGTCAAGCATTAACACGCAGTCTTCTGGAAGCTCATTCAGAAGCTGTTGGATGGCGTCAGGGTGCACGCATGTACCCATCGGATTATCCGGGTTCGCCAGATAGATCAGTTTGGCTTTATGTGCATGAGTTGCTTGCGTAAGCGCCACTGTATCTTCGTGGTTGTTCTTGTAGGGCACACTGCGGATAATAGCGCCATAGCCGTTAGCGTGATAATTTACGGTGGGATAAGCACCCCTTGAGGTAATTAATGATGTGCCAGGTTCTGCAAACATGCGGATGGTCAGGCCGAGTAATGAGTCGATGCCGGCATCCACACACACGTTTTCCACAGGGATGTTGTGCTTTTGTGAAAGCAGGCTGCGTAGCTCAAAATTTTCCGGATCGGCATACCAGCTGCAACCAGAATTGTTTACCGCATTCTGGATAGCATCGTTAGCTTTCGGGCTGATACCAAAGGCGCTTTCATTAGCCCCTATTCTAGCCACAAAGGGGCGCTGGTATTCGCGCTCCAGAGTCTCGGGGCCTATAAACGGTGTTGCGTCAGGTAAGGCGTTGACGATCGAGGTGAACTGTATTGGCATTATTGAATTTTTCGACGACAGCATTAGAGTTGAATTTGTAGCCCGTCATAACCAGGCTCAACCCCTGGGGGAACCATCTTCTTGACAGAGGCGTAATCCAGATCGCCATGCATATTGGTAAGAATGGCTCTTTCCGGATTGATCTTTTGGATAAATGCCAGGCATTCTTCAAGGTTCATGTGGGAGGGGTGCAGCTTGTAGCGTAAGGCATCTATGATAAGTACTTGCACACCGGCGAGCAGGTCTAGTGAATCCGGATGGCTTATGCGTTTCATATCGGGTAGATACACGGCGTCGTTGATGCGCACCCCAAGAGCATTGATATCACCATGTTCTGCAATGAGTGTGTTGAGCGTTAGCACTCCACCGGGCCCATCTATGGTGAAGGGGTCATGTGGCACAAGCTTCTGCTCTGTGCAGAATGTAGGGTAGCTGGATCCTTCTGCCTGATGAAAGCAATAGCCGAATGCCGCCATGACATGTGGCCGGGTTGGCTCGTCAATCCACACATCAATGGGTCGACGCAGGTTTATTGACATTTGTCGCAGATCATCCAGTCCGAAAATGTGATCGGCATGTGAGTGTGTGAGAACGACACCTTCAATAGATTTGACACTTGCGCTAAGCAGTTGCTCACGTAGATCAGCACCGGTATCCACAACAACGGTTGTTTTTCCCAAGTCGCCGTCTGCCTGGAACATTTCTGATTCTATTAACAATGAGCAGCGTCGGCGTCTGTTGCGAGGTTCGTCTGGATCACAGGCTCCCCAGACTTCGCCGACGCGGGGTACACCGCCAGACGATCCGGTACCCATCAAAGTAAGTGTTAATGATTCGTGCATGCTGACGTGGTGTCCTCGGTGTCAGGCGAGAATGATGTGGTCAGGCCCGCCACAAGTGATGGTTAGCCTCGATCAATGATGGCCATTCTACTCCGACAGTGGCTACGTAGCCTGCCTTCATCGTCGCGCTTCGGCCTGCACCGCCAAAAAAACGAATTTCGGCGTCAAAACTTTTGTTATCGCATGTGTTAACTCGGTATCAACACTTAAGCTGTCGCCTTCCTCTAAAAGAAGCTCTTGCTTGCCGTAAAGAAAATGTGCGGAGCCATCAATGACATGCATCATGAGAACACCGTGTCCGACATAGCTTGGCGGTTCAGAGTCCTGCGGTGTGATCGTGACGAGGTGGGCTTCGAAATGCAGATCACGGCGCCGGTGTGCTGCCAGGCTGATGTAGGTATGGCTATGATCACCCATTAATCGCGTAGATTCGATACCGCCACCTTTCTTGACAAGCGTGAAGTCGGTACGATCTGACACGATATCGCGGAACAGGCTGGTCAATGGAACCTCCAGAGCCCGACTCAGTGCGCTCATGGTGGAGATTGATGGAGAAACCTGTCCGCTTTCTATCCGGCTGATCATGGCCGCCGAAATACCTGATACGTCGGCAAGTTGTCGAGCCGACAGCGACCGAGTCTCGCGCAAATCTCTCACAGCGATTCCGATCTGACGTTCTGAGTCTTCGTGTTCAGTCACTTTTCCGTTGTCAGTCCGGGGGTTTCCATTACGGCCTGTTCGCGTATTGATTGCAGTATATGCACATTATTTACTATTGCTCAACAATGATAATGTGTTTGATTACCCTGCCGTATTACGGTCAGCATGGGTTTGGTGGATGTGTCATTTGAATCAATCGCCTCATGCTATGGTTATTCAATGAACAACGTTGCTGCACCCGTTATCGAAGCTGCGGGGCTGGATAAATATTACGGAAAATTTCAGGCGTTGAAAAACATCAACCTGACGGTAAGCCAGGGTGAGAGAGTGGTTGTCTGCGGTCCATCAGGCTCAGGAAAATCCACGCTGATTCGTTGCTTTAATGCGTTGGAAACACATGATGCAGGGCGCTTGGTTGTTGATGGTATCGAAATATTTGCAGGATCCAAACAGATCAGAAAACTTCGTCAGGAAGTGGGCATGGTGTTTCAGCAGTTCAATCTCTTTCCACATCTTACGGTGCTTGAGAATCTGACCATCGGGCCAATACGTGTGCGCAAGCTGAGTAAGGCTGACGCTGAGCACAATGCGCGCAAATATCTTGAGCGCGTGTATATCCCGGAGCAGGCAGACAAATATCCAAGCCAATTGTCTGGAGGCCAGCAACAGCGAGTGGCCATCGCTCGATCACTGTGCATGGAAACTCGTGTGATGTTATTCGATGAGCCGACATCCGCTTTGGATCCGGAGATGATCAATGAGGTGCTGGATGTCATGGTCAATCTGGCTGACACAGGGATGACCATGGTGTGCGTCACTCATGAAATGGGCTTTGCCCGAAAAGTTGCCGATACGATGGTCTTTATGGATCAGGGTGAAATTGTAGAATCAGCGACACCGGAAAAATTTTTTACTCAACCGGAAACCGAACGCTGTAAGGCGTTTTTGCAGCAAATTCTGGTTCACTGACAGTGAGTGAGTCGATTACAGGGTACGTTGCACCCCAATCACCCGCTTTTTCGAGGATTGTAAACTCGACACCTGTGTCGCTGATTGTTTACGTTATTGTGGTTGGGTTCATTGCTTATTCTGCCTACAGTGGTGCGCAGTCAATGGGCTATAACTGGCAATGGTACCGAGTGCCACAGTATTTTTACACTCTCACCGATGACGGCTTTGAATGGGGTGAAATATTTGTCGGACTGGTCAAGACACTGGAGTTGTCGATACTCGCTTTTGTCATTGCGATATTGCTTGGCCTTGTTGTAGCGTTGTTAAGATTATCCAGTCTGCTTGTCGGTAAAGGTATGGCTCTTGTGTTTCTGGAGCTAGTGCGCAACATGCCATTGCTGGTGCTTTTGTATCTCTTTTACTATGTGTTGGGACCGATATTTGATCTTGATCGATATTGGGCCAGCATATTGTGTCTGGCTGTTTATCACAGTGCAATGGTGTCCGAAATTTTTAGAGCGGGAATCAATGCTGTGCCTGTGGGACAGTGGGAAGGCGCGCGCTCCATAGGGATGTCACAAGCACAAGTCTATCGTTTCATTGTTTTGCCTCAATCCATTCGCTTCATGTTGCCCCCGCTGACAGGCGAGGCGGTTAATATGATCAAGAGCTCGGCCATTGTTAGTGTCATTGCGGTTGCCGAATTAACAACGATAGGTCGCAACATCATTTCAGATACTTATATGAGTTTCGAGATCTGGTTTACGATCGCAGTGGTATATCTAGTCGTTACCCTCATACTTTCAGTGGGTGTTTCACTGATAGAGCGTCGTTACGCGCTGGAATCATGAGAGGCGATGACATAGGCTGTTAAGCTTTGTTCTATTTTCGTGTTCTACCTGTACAGATTTTTTTCAACCTGAAAGGAAAGTATTATGAAGAAAACCCTACATATGCGTAGTATGACGTTGCTGGTGACAATGATGGCAATACTTACCGCGCCTGTCATGGCACAGCAAGCCAGTCAAGCGCTCTCATCTGACAGCGTCATCGAGACCATTAAAAAACGTGGTGCGATTAAAATTGGTCTGTCTGTATTCAAGCCATGGTCAATGAGTGACAAGGATGGTGAGCTTATCGGTTTCGAGCTGGATGTCGGTAAAAAGTTGGCTGAGGATATGGGCGTTGAAGCAGAGTTTATCCCGACTGCCTGGGATGGAATCATACCAGCATTGGTAGCCGGTAAATTCGATGTCATCATCAGTGGCATGACTACCACGCCGCAGCGTAACCTGACGATCAACTTCACTAACCCCTACGCCTATTCCGGTCTGACTATTCTTGCCAATATCAAGATGACAGAGGGCATGGCGAACATTGAAGATTACAATAGCCCGGATCTCACTTTTGCCGCACGCCGTGGTGCTACACCTGCAACGCTGATTGCCGAGATGTTTCCGAAAGCTACGCTTTTACTATTTGATGAAGACGGTGCCGCAACTCAGGAGGTTCTCAATGGTAAGGCACACGCCACAATGGCTGCTGAACCTACTCCTTCAGCTGAAGCTCGACGATATCCTGAATCGCTTAACGTGCCGTTCAATACATCGTTTTCTGCAACCGGGGAGTCGTTTGGGCTGCGCAAGGGTGATCCGGATGCATTAAATTTTTTCAATAACTGGATCAATATGTACACCCTCAATGGCTGGCTTAAGGAACGCAACGATTACTGGTTCCGTGGTAACGACTGGGCAGATCAAGTACCTGAGTGAGATGTTGTTTTAATAACTGTTCCGGTGGATGGTGCAATTGTTGTCCAACGCACACGTGTACTCGCACACCGGATAATTCGACAAGTATTCTGAAATTGCCAAGGATCGACGCCAAGGGTTCAACATCAAGTTCAACTCCAGGTCTAACTCCAGGTCTAACTCCAGGTCTAAC
>Ga0209828_1000615_pt1 | contig 33777 bp, 33 predicted proteins | sample MaitaG_FD_187429 | JGI IMG/M metagenome (GOLD analysis project Ga0209828, IMG submission 187429) | Marine algal microbial communities from Maine, USA - Maine_Asex2 metaG (SPAdes) (version 2) | ecosystem: Host-associated > Algae > Red algae > Unclassified | place: Maine, USA | collected 2015-01-05
TCTTCAGATAAATTTACATCGGAAGGAAAGAGCAAGACAGAAGATTTAGTCGAACTCACGTTTAATGATGCATTGAAAACAAAGCGATTTTGGTTGTTGTGCTTGATCGGGTTTTTCTGCTATTATAGCATCATGGGAGGATATTTAAATTTGTTCCTATACATGCGTGAATTAGAATTTACAACTGAGACTGCAATCCAAGCGCTAGGATTGATGTCGGCACTCATTTTATTGGCAAAGTTTTTATCAGGAGTCCTTACTGACTACATTAATAAATACACCATGTTTAAAATTCAGGTTTTTATTATGTTGTTAGGAGCGATAGGTTTTTCATTGTATAGTACAACGGCTGTTTGGTATGCCATTCCACTATTTGCTATTGGCTGGGGTGGCTTATATACCTTAATTAATTTCATTATCATCACTGTCTTTGGAGTAAACTCTGCAGGAAAGATTGGTGGTACAATTTCCTTTTTTGAAAGTATGGGTGCTGGCTTAGGAATTTGGTTGTCAGGTTTAATTGCTGACAGGTCCGGCTCATATGCATTGAGTTTTAAAGTCATCGCAGTCTTTTTAATATTAGCTTTAATCTTTTCATTTTTCATCAGTCCAGTAAAAGAGAATGCAAGTACGGAACCCACGTAACGGAGAATATGATTATGAGCTTCATGTAGATTCGTCAGAAGCTATACGTGAGAAAGCGAGCTCACTCAGACAGCATCAAGTTAATTGGTCATCAATTGGAGTGCAACGTAGAGCGGAGGTATTGATGCAGTTTGCCCACTTACTCGAACAATCACAAGATGATCTTCTTAGCCAACTCAGTATCGATACAGGTCGTCAAAAAATCAGTAAAATAGAACTGGCTGGAACAATTGGTATGATAAAAGGTAGATGTTTTTCATCAGCAAAACTAATGGAAGGCGAAGCGGTGAGACAGTCATTTTCAAATCCAACTGTAAATATCAAACAACAGATAGTACCATACCCATTAGTCGGTGTGATCAGTCCGTGGAATTTTCCATTGCTTTTGGCATTGATAGATACGGTTCCTGCATTATTAGCTGGATGTACAGTGTTATTAAAACCAAGCGAAGTCACAGCTCGATTCATTGATCCCTTAGAAAAATTAATACAGTCGATTCCAGAATTGGATCAGGTGATTAAGATTGTCAGAGGTGGCGCTGAAGCCGGAAAGTCCTTAGTCGATTCTGTCGATGCGATTTGTTTCACTGGTAGTGTGTCGACTGGAAAAAAGATTGCAAGTCGGGCAGCTGAAAATTTTATTCCTGCATTTTTGGAATTAGGCGGGAAAGATCCGGCGATTGTACTTGAAGATGCGGACTTAGAGAAAACAGCTGATGCAGTTTTAAGAAGTGCTGCAGGAGCGGCAGGTCAGGCTTGTCAAGCTTTGGAAAGAATTTATGTACACAAAAATATTTTCTCCGATTTTGTTGAATTACTCACTACAAAAATTAAGAAAGTTACGTTTAATGATGATTATGGAAAAGGCGGGACAATGGGACCGATCATATTTGAACAACAAGCAATAAAAATAGAAATCCAATTAAAAGAAGCAGTTGATCAAGGTGCAAAAATATTGACGGGTGGTGAGATCCATAACATCAATGGTGGTCTCTGGATGATGCCAACAATCGTCACTGAGGTCAATCATTCAATGTCAGTTATTTCGGAAGAAACCTTTGGACCCGTTATTCCAATTATGAGTTTTGATACTGAGGATGAAGCGATCAATTTGGCGAATGACTCTCAGTTTGGTTTGTCAGCATCTGTCTTCTCAGTAGATCTTGATAAAGCGGTTCGTATCGCAGAACAATTAGATGCAGGAGGCATCAGTATTAATGACGCAAGTTTAACCAATCAAGTATTTGATGCTACAAAAAATTCATTTAAACTATCAGGGATGAATGGCTCAAGAATGGGCGTTGATGGATTCACACGGTTCTTCAGAAAAAAAGCATTATTGATTCAGACTGCTGCACCACAAGAAATCTTTTCTCAAGAGGAGGATTAGTTCTAAGGAATATCTTAAGTCGAGATAAGCCATTCGGCGGACAAGTTCTGAATCAAGTTAAAAATGACTCTCCGTTTTCTTTGCTAGTCATTCTGAATTCATATTAGAATCTGCCTATTCGCTCTTTGATGAAATCAACCAGTCGACGGACAAGTTCTGTATCAAAAATCAGAATAACTGCTTGTAACTAAGCGGTATTGTGTCTTTGAGTTTAACTAATTTTGATATCTACATTCAATCATAAAATCAATCAATTTATCTGTGCGATCAATCTTAAGGTAGTTTGATTTGTATCTAATACTTTAGGCGAATATGCTGATTCATAAGGGAAACGAGTACCAAATATTATTTTTTCTACGGAAGTTGATTCGTTGATTATTAGCATCAATAATTTCTACAAATGACATGACGGTGTTTGCTCTATTATGTCTTAGATGATAAGACTTGCCAGACATGCTTTTAATAGGTAATTCTTTTGGTATGTCGTAATTCCACCATTGATTTATCTTTACAGGTAACTGTAAAATGATGTCTTCTTGCTGCGTTTGTGTGATGTGAATTCTTTTGTCATCATTGTCATTAATTTCAGTTCTGAGAGAAAGTAGATACACTACGTAGAAAAATTCAATGACTAGAAAATAGTACATGAAGTTTATTCTCAAGAAGGCTGAAAATAATAGTGCTAATAGAAAGAAGAAAAGGCTTCTCTTTCCAAAGTCTGCCATGTGATGATTATAGAATGCATATTTCAGGGAGAATTCTATTACAGTTTCTTCACTCGGTTAACCATTTGATTCATTTTATATACTTTAATACAATACTTCTGGACCTACTATATGTATCGACAATAAAGTAGCAATTAGAGATTAAACCGAAGCAAATTATTTTCAATAAAAAGCCTATGAATATTAACTATATTGTTAGCTGATCTGTCCATTATATAATCAAATATTTTATGAAACTACCTTATCGATATAGTCTAATTTTTGCTTTCGCGTTTTTCTGTAGTTGTCAATCAAATCAAATTAACAAATCGGATTCTTCTAATTCTAGACATGTGACGATTATTCAAAATGTCACCATCGTTGATGCTGTCAATGAAGAGCGAACTGGCATGGATGTACTGGTTGAAGGAGCTAAGATTTCTAAAATAGAAAAGAATATAGCGCGTCCCGATGGCGCAGCACAATTAGATGGCACTGGTAAATATTTGATTCCAGGCTTGTGGGATTCGCATGTTCATCTTACGTTCGAACCAGATTTGATGTCGACGATGTTTGATTTATTTATCGTAAACGGAATAACGAGCGTGCGAGATACAGGTGGTAAGTTGCATTTAGTCAAACCCATGAAAGTTCAAGCTGATAGCGATATTAATAAATATCCACGGGTCAAAATTGCGGGACCCTTATTGGATGGAATGCCAAGAGTATATAATGGCTCCACGCCACAAATTCCAGATATTTCACAAGGTTTGAATAGTGTCGAAGAGGTGAATGAAAAAGTTGATGCATTAGTTGCTGAGGGTGTAGACTTGCTGAAAGCTTATGAGATGCTGAGTCCCGAATTGTACAAAGCCGTTTTAGCAAGAGCTAAAAAACATGGCTTGAAAGTGACAGGACATATTCCTTTAAGCATGACAGTTCAGCAAGCAGCAGCTGAAGGATTGGCAAGTATCGAACACATGAGGAATTTAGAAATGTCGATGGCAGAAAATGCTGATGATATTTTAATCGAGAGAAAACAACTCTTGCAAAGTAAAAAAGACACGAGTGGCTATGGGCTACGATCATATATGCATAACACCTACAGACATGCTTCTGTGAAAATAATTGATGAGAAGAGAAAGCAGGATGTTTTACAATCTTTATACGATAACAACACTTGGCAAATCCCTACGCTCGCTTTGGTGTTAAGTGCTCAGTTGAACACATTTGGTGATGCACAATGGCATGAAACTTTCCAATACATCCCTGCACAGATGGAAAAGGATTGGGTGTATAATGCTGGAGTCGTTGCATCCCGTTCATCTGGAAATGCCAATGAAGGCTATATGAATTGGGCATCGAGCATGATCCGTGAATTTTTAGATAATGACATCGGTGTCATGGCTGGAACAGACTGTCCTATCTTTTTTCTAACTCCAGGTTTTAGCCTTCATCGAGAATTAGAAACCTTAGTAGAGAAGGGTAGAATGACTCCCAAAGAAGCGCTCTATTCTGCTACTGTCAGACCAGCACAATATTTCAACATGGAGGATGAATTGGGAACAGTTGAGAAAGGGAAAATTGCTGACCTGATTTTATTAGATAAAAACCCATTAGAGAATATTAGAAACACAACGAGTATACATGCTGTCTTTAAGAATGGAACCTTGTATGATTCGGAGAAATTAGAAGCTATGAAAAATCGGCTGGATGAAGGTAGTTAGCATATTTGTCCATAGTTAATAGTCCATAATTAATAGTCCATAATTAATAGTCCATAATTAATAGTCCATAGTTAATAGTTAATAGTTAATAGTCCATAGTTTGTAAAACAAAATGGTTAACGTATTCTTCAATTGCTGTTAGAGATCCAAACTCTAACTTCCAACTACTACGGAATCAGCTCATAAACCACAATCAAATGTCCATCAAAGTCTATAAATGATTGTTCTTTAAATAAACCCGCACTTTCTGATTCATCAACTTTTAATTCAGTGTGTTCTAAGCCAAGATCAATAATCTTTTTCATCGTTCCTTCAATGTCTTTGATGCGAATCACTGAAGCGTTCATAATTGGCTGTTGTTGTTTAGGTAATTCTATGCCTTTTACTTCACTGAGTGCCATCGTTCGAATCTGGTCTGGACTGTTGAGTGTGGCAAATCTAATCTTCGCTTCTTTAGGAATTCTGAATACAGGATATGAATATGAATCTGCATCAGATTCTGTAATGCTATAGACTGTAAATCCAAGAATGTCTCTATAAATTGTGAGAGACTTGTCTATATCTTTTACCAACAATGTTGTCCGCTTAAAATGAGTGCCTGTATCCATAGCTTTTTCCGTTTTAGAAGATTTAACTGCGGTCGTCTTTTCTGTTGCTGTATCTACACATTGTGAAAAGCATAACATTGTGAAAATGATAAAAAAAGTATATTTCATTTGGTTTATATTTTGATTCAACATTACATTTTAAGCACCTGTATCCCTCCACTGATTCTCGACAACTCGCGAGAGATTCAGACCCTTGGAAAGTGCGACATTTACTTTTTATTTAAAAAGCACTTTTATTAATTCAATCTCAAAATTCAATCTCAAAATTAATCATTCAAAACTCATCATTCAACATTCAACATTCAAAATTCATCATCAACCCTTAATCTATTCGATCCAAATCATGATAATTATAGTCACCGGCTGTTGAAATAATTTCACCTGTATCTTTATCTGTGATCTTGTCTCGATAACTAAACATGTCTTTACTCAACATGACTTGATAATTGAAAGTTTTGTTACCGAAGGTGCAGTCGTTTCCATTCATTGGCATATAATATTTATCGCCTTGACGTTGGACAAGTAAATCACATATCGCCGGAAAAGCACTTATTTCTTCTACGGATAGTTTGTTTAGATCGGATGGATTTCTCCAGCTACCAATATACTTTTCCTTGTCTTTAAATGGCCAAAGTTTGACTCGAATAAGATTAGCTTGATCGTCTATACTTAATGTGTATATCCGTTGTCTATAGGTCGCTGTGGGATCATTATCCCGATACTCTTCCACATACAACACATGCTCTGCGATTTGTGGAGCATCTAATGTAATGTAGTGAGATTTAATGTTCAGATAACCATCTTTTCCTGAATCATCAAGTCGCCAAATTGGAATTCCTTTTTTCTTTAGCTCTTTTATTTGCTTGTCATTAGAATATGTTCCGGGCCAAATATCCATGATGTCTTTTAATTGATCTTCTAGTGTCAGAGGCTTTATATTCTGAGTCTTGCATGATATAAATAAAATCGATGCAGCCAGTAAAAAAGTAAATATGCAAATATGGTTTTTCATTCTATAAGTGCTTAAAGGTTTACTAAATTAAATTCATGACTTCAAAAGCTGCCCTTTCACCAGATTCCATCGCCCCTTCCATGCCACGATTTAATTTTGCAGTATGTTCTCCAGCAAAATGAATTCTGCCAAGTGGTGCTGCAATATCTTTTGAGAATTTTGTGATTTGTCCTGGCTTCCAGTACGCGTATGCGCCTCCAGCATATGGATTATCTGACCAGCTCCAATAGTAAACAAAATCTAGTGCATCAGCTAAACTAGGACGAATATTAGCAAGAGCTTTTTTTACTTGTTTGACTGTTTCTTCTTGACCCATTTTATCTGCGGACAGTGCACGATGGCCATTGATATAGGCCAAACAACTTGTGACCTCATCAGGATTATCTGGATTGTTTTTTAAGGCCATAAAGCGTCCAGCTATCGTATCTGTCCACATACTTGGTTCGAGTCCATCTTCATCCCAATATTTTTTATTTGGTACAAAATGCACTTGTACGCATGGCGTTAGGTCTAATTCTTGAAAAGCTGACCCTTGATTTGCTTTAGGTATTGGATCAAGCTTGATGCCTCTCAAAGCATGGGGCGGAAGAGTGACAATCGCATATTTAGCTTTAAGTTTTGTCTCATCATTCAAACTCACTTCGACTTGATTCTCTTTCGAACTAATCGCTGATACTGGAGCGCTTGTTAATATGTCTTGGGTAAATGCAGCTCCCATGGCTTCAGGAATTCTTTGATTACCACCCACAGCTGCTCCTCCTGTACCATTTGCTGAAGACTGTTGTTCTATAAATGTAAGAATGTGAAAATACATGAGTGCTGATATACTATGCTCATCCACTCCATAACTCACATTAGTCCCTGCACCTAAGCGAATGGCTTCATCAGAAAATCCTTTCTCTTTTAGAATGGAGTACACGGATCGATCCCAATTTTTAAAATCTGTATTGCTCCAAGAGCCCAAGTCTTTTTTTGGTAAGGGGTTGATTTGACTATAAATAGACCAAGGTGGAGATGACGGAGTTCCTTTTTTAAAAGCTTCTGGATATGGATTAGCCAAGTGTGTAGGCCAACGTTCAGGTGAAACTAAATTGTTTTTAATGGCAAACAGCAATTCGCCTTTTCTTGGTTCAGTTCGTGGTCTGGAAGGACCAATGGTGACATCATATTTTTGTGCGGTATTTAAAATTCTAGCATAACCGCCTCCGATACCATTAGCGCCTAATTCTGGGAAACCTGGAATTAGATTTTTGTCCGCAGTATGTACTCTTCCACCAAGTCTATCAGTGGCTTCTATCACTTTGACTTTGTAACCAAATTGATCTATAAGAAGAGCAGCATTTAGTCCAGAAAGTCCGGCGCCAATAATGAGAACATCAGCGTCAAGACCTGACTTTGATGGAGGTGTACATGAGCCTAGTCCAAATAGAGACGGTGTCACCAACACGAGTCCTGCTTTGATAGCTTCCCTTCTGTTTTGTCGAAGTTTCATTTTTAAAATTTAGTTTTATGACCAATCTATTGCCTCCGTAAATACTGCTGGTTGTTTCAATTCTGTCGCCTTTATAAATGCGGCAGGTAGATCCTGTTTATTGTAAAATGTTCGACCCGTCGTCGTCCATAACATGTGTCCTGGAGTTCCAGCCATATTAAGCAGGCTCAGCCATGACGTTTGGCTAGTCCAGTGATAATCTGATGGAATGTGCATTGCCGATTTGTCAAAAGCATATACTGCATCAAAGTCATAGTTGTCTAATGTCATTTCTGTTCGATAGGTCTGAGACTTTTTTTCAAACCATTTTGTGAAGGCATGTCTGGTTACATGCATTCTGTCTCCCATCTGTGTAAACACTAAATTTAATGGATGATTAAAAGCAGTGCTTTCCATTTTAAAATTGGCATCTACTTTTGGCCCTTTTGGCGTCATGATACCGCCACGAATCCCACCTCTAAACGGAGGGACATCTACAACGTCACCTGTATAGGGATTTTTCATTTTATCAATAAATTCTCCAGAGTTCGGATCTTGATACAATAACCAGTTTTTAGACTTTGTTTCTACATTTCCATTAGCTAGTTTTCTCTTGATGCGAATAGAACAACCTGAAAATCGAAAGACTTCTTTTCCAAAAGAGTTTAAGTCTTCGGGTAGATCTGGTCTTATCCCAAAGACTCGTCCTTCTGAAAATGCATAGGTTTTTTTGCCAGATAAATCACCTCTTAATTTTTCAAAAATCTCTAATTGTTCTAAAGGATTGTTTAAATCATAAGCTTGGACTTGAGCAGGTTGTTGAATGTCTTGAGGTACAATCTTATTATGACATGCGCTCGTGACAGCACTTAGACCTAAGGCTCCCATGATAGACAAACTCTGGCGTCTTCCTATCTGTGATTGTTCATTTCGTGAGTTAAGATCTCGTTTCATGATCGAATTAGTTTGATTTATTATTTCGTCTGTTCCATTAAAAAATCAATTAAAGCATCTTGTTGCTCTTTCATTTTAACACCGACAAATGCCATATTCGAATTTGGAATAAATTCCATAGGATTGTCTATCCACTTTCTCATATTCTCTTTGTTCCAAACGACAGCTGACCCTTGTAATGCATCTGAATACACAAATCCATCTCTGTCTGCTACTTTGCTTCCAAATATTTGATGAAGATTAGGACCTGTCTTATGTGCTTCACCTTCCTTCAAGCTGTGGCAAGCTTCGCACAGGATGAACATTTTTTCACCAAGTGAAACTGAAGCAAGCCCTACGGTTTCAGAATTCTCCTCAACGCTTTTTTTTTCAGCTTCTGTATTAATTACATTTACTTCAGTATTCTCTTCACTGCCATTGCAAGAAATGGTAAATAAGAATCCAGCTATTAGCAGTAATGCCACTATCTTCATGAGAATATATTTTCTATATATTTAGTAAAATACAAATAATTAAATATATTAATAATTAATAAAGTTAACTATATTTTTTAAAATATATTTCCTATGAAAAGGCGTATTATATCCCAAGTGATTTGGACACGAAATACAAAGAATTTAAAGTACATAATTAAGGCGGAATGCTGTGGTTTGATATTCCCATCACTAATAAAACATTTGGCCTTCAATTACGAGAAAAAGAGTATCCATTTTACCAAGATGGTTCTGACTTTTTTATGATGCGATTTATAGAAAAAGGAGCTCTAGCATCTAGTGTTATCATCACGTCAGAGCCTTATCCTAAGAAAATTTCATTTCAGATTGGTTGGGCTTCAGCAGCTTGCTATCTATCGGACTCCAGTGTCTAGGAAATTTACTTTCTAATTAATTTTATTATAAACATGTACAAAGCTGATGTTTGGAATAAAAAGTGAACGCCTCCCTTATTAAGGGGGTTGCACAGAATTCAATAGCTTTTTTCCTTTTAATAGACACTAACAATATCTATAATTTCATTACAAAATCAAACAACTCTTCTATACAAAATGGGGGTATCATACGGTGTCAATTTGACTCCATTTTTGTGGACCAGCTCCATGACATCTAAGCCATCCATGCTCAACGTTTCTATGAGTCGAAAGGTAAGTCCATCTCCCATATCAGCTTCGTGATCAACGGTAAAATGGCCTTCTTCGTGATACATGTATTCTGCCGTTCCGAAAGGTCTTAATTCTAGTTCATTCCAATCCAAAACTAAAGACTCATTAGCATTAATGACATCTGCCTTTTTTAAATGTACTGGAATTTGTACCGAATTCAATAAGACTTTATTTCCGTCAGATCTTAAGTGAAACAAGAGTGGCTTGATGTCTAACTCTTTGCCTGGGTAAGTATAATAACTCTCCTCAAGGATATAGAGGCCTTCATGATCTTTTGGGCGATTGATAATTTTATGATCGCACACAGCTGTTACATGTTTAGCGTAGGGATGAACTTGATTGCCATCTGCAAGCTCTTGATCAACTTGGGCCTTATTATCTAATGTGCCGCATAAGATTTTGACAAATTTTTCTAAAATGGTATCAGTCATAATTTTTCTATTATTTCAATGTACATTCCACTTGGTGCTTTTAGTAGAACAGCTCTTCCAGTTCCAACAATTGGATCCTTCAATATTGTAGCTTGTGATAAAATTTCAGTTTCTTCTTGATTGGCTCTAATCAATATATCTTCCACGGAGCTGGTATAAAAACTATACATGCCTAAACCTTGATTTGGTAAATGACTTGGCACTCCTGTATCAATCGAATTCCCATCTTGAAACTCTAACATAATAATATGGTTCTGCGTTGCCTCCTGTGCATAAAAACTCGTAAACCGAAATGGAACACCTTCCGCAACTCCCAATGCAGATCCTTTTGAAGCATTCCAGACTGCATCTAACTGTGTGTAATGGTCAAGTACTTTTGTATAAAAATTGATTTCTGCTTCTGCATCATTAGACACTAAGGCTGAATACCCTGGCCCACAAAATAAGCCGTCCGGATCACAAGGCGCTAGCTGTGAAATAGCGACTCGTTCAATTCCTACACAATGTAAATAATCAGGTCCTTGATAAATTGTCTCTAAGTATTGACCCGGAATTCCGTCTGCTCGAACAATATCGCCGACTTGCATAGGTGCCATTTCGCCGATGTTAAATGATTTCATGCGCTCATCAAACTCCTTTGCTTTAGCAGTTGGGAAGCCTAATGAAAACGAACCAAGCTCGTATGAGTTGTAACTATTGTGTATATGAGGAGTTTCAGTCTTTAAATGTAATACTCTAAGATGTAAGAGACTTGGAACAGATGATCTGTGAAAATGATACATTTCATATTCAACATCTTGAGGAATATTCCAAAACAAGTTTTGATGTCGAATCTCTTCAGGAGTTTGATCTAGCGGACCCACAATATCCATCTGCATCACTTCACCATAAAAATGCTTGTATTCCTCAATGTTTGTTGTACACAAAGTCACCGTGTTAAGATGTCCTACAAGTGCACCAGTATGAATACCCTGAGGAATTTTATGTTTCATTTTAGTTATTTCTATTTATTAATGTTTAGCAGTGACCCTAAAGCCTAACATAAAGCTTTTGTAATGCACTTGCCATCTCTTTTAGGAATCACTGATTGGTAATTTGTTTCTTCGATAAATCTTCGATACTGAGACAATGTCACTTCAGTTTTTGCGATGGCAAATGATTTTTCAATTGTGGCTTCCACAGGTAATCGTTCACCTCGCTTACGATCAATTTCATTTTCTGAAGAACCAATCATGACGGATCCAGTCGGAATTATTATCATTTCAGGACAGAGACCACAATCTTGGAAGGAGTCTGTTTGAGCAATTAGATGTAATGAAATCATCCATATACCGAATGTAAGAAGTATTAGTTTTACCATTTTCATCATGTTCGGAATTTTGCCATTGATTATAAACTATCCAATAACTGGTTGTACTCAACCAAAAATCCATCGGGGTCATAAAACATGCTCACCATCACTCTTATTTTGTCTTTGCCATTGGCTGAAGGATACTCGACTAAATGTGGTTTGTCTAATACTTCGATACCAGGAAGTTCTCGGATTTTGACAAAGTTTTTTTCTGCATTTTTGCTATTGAATAACAAAACAATATTTTGCGCCGACAAACCTTCTCTTCGAATTTCTTTTTCTTCTCTTTCTTCACCATAATAATACTCCAACAAGCCTAATACACCATAATATTCGTGAGTGGCTTTTAAAAATACGAGCCTCAATTGTTGCGTTCCTTCCTGACCATCCTTTCTTGGTCTAGTCAATTGATTATCATAAATAACTTGCATTCCCATTACATCACGATATAACTCTAAAGATTTTTTTATATCTCTTACGATAAGTGTAGTCCTCCGCAATACAACTGGAAAATCTTTTGGTTGAGCAGTTATATTGAATAATTGCTCATCCGACAGAATGGGAGAATTTGAATTAAGCAAGGCATCATTCGAACGACATCCAAAAAATAGAACTCCTACTATAATAAAAATACACAATCTCATATCAACTTATTTTTACTAATTGCTTACCTACATTCTTCCCTTCAAAAAGTCTATTCAATGCTTCAGGCATTCGTTCAATTCCTTCTAGTATATCTTCTTGATATACAAGTTTTCCTTCCTTAATCCATTGACTCATGTCTTGTATTGCAGCTGCAAATTTCGCTTCATAATCATAAATGAAAAAGCCTATCATTTTTGATCGTGTCGCTCCAATCATATGCCAGTTCTTTAACTGATAATCTTGCTCACGAAGATTCTTTTTGTAAGTGGAAATACGCCCGCACTCCACGACTCGCGCATATCTTGTTAAATGCAATAATGCAATATCAAGTATTTCACCTCCGACATTGTCAAAGAAAACATCAATACCATCGGGACATAATTCAGAAATTCGTTGACTCACATCTTCGGTCCTATAATTTATAGCGGCTTGATAGCCAAGTTTGTCAGTGAGCAATGTGCACTTTTCATCAGTACTACTCATTCCGATGGCGGTCGCACCTTTGATCTTTGCCAACTGACCAATCAGAGAACCAACTCCACCAGCAGCAGACGAAACGAGCACAACATCGTTTTCTTTAAGTTCGCCTACATCGTACAAACCTAAATAAGATGTACATCCTGTAACACCCAAAACACCTAAAGCAGTAGATGGCGACAAACCATGAGTATTTACCTGATACATCATGTCATAAGCAGTTCCACTTGAAATCACATATTCTTGCCAGCCAAACTTTCCCTGTACGATATCACCGACAGCGAAAGATTCATTTTGACTTTCAATGACTTCTCCAACACCACGACCGCGCATCGTGTCACCGATCGCAAGAGGAGCTTCGATGCCAGCACCGTCAATCATATAAAACTTCATGACAGGAGCTAAAGACAAATACAAAGTCTTGATTAAAATCTCACCTTTTTCTAAAGGTCTCACAAGTTCATCAAGGACTCTGAAATCTGTGTCTTTTATCAAGCCATCAGGACGAGCATTTAGGACTAGTTTTCTATTTGTAATATCCATGTTTAATGAGACTCAATTTAATGTCCACTACTTTTACTTCTGACTGTTTTCTTGTTTTTGTCTTCCATATGCTTTTTAAAAACGGTCCAGCTGGTTTCATTCGGTCGGCTATCATCAAGAGGTGGAGGGACATTGTAAAGTGGATATCTTTCATCCATTATTTTTTGTAGTCTTGGCCAAATTTCTGATTTGTCAAATGTGCTAAAACCTGTAGCATTAAAAATCATAATACCCGGTTTGGAACCCATTTCCATCCATGGTAACCATTGTGCAACTCTTGACCAGGCGATATTAGAATGAGTCAAACTTTTGACTTTACTATCAAGCATTTCGTGACTTCTATAACTAGAGTTAAAAATCTCCATTGCATGGTAAGCGCCGCCCACATAAACTTGATATTCACTGCCTAATGGATTGTCATAAAATAATGGTATCTCATCCGCAGAGTAAGTCGTCTCTCCATATTGACGTAATTTCATCGGAGGTACATCTTCACCTTCTTTATTTTTTTCATATCTGAACCCACGCATATTAACTGGATCATTTGCCACATGTAGGACTTCCACTTCTTCACCTGTCCATGGGTTTTTCCAAACATCCAAAATCTCACCAGAATCTTTATCTAGATACATCATGATCTCTCTTCCGACACTTTTAAAGCCGAGACCTCTGATATCGTCTTCTGTCATGTTACACTGGCGAGTATTTATTCCGACCACATCAAACAAGTGCTTATCCTTTTCTCCTGGCACTCGACTGTAGCTTCGACCTTCCCACATACCATATCGAGGTTTTCCTTCTTCAGTCGTTCCACAGGTTGCTTTCATTCTTGCAAAAATAGCATCGCGTCCTTCCAATACGACCTCTTGGGCTTCCCCCGATTGAATCGAGAGGCATAGTAAAATCAAACAAGTAAGTATATATTTCATAATTAAAAATTTATGTTTTCATTTTTTTTAGAGTCGTCAATCATTAACTGTACATGGTCAGTATTTATTTAAAATTCAAATTCACCTCTCAATTCCACTTCACATCACTTGTTACAGGATCTCCACCTCGCTCCAATATAACTCATAACTCATAACTGATAACTGATAACTGATAACTGATAACTGATAACTCATAACTCATAACTGATAACTCATAACTCATAACTCATCTCAGATATACTCTCAATAAGAAACAACCCATCATTCAAATCCACATTCACCTCAAAATCCTCCCATAAAATTTCAGTGGTTTTAACATCATTATAATATAATTCAACAAGACCAGCTTGATTCCAATTATACTTTTCTTTTTTAAAGAACTTAGAATATAACCTGTGATGATAACCTCGAGGGGTATCGAAAGCAACTTTCACAATGTCAAATGATTCTTGAGTTATATCAAATATAGTTTGCCCTTGATTTGGATCAGTAATTTCAATTGTGAAAGTGGTATTACCTTTTATTGTGTCAATGCCGAGTAGGCTTAATGAATAGTTTTCATCAAATGCATGCCGAATAACACCGTACCCAAAATTGGAGGCCCATCGTTTGTCTGCATCTGATTGTGCTTGTTTTCCATTTTGATCATACGTATTCTGACCATCAAAACTTAATAAAATAATTGGGTCTCCATTTCTGAATGATTCAATTCTGACTTTCCCATTTGCTGAGTGTGCTTCTTTTTTTGTTGCCTCGTAGATCCGGTACATATTATGAGTCTCATGTAAGAATGTGTCTTGGCCTTGATAAAATATCCCATGGCCTTTCAGAACCAAACTCTTGGGTTGACTCCAAAACTTACCTCCTGCATTTACGTGTGCTTTAGCCATGATTTCACTTGCACTCAGATTGGACTCTTCAAGTTCAGGTGCACGATTTGTACAAGCTATACATAGGAGTATCAACATGCCCAACACTTTGATATGTGTCATGATATCAAACAAGACTAATCTTTTTTATTTTTGGAATAAAGGCATGAATCAACAATACAGAGATGATATGCAAAAAGGAAACGATCACAAAGACTGGAGAATAAGAGATGTTATCAATTAGCCAACCGATAACAGGCGTAAATAACATGGCACCAAAACTTCCAGCTGAGCCAGATATGCCCCAGACAGAAGCTGCATTTTGAGAATCAAAAAGATCGACTGGTATTGTAAATAGGGAAGACTGCTTAAACTGAGTCGCAAATAGTGCTAGTGATATAAAGAAGATTGCCCACATCGGAGAGTTGACGAACAAACACAGCAATACAGGAATGACGAATAGAGCACCAATCCACATGACGATTTTTCTAGAACGGTCAAGTGACATTCCATTTTTCATTAATGAAGCACCTGTCCAACCACCTGCTAAACTTCCGATGTCAGCTGCCAGAAATGGAATCCATGCGAACAGTCCAATTTGCATTAAATTAAATTCTTTAACATCGACTAAATAACTTGGCAACCAAAAAATGAAAAAGTAAAATGAACCATCCGATACAAACCTAGATAAGGCGACGCCCCAAACTTCTTTGTATTTAAAATATGAAGTCCAGTGTAGTTTTTCCTGCCCTTCAGAATCTTGAGCTATATGATCTAAAAGTATTTTTTCATCAGTAGAAAGCCGTGGATGATCTTCTGGCTCGTGATAAATATATTGCCAGAGAATTAACCAGAAAAACCCAAATAATCCAGTAACAACAAATGCCATTCTCCAACCAACTGCATAAATTAGAAAAGCCATTAGTGGTGGAGCGATGACTGCGCCTAGACCGGGGCCCATATTAAGAATTCCTGTGGCTTTCGTTTTTTCTTCATCAGGAAACCATCTTGAAATAGCCTTCATTGCTGTAGGGAAATTAGCAGCTTCTCCAATACCTAATAAAAATCGTAGTCCAGCGAGACTTGCAAATCCTTTGCCAAATGCATGTGCGATACTAGCAATTGACCACCAAATGACGGCGAATGAAAATCCCTTTTTTACACCTATTTTGTCAATGATATTACCTGAGACAAACTGCATGATTGCATACGACAACAAAAAAGCGGACACGATCCAACCATATTGTTCATTGCTAATCGAGAGGTCGTTTTTGATATAAGGAGCTGCTACAGAAAGGGCTTGCCTATCAATATAATTAATGGTCGTTGCTATAAAGATCGTAATGATGATCCACCATCGTGTCCCTTTCCATTTTTTCACTTAATTCTTTGGATTCATTTTTTTAAAATATGTCCAACTCGTTTCATTAGGTTTTGTCATTTTTGTCGGAGCATGTCGATAAGTTGGTTCATGCTTCATAACATAGTCAGTCAATATTTTGGGCATTGTTTCATAATCCTTTTCTAAAATTTTATATCCTGCACCTTGATACACTAAATTACCTTGTCTTTGTCCCATTTTCATCCATGGTAACCAAGGTCCAATTCTAGTCCAACTAATGGTCGTTGGTACACTAGTTAATTCTGGATTGTTGACATCCTTTTCAGAAAAGAAAAATTGGAATAACTCCGTTGCTTCATATAAGTTTGACTGTGAGTTTTCAGGATATTCTTCTATAGTTATCGGAGAAGGATAGGCTAAAAATATATCTGCATTCATACAGATCATATCTTCTCCATACTTATTATGGTTTACTCCCCAAGGCCCATATTTTCCATTCAATTTTTGTTCTTGATTCACAGGAGAATTCCACACATGGAGTACATCTACGGATTCTTCAGTATAAGGATTCGTAAACTGTTCTATGACTTCGCCTGTTTTTAGATCAGTATATAATAGGACTTCGTTAGTTAATAGTTGATATTCATTTTCGGCTATCTTTATATTTCTGCCGATGTTATACATTTCGTATCCCATCAATGGTTTATCTCTTTCACCTTCGACATAGCCATATATTTTTCCATTGGCGTAAAAAATCACTTCTTCATTTGGATCAAGCGACCCTCTGACTTTTATAAACGCCGTCATATTATCTTCAGCCTTATCTAAATCAAGCTCTAAGGATGTATGATCAGTACGTTTTGTCTCGTTAGCTGTGAGAACTGTATCAGTTTGCTTGTTACAAGAAGATATTAAAAAGGCTATACCTATGAGAGTTATCGAAATATTATTCATAAGACGTTGGTTATAATATTATTATAATATTTTTTTAATAAAAATGCATCTCCAAAACTAGGTGGAGATGCATTAATTACTAACTATCTAAAACATTAAAAGTCATATCCTACAGTAAGAAGAATTCTTCTAGGAATTTGTGTGATTCCAAAACCCAATACACCATCAAAATCAGGTGTACGTTGTTTTTGAACGAGAACACTATCATTCGTACCTCCCAACACTAATTGCTGAGTCCCAGCAGTATCAAATAAGTTTTTTACTCTGACACCTAATTTTAATTTAGCACCATTATTTATGCCGATCTTGTAGTACACAGTTGCATTTGCAATGGTTAGGTCTGGCGTTTCATACAAATTTAAAGCAGTAGCAAATCGGCCACCATAATGAACCATATCATATGAAATTCCGAAATTATCTCTATTATATCCAGCGACGATTGAGTATATTAAATTAGGGGTATTCTGAACTCGATTGCCTGTAGCATCAATTGCATATCTTTGCGCAGCTGCATCTATTGTCACTAATTCTAATCCAAATAGATTATCAATCGAAGCTTCAGGTATTGTTGGTGTCGTCTCATCACGATCATGATCAATATTATCTAAAGGTACCTGAAAGCCATCGTATTCAGAATTTTGCAATGTTACACTTCCTCTGATCAATAACCCTCTTATATTTGAAGGTGCAAATGTTAATAATAACTCTGTACCAGTCACATTATTTTTTCCAACTGGCCTAGGTATAAAAGTTTGACCAGCCGCTGCATTTGGATCGAATACTGATGCAATTCTATTGTCAATCGTAGTTTTAAAGAAACCCAGATCAACTCCCAAATCTCCAATTCCAAATCTAACACCTAATTCTGCATTGTTCACGATCTCATCTTTCTCAGGAAGTGGTGTTCCTAAACCAACAGAAGGTAATGAAAAGGCTCTTACAAAACTTCCGTAAATGGCGGTTCGGTCATTTAATAAATAATTAGCGCCGATGGATCCTGAGAAATTTGAAAATTTTAATTCATTCTTGACTAAAGTAGCTGGGTCGTAATCAACTCCCCCAACTGTCCCAGGGTCATTATTGAAAAATCCTGTCATTTGGTCGAATCTGGCACCTACATTTATGCTTAATTTATCGAAGGACATTTCATCTCCAGCAAATACACTAACGACATTTTCTTCTTGATAAGAAGTCGTAGCTGATAGTGTATAGTAATCTAAAGGTGGTGTTCCTGGAGGGCCAAACCAACCATAAGTAGGACGAGGACTGACATTAGATGTGTACCAATGTAATCCACCAAATCTATCATATTTAGCTCTGCTGATGTACGTACCTATACTGATTAAATGTTTTGAGTTATCACCGCCCGCAGCAAATTGTAATCTTGTTTCATTAATAAAATCTCTAATGTCACCATCTGAATTTGCATTCAATCTGAGAATATTGGAATTCACATTATAAAATGTAGTTAATGAAATTTCATTTTGATCTCTCCATTCATAAGAGCTGAGTCTTAATTTTTGAATGAGACTAACTTTATCACTTAGTTTTATGTCAAGAGACAATCCAGCAAGACCTCCGATGACTTCTTCACGATTATCTATTGCTTGATTTTGTATGATAGTATTTCCATTCACATCAAGAATTGGTGATGTAAATTGGAAAGGCGCAAATACGCTAGTCCTAAGAGTAGATGTAAATTTGAGTTGATCAGTTGTTGGGTAGTATGTATTGTAATTTTCCCATCCATCTGCTAGTTTACCAGTGCCTAAATCTACTGGAGTATCTGTTAAATTATTAAATTGATTATTGCCTATTATTCCATAGACACGTAATTTGACGTTGTCAGAAACATCAAAATCAAGATTTCCTGATATTTGAGATCCTTTATCTTTGTTTCCCCATTCTTTATAGCCAGAGTCTTCCATAAAGTAACCTCCTAAGCTAAATTTAATATCATCACTTATTGGACCATTTATATTATAATCTATTCTGAAATCAAAGTCTCCTTTGTTTGGATGACCTTCGCCCATCACATTGTTAAACTTTGTCAACGACACTGTACCACTCATTTCATCTCCACCAGAACGTTGGATTAAATTGACTGCACCAGCTCCAGCTGCTCTACCAAATAGTGTAGCACCACTTCCTCTCACTACTTCCACTCTTTCTATGTTTTTATCCAATGCTAAATATTCTGAGGTTCCTGCTGATCGGGAGGCAAAACCATTTAGTGGTAAGCCATCTAATAATGTCGTCACATAAGTATTGCCTGAAGGAAATCCTCTAATATTGTAATTTGATTTTCTTCCTTGACTATTCTCAACTGTGACTCCAGGTGTTGATACCAATGCCTCAGCAATGGATTCAGGTTGCATAGCAGTTAACTCTTCATTTCCAATTGTAGTGATGGCGGTAGTCGTTCTAATTTTACGAACAGGTTGTCTAGTTGCTGTTACAACTATGTCCGAAAAGCTTGTCGCATCAGTTTTTAAAGTGATGTCTACTTGATTTAATGATCCAATCGCGATATCCTGTGTCAGCATACCTACATAGCTTATAGATAATACGTCGCCAGAAGATGCGTTTACAGTATAGTTACCATCTAAGTCTGTTACAGTACCAGTGACAGATCCTTTGACCATGACAGAGGCACCGACTAAAGCTTCTCCTTCATCTCCTGTAATTGTACCGGAGACAGTTTGCGAATAAGTAAAAGAGGTAATAAACAACAGTAAGAGTAGAGTTTTGCTGCAGTAATTAATAATGTTTTTCATGCCGATATGAAGTTTGTAAATAATTATTGGAAATAAATATATATAATTAACTTCATTAATAGTTAATCTTATTAACTAATTTTATTTAAATTTGAAAAAATACTCTTAGAGATGGAATTAAAATTGTTTCCTAAACATGTGGGTGTATGGGAAGGGACCTATACTAGAATAAATGCAGACGGTTCAGTTAGGGATAAATGGAAATCAAGACTAACGATAAGATTTGAAGGTGAAAGAGATTATCACCAAGTAAATGAATATATGTGGGATGATGGTCATTATGAATGTCACGACTTTGGTGTATGTAGATTTAATGACGATGGAGAATTGATATTTGATAACCCACGTATTTTAGGAAAATCATGGGAAACACAATCCAGCGTTGTTTTAACTTGGACGTATAGAGACCGTCCAGGGTCAAAGCTATTTGAGATAATAGATTTGATCGGTCCAGAAGATAAACATAGAATCCGTTGTTGGAAATGGGCACAGGACGATGAATTTCAAGGGTTGACAATGATCGATGAAAGACAAGTAAAAACTGAAGACGAAATAGATCCGCAATTTTGGATTGATTTACCTAATGTCCGTACTAACGGTCAGCCATCACGATCAGATAAATAGATAATATGGGAATGACAATCACAGAGAAGATTATGGCTCGACAAAGTGGCCGAGAAGAAGTAAAACCTGGAGAACTGGTTTGGGTAGATGTAGAATCTGTCATGACTATGGATTATCTAGGTAAAACATGTTTTGATAAATTTCGATCTTTAGGAACTGATGAGGTCTTTAATAAAGACAAAGTCATTTGTGTATCAGATCACTTAGTGCCTCCTCCGAACCAAAAGTTTGCAACCATGTTAAACGAGTGGAGGCAAGTGGTTAAAGAACATGATATTACTCACTTTTACGATTTAGGTAGACAAGGGATTGCCCATCAAATTATGGTAGAGCAAGGACATGTCTTACCTGGAACGATTAGTATTGGTACAGATTCTCATGCAAATACCTATGGAGCCGCTGGTGCTGTCGGTAATGCAGTCGGAGTGACCGATGCTGCTGTGGCAATGGCGACTGGTAAAGCTTGGTTTAGAGTGCCAAGTTCTGTAAAGTTCCATATTACAGGTGAATGGCAACCATGGGTCATGGCAAAAGATTTAAGCTTGCACATCATGGGAATGATGCATTGGAATGGTCACCTTATTTATAAGACACTTGAGTTTACAGGTCCTGCGATAGAGTCTCTAAAAATGGCTGGCAGAATGACCTTATGTAATATGACAGTTGATTTAGGAGCTAAAAATGGGATTATTGCGCCTGATCAAATTACTGCAGACTATCTAAAAGATGTTGCTAAAGGAAAATGGGATTATGTCAAAAGTGATGAGGATGCGACATATGAAGCAGTTTACGAAATCAATGTTTCTAATTTGGTGCCTACTGTAGCACTGCCTGATAAATTAGACGATACGGTTACGGTTGATAAATTAATCGGCACAAAATTTAACAAAGCATTTGTCGGCACCTGTACGAATGGTAGACTTGAAGATTTGGGTATGCTTGCAAAAATCCTAAAAGGCAAACAAATTCACAGAGATGTCAATATGATAGTCGTGCCAGCAAGTCAAACAGTATATCTCGATGCATTACGAGCAGGATATTTAGAAATTTTAGTTGAAGCTGGAGCTGCTGTTGACACACCAAGTTGCGCTGCATGTGCAGGAATTCATACTGGAGTAGCGGGAGATGGTGATATCGTATTGTCAGCAGGAAATAGAAACATGAAAGGCAGAATGGGCAGTAAAAATGCTCAAATATATTTGACTTCACCTGCTGTGGTTGCTGCCTCAGCTATTAAAGGAGAGATTTCAGACCCGAGAGAATTAAGCTAATGAAGAGACGCCAATTTGTAAAACAATCTGTTCTGGCAGGATCTAGTCTTGCTGTCCTTTCGTCTGGATGTAGTCCTAAGCAAGATACTGAATATTTGATATTAGGTGGTGGATTATCTGGCTTGCATATGGCAAATTTATTGCAAAAAGCGGGTAAGGATTATATCATACTAGAAGGAAGTCATAGATTAGGTGGTCGACTATTTTATCATCCCGATATCAATAAAGATGTTGGTGGTCGAGGCATCGGGAACATGTATAAAGAAGTCATGCAAATTGTAGATGAATTCAATGTCGAATTGGTTAATATTACTTCTAATATTTACAATGGACAATCATATTATGTAAATGGGAAATTACATCCAACTTGGGATGACAAATTAACCAATCCATCTAGACTCGCATACACAACTTCCTTGTCTCCTAAAGAACTCATGGCATTGGACGAGTGGTACAAACGACCTGATTTAGATGAATCATATGGAGATATGTTATCTAATTTGGGACGGACGAAATCTGAACTTGATCTCATAAATATTAGCGCAAACTATAACGACATATTCACAACATCAGCGATTAACGCATATCATAGTACTGCCTTCAGAACGTTCAATGGGTCAAATGCCATTTATAATTTTGTAGGTGGAACCAAACAGTTTATAAATCCTTTAGCTGATTCTTTGACTGGACAGATTCATACGTCAAAGTTTATCACTAACATTAAAAATTCTGCTAACAGTTGTAGCGTCAAATGCTCTGATGGAAGTTCATATGTAGCACCAACTGTGATTTCGACACTACCGTTTTCAACCTTGCGGGATGTCGATTGTGATGTCCCATTTAATGCGAATCAACAAAAAGCAATTCAAAATTTAACTTATACAAACATCACTCAAATTCACTTTAAAGCCAAAGAAGCGTATTGGTTAGACGATGAAATGCCAGCTTCGATGTGGACTGATACTCCATTGGAAAGAATAATGACAATGGGGTTTGGAGAAGAAAATCGAGATCTTGTTTGTTGGGTGAATGGTAAAGGAACGGACTTTGTAGACAAGATGTCTCATGCCGAACTAAAGGATTATACGATAAAAACTTTGAACAGCATAAGACCTTCTACAATAGACAAAATTGAATATGTAGGCACTCATTCTTGGGGAGAATACAAATACAATAAGGGCGCTTACGCAGAGTTCCAAGTTGGACAAGCATCTCTTTTCGAAGATATGATCAAACCTGCTGGGAATGTTTATTTTGCGGGCGAACATACAGCCAAAGAATCAAGAGGTATAGAAGGTGCTGCAGAATCTGCAAGACAGGTTTTAGATTTATTAAAAATGAATAAAATGATAGAGGTATGATAGAAGGAACATGTTGGGTGGCTGATGATTATGTGATGGCTTATAATATTATTATTCAACAGTATTGGACATCTGCGATTGATCCGACAGAAAATAGCAAGTGGGTGATGGCTGGTGTAAAAGAAGAGTTTAATGTTGAGAATGGATTTAAGGATAAGGGGTATACATTTATTGTGGCCGCTCATAATTTTGCAGGTGGCGGAAAAAGCATTGAACACGTCATTGCAGGATTAATGGGTGCTGGGATTAAGGCTGTGTTCGCGACAAGCTTTGCAAGATTACAATTTAGAAATGCGATCAATTATGGCTTACCATTCGTGACTTGTGAAGATATTTCAATAGGCTGTAGTACTGGTGATGTCCTCTCATATGATCCATCAAGTGGACTAATCATTAATAAAACAAAAGAAAAAGAGTTTAAATCCTTACCAGCAGCACCCTTCGTAGCAGAAGTCGGAGCGGCAGGAGGCTTGATGAATTTTGTGAGGGATAAGATTGCTAAGGGGGAACGGATTGGGTGATTTGATGATATGATGATGTGTTGATTAGCTAATGTGCTAATTTGGGGATGTGTTGATTCGGTGGATTGAATTTTAGATGATTTATGGGACTATTGGTTCAAAAAAATTATAAGTGATACAAATACTAAATGAAGGAAAATAAACTGAAATCAAGAATTGCTGAAGGGAAAGCTTGCTATGGAGTCATCTCACCATTAACAGATCCGACCATATGTGAATACATTGGACTAAATGGATTTGATTATTATATGATCGATGGGGAACATGGAGCAATTTCGATTTCAGATGTGACCAACATGGTGCGTGCTTGTGAATTGTTTGACTGTACGCCTTTGGCAAGGATTCGAAGTGTGGATACAAAGCTGATTCTTCAATATATGGATGCAGGAGTCATGGGAGTGATGATGCCATCAATCGATAATGCTGATGATGTCAAAAGACTTGTTGAAGCTATTAAATATCCACCTTTCGGTAAACGAGGACTTGGACCAGTTAGAGCTTCTGACTATATGCAAGGTGGAATGAGTCAAGAAGAATACGTTTCATTTTCCAATCAACAGACACTTGTCTTACCCCAAATAGAATCTATAGATTGTGTTGAAAATCTTGAGTCGATATGTGAGATTGACGGTGTAGATGGTTTTATTATCGGTCCAAGAGATTTGGCAATGTCAATGGGATTTTATGATGGGCCTGGTCATGAAGAGGTAAAAATAATGCTTGATCACATTTTCAAAACTGTCTTAAAAAGCGGGAAATTTTATGGGACAGTAGCAGGGACTGCTACACGTGCTCAAGAGTTAGTGGATAAAGGGGCGAGTATGATACTAAATTCAGTTCAAGGATTAATCAAAGGTTCTTCTAAAGGATTTTTAGAAAACAGAACGACGTAAAATTTTTAACATAAAAATTATTTTCTATGCCATCAATAGTTGTGTTATTTAATTTAAAAGATGAAGTTGCAAAAGATGCTTATGAAAAATGGGCGCAAACGACCGACGTACCAACTGTCAAAGGATTAGGTTCAATAGATGACTTTAGAGTCTATCGAATGAATGAAATCATGGGCAGTGGAGATAAGCCACCTTATCAATATTGTGAAATCGTAGAAGTAAATGACATGGCCAAATTTGGTACTGAAGTGTCCACAGATACAATGCAAAAAGTGGCAGCAGAATTCCAAGATTTTGCAGACAACCCAATGTTTATTGTTTCTGATCATTTCGCTTAGATGAAAAACTTGAAAGGAAAAACAGCCATCATAACAGGCTCTGGTCGCAAAGGTGGAATTGGAGAAGCGATTGCAAAACTACTCGCAAAAAGAGGGTGTAATGTTGTGATTTCCGATATAGGTACCGCTACAGGTAAAAACTTTAGCAAAGCTCATATTGGGACAACTTCAGACATGAAGGCTATTGTAAAAGATATTAAAATGGCCAAAGGAACTGCGATAGCGATTCCTTGCGATGTTCGGAAAGCAAAACAAATTCAAGATATGGTCGCTAAGACTGTTCGGAAATTTGGTAGCCTTGACATCATGGTAAATAATGCCGGTGTTGGATATATCATGGAGCCGTTTCAATTGTTTAAAGAGTCGAGCTGGGATGCAGTATTAGATGTAAATCTTAAAGGTGCATTTCTTTGTTCTCAAGCAGCTGCCAGACAAATGATAAAACAAGCGAAAGGTGGATCAATCATTAACATCGCTAGCCAAGCAGCGAAAAGTGGTTTTCCGTTTGCAGCGGCATACACCGCATCCAAGCATGGTATGGTCGGCTTAACAAGATCAAATGCAGTCGAACTCGGAGTCCATAAAATTAGAGTTAATGCTGTCTGTCCAAATCATATCACAACTGGTCTAGGGCACTGGCAGAATAAGTTCTTTAGTGAGAAATTGGGCGTAGATTACGATTCATATTTACAAGATATTAAAGATAGAAATCCACTAGGTCGAACTGGTGATGTGATGGATATTGCAAAAGCAGTAGCATTTCTCGCCTCTGATGAAGCTTCATATATAACTGGTGAAGCAATGAACGTGAGTGGCGGAGAAGAGTATCATTAAGTAATGTTGAATGTTTAATATTGAATTTTGAATGAAAGCTAGATATAAATAGAAATTAAAATGTTCCCTTTCGGAGGGTCCGAGACTCTTACAAGTCGCGGAGACTCAGCGGAAGCACGCAAGGGCTAGAAATGTTATTGTCAAATACAGGAATATGATAATCAAAACTTAAATTAAAATTTGAAACTTGGAATCGACATAGGAGGTACATTTACAGATTTGGTGTTGTTTGATCCAAACGCTGATGGGCTGCGATTTGCTAAAACATTAACAACATATCCTGACCCTACAATTGGTATTCATAATGGAATAAAAGACCTTCAAGATAAGTTTGGTTTGGCAATTTCAGATCTTGAATCCATCATTCATGGAACCACGCTAATCACGAATGCAATCATAGAACGTAAAGGATCAAAAACAGCATTTATCACGACCAAAGGTTTTGAAGATGTATTGGAGATTGGCAGAGAATTGCGATATGATATATACGATTTGTTTTTAACGATGCCTAAGCCACTTGTACCTAGGCATTTACGATTTGGCGTATCTGAAAGAGTAGATAACAAGGGCAATGTATTGACGCCTCTTCAAAAGTCAGATCTAAACTTAATAACCAAAGAATTCAATAATCAAAACATCGAAGCAGTTGGTGTCTGTCTACTAAATTCTTTTGCTAACGATGCGCACGAGAAACAAATCGGAGAATTCTTATCCGCACAGTTTCCTAATATTTCATTCAGCTTGTCTTCAGAGATAATGCCTGAGATTAGAGAGTATGAACGGAGTTCGGCAACGGCAATGAACGCATACGTCCAACCCATCACTGATCAATATCTTAGAAAATTAGAAACCGAATTAATACAAAATGGATTTGTTGGCAAACTGCTAATCATGAATTCGGCTGGTAGATTGACAACAATTAATGGTGCGAGAAAATCACCTATACAATTACTCGAATCTGGACCTGCTGGAGGGTCAATGGCTGGTGCCTATTTTGGTAAACAAAAAGGTCTTGAAAATTTGCTCTGTTTTGATATGGGAGGTACTACCGCCAAAGCCTCACTGATTTTCAAAGGTAAACCTGAAATCACTAATAACTTTGAAGCAGGCAGAGTTAAGCGATTTAAAAAGGGAAGTGGTCTTCCCGTGCGTATCCCTGTTATTGATATGATAGAAATAGGAGCAGGAGGAGGCAGTATTGCCAGAGTTGATAATTTAGGCTTACTGACCGTCGGACCTGACAGTGCATCTTCTACTCCTGGCCCAGCATGTTATGGTCAAGGTGGAGAGTTTCCAACAGTAACAGATGCAGATCTTATATTAGGTTATCTCAATGAAGATTACTTTTTAGGTGGCACAATGTCACTTGATAAGCAAGCCGCCAGAAACGCGATTGAAAAGCATATTGCTAAACCCCTAAATATTACAATAGAAGCTGCCGCGCTCGGAGTCCATAAAATTGTAAATGAGAATATGGCAAACGCCGCACGTGTCCATATTCTTGAAAAAGGAATGGATCCTAGACATTTTAGCATGATCGCTTTCGGTGGGGCAGGGCCGGTCCATTCATTTGGAGTTGGGGACTTACTAAATGCGCCCCAGATGATCATTCCTGTTGGTGCAGGTGTGACCTCTGCCTTAGGATTTTTACTTTCTCCAATTGCTCAGGAGAATATTCATAGTTACATTAAAAATCTAAATGATTTAGATTGGAATCGTGTGAACAGTTTCTTAAGTGACATGGAAAATGAAGGGCTGCAGTTTTTAGAAAATAGTGGAGAATCTATCGATAGCGCTATGACTGAAAGAGTGGTCGATATGAGATATGAAGGGCAAGGTCACGATATCACAATTGTACTACCTAATGGTAATTTAAATGAATTAAGTATTCCAGAAATTGAAAAAAGATTTATTGAAGAATACGAATTTAGATACAACAGGAGCATTACAGATGTGCCTCTTCAAATGGTGACTTGGCGCGTACTCGTCAAAGGAGTAGCAGCAAAGATTCCTGTTAATCAAGAAGAGTTTTCCGCTAATGGGAGGACGGCACGTAAAGGGAATAGACAGTTGTATTTTGAATCAACTGGCTATCTTGATTGTCCCGTGTATGATCGCTATTATCTGAATGAAGGTTTTGAAGCTGATGGGCCGATGATCATAGAAGAAAAAGAAAGCACCACGGTTATTGGGCTAAATTGTAAAGTATCGATTGATTTCTTTAAAAACATTATTGTTGATTATTTATGAACAAAGAATATGACATAGTAATCGTAGGAGCTGGCACCTCAGGAATGGCATGCGCGATCGAAGCTGCCTCAACAGGTGCATCAGTTGCATTGATTGAAAAAGACAATCAAGTAGGAGGTGCCATGCATTGGTCCGGTGGGCATATGAGTGCTGGTGGAACTCAACTTCAACTGAGGAATAATATTGAAGATTCTATTGATGATCACTATAATGATATTATCCGTATCAATAACAAAACAGGAGATTTAGATTTAATCAGAAAGGCTGTAGAAGAAGCTCCAAATACCTTGAATTGGTTAGATGACTTATCATTTCCTTGGGCGCCAGAATGTCCTCGGATTATTTATGGCCACGTTCCGTATACTAAAGAGAGAACTCAATATGGAATAAATAAGGCGATTTCAATATTTGAAACTCTTCTTCCTCTTTGGAACAAGTATGTCTCTAGTGGTCATATCGATTGTAAGTTGAATTCTAGATTTGGAGGAGTCGTAGAAAAAGAAGGTAAATATAGAACAGTCGTCTACGAATCAAACAATGAAGATTTTGAATTATCAGGAAAACACATTGTCATTACATCAGGTGGATATGGTAGCAGTGCAGATATTTTCAAAAAGAAACATGGAGACATTCCATACAGTAGTTCGTGCTATCCAGAATCCACTGGTGAAGTCATGATTTATATGGAAGAGATAGACGCAAGATTTAGAAATGCTGATTTACATCTTCCAAGTTTAGGTGGACTCGAATTAGAACCTGGAAGCCAGCGAGCAAATTTTAATGATGCTTGGGCAATGGTCTTGACATCGATGTATAGACAGCCAAGAGATATTTATGTGAACATCGAAGGCAAGCGTTTTATGGCAGAAGATGAGATCAATGCTGATACACGCGAAAGAGAAGTTGTGAAGCAAAAGGACTGGGTCTTTTGGGTAGTATTTGATGAAGATGGATTAATGTCTAAAGATGAAAACGGCAATGATAATCCAATCATCATTGGCTGGACGACTGACCAAATTAAAGCAGAAGCAAAAAAGAATAAAGCAATCTTTACAGCTGACACAATCGAAGACTTAGCAGTAAAGGCTGGTTTGCCAAGCCTAACATTGAGCAATACAATTGCTAACTATAATGATATAGTAGACAATGGTCAAGACAAAGATTTTGGACGTACATTTTTGGAGCACAAAATTCAGAACGGTCCATTTTATGCGGTAAAAGTATTTGCATCAATACTCGTAACTTTTGGTGGTTTAGCTGTGAATTCAGATTTGCAATTATTAAATAGCCAGCATAAGCCGATGGATGGTTTATATGCTGCTGGAGAAATATTGGGTTTAGGTGCCCTAAGTGGAAATGCGTTTTGCAGTGGAATGGCAATAACGCCCGCATTGAGCTTTGGACGGATTTTGGGTAGAGAGTTGTTGATGTGATGATTTGTTAATGTGATGATTTGTTAATGAACAAATACATTTGAAAGCTAAAGTAATATGTCCCACTTTGGAGGGTTACAGGGAGTGTAATTATAACTCTCTGTAGATTAATAAGATTCTGAATCGAGTTCAGAATGATACACTCATTTGAAATAAAAATTAATAATAGTTAACTTTATTAACTAATTTAGACATACAAATTTTGTTAGACACAATAAAAACATTTGATCCAATTACCTTGTCCATTTTGTGGTCAAGGCTAATCTCTATTGTTGACGAGGCAGGGACGACTTTGCAGCGAACTTCGTTTTCAACAGTCACAAGAGAGTCCAATGACTTTGCAGTCGTACTCATGGACGAGCAAGGGCGATCAATCGCACAATCTAGTATTTCAGTACCATCGTTTTTAGGAGTATTGCCCATGTTGACAAAAGCATTGCTCAAGGATTATTTTCCAATTGACAGTTGGGAAGAAGGTGATGTTGTTATGACTAATGATCCTTGGTTATGTGCAGGTCATAAACCTGATATTGGAATCGTATCTCCTATTTTTTATAATGGAAGTTTAATCGGCTTTATAGGGACGATTGCACATTCGCCAGACATGGGTGGTGTACTTTGGGGAGCAGGCTCAAGAGATTTATATGAAGAAGGTCTTATGGTTCCACCTACAAAGCTGATTCAAAAAGGTAAACACAATCATACATTATTTAATTTGTTGGAGGCTAATGTACGCGCGCCATTGCAAACGATCGGGGATATCAAAGCTCAAATCGCAGCAAATGATCAAGGCATCAAGTCACTGAAAAAATTGATGGATGAAAATAAATTGTCAAATCTAAAACGCTTGAGTGATGCTGTTATTTCTGCATCAGAAAAATCTATGCGAGAAGCAATTTCAGCTGCTAAAGATGGAAGTTATACATACAGCTATGACACTGATGGTGATGGAGAAGGAAACACGTGTCACTTTGAAATAAACATAACAATTCAAGGAGACGAAATAGTCGTTGATTACGAAGGGACATCAGGAGCACATCCATTGAGTATTAATGCTGTGTTAAATTATACTTATGCCTATACAGCTTATCCGATTAAATGTGCGTTTAGTCCCGACGTCCCCAATAACGATGGTGCTTTTTATCCAATTAAAGTTTTAGCACCTAAAGGTTGTCTTGTTAACGCGCAAAAGCCATCTCCCTTAGGCGCTAGAAATATTACTGGTAATATGCTTCACTCAGTTGTCTTTGGAGCATTGGCAAAAGTCATCCCTGACAAAATTCAAGCAGACTGTGGTAGCGCTTGTTGGTGCATTGTGCTAAATGGTCAACATAAAGGCAAAGAATTTGTAGAATATTTCTTTCTCAATGGAGGCTACGGAGCAAGACCAAATATGGATGGAGAACATTCATTAAGCTTTCCAACTAATGTAGCGAATGTGCCAATTGAAGTTTTAGAAAATGATGTGAATATATTAGTGACTGAGAAATCACTCGTCAATGACTCAGGTGGAAAAGGCGAATTCAGAGGTGGATTAGGTCAACGATTTTCTTTCAAAAACATCGGGGAAGTTGCATTGAATATATCAATACTTACTGAAAAAACAGCAACCGTAGCAAAGGGAGTTTGTGGAGGCGAAGACGGTGCATTAGGAAGTATACACATTATACCAGAAAGACCGTTTCCCAAAAAGGGATTAGATAAATTACATCCTAATGAAGAGTTAGTTTTGACACTTCCGGGCGGTGGAGGTTATGGACACAAATTAAAAAGACAGAAAACATTGATACAAGAAGATCGTTTACATCATTATATTACTGAATAAAAGAGTTTATGGCAGCTAAAAATTTACCACCAACCTATGATCACATTGCTCAGCATGAGGTGTTTCCAGAAAACACTCACGACGAACGTGCTAGATATAATTTTTTGGCAAATTTAAATAAGCACCTTGCACATCTCTCTCAAGGAAATGCTGTTGCCTTTAAAAATGATGTCACACCAAAATTCAAAGAAGAGCACGGCAGAGATTTTGAAAATAAAGAAGAGCTCGGAGATGCAATGGCCAAAAATATTCATTATCAAACATGGTCAGCATTGAGACGATGTACGATGGAAATGCGCCAACAAGCTGGACGCTCGATGACATATAGACAAGCTGCAGAATTAACAAAGAAAGTGAATAAACTCAATGACGGTAAAGACTCCTTGATTCTGAATGATGAAGTTTCGCCTCCACCATACTTGCTTGCTGTGGATAACCACCTGATGCCAGGAAGTTACCACACAGAGTTGTTCGATGGTGATGTTAGTAATGCAGCCAACTATGATGGTGGACTGTTCGTAACGACTGCAGGTCTTTTAGGAAAATGGTCTGATGGTGGCGGGCAGGCGATATCACAATGGGTGAAAGAAAATCATCCAGAATTTCAGCCGAAGCGAATTTTGGATATTGGTTGCGGCATGGGACATAACACTTTACCGATTGCAAAATTATATCCTGATGCCGAAGTGATCGGAATAGATACAGGGCGACCAATGCTAAGATATGGTCATGCACGTGCTATGGCTTTAGGATATGAAAATGTAAAGTTCATGCAGGTCGAAGCATCTAAAATGCCTTTCGAAGCAGAGTCTTTTGATTGGATTCAAACAACAATGTTTTTGCACGAGACTGGCGGGAAATCGATTTATAATATTATGCGTGAAATATATCGGTGTTTAAAACCTGATGGTTTGACAATGCATATCGAACAACCACAATATACGGATGATATGTCCTTGTACGAAAAGTGGATTCGTGATTGGGATGCTTACAATAATAGTGAGCCATATTGGTCAAAGATGCACGACATTCATCCTAAGGAACTGATGGAAGAATGTGGATTTAATGGTGAGCACTATATGCAAATCGGAGCTCAGGCAATTAATGACTTAGACGATGGAATACAAAAAGCAGATGAACCAGAAGATCATGGACGATCACCTATTTGGAATGTTTTCGGAGCCTGGAAAAAATAATGATTAAAAGAAATTAGAGATGGATAATCCAATTGACTATATCGGAATTGCAGGTAATAAACCGAAAGGAAAACGCCCTTACTTTTTTGACGATCCTGCGGTAGAACGAGTGTTGAATATTACAATGGCTGTGTCTATGGAGTTGGCCGTCGCTCGGGAGCGAGTGGATACCTTAGAAAGATTATTAGAAGACAAAGGGATTCTGACAAGGGAGGAGATTAAAAATTACACACCTACAAATAAGGAAATTGAAACCGAGCGGCAACAATGGCACAGTGAGTATATCTCAAGAATTCTTAGGGTGATTCAACAAAGTATGGAGGAAATTGCAAATCCAGATAAAAGCTTGGAGGAAATTGCGGACGATATAGATCAGATGTAAATGGTATTACAGAAACGGATTGAATTATTTTGGGATGCAGTCAAAGCAAAAGAAATTGACGGTATCGAAGCGGCATATATACCGAGTGAAAGTACCTATGTGATTTTAGAAGGCCCAAGATATTCGACGATGGGCACAACTGCCATTTTTAAAGGTTGGCAAGATTTTCTGAATTCAAAGATCCATATGAATGATTATGAATGGGTAGAAGGTCCATTTGAAGAATTAGAAGGATCCATTGGGTGGATCGGTGGCATTGCAGATCTATCGCTAATAGTTGGAGATAACATATTTTCTAATCGATTTCGGATTAGTTTCGTTATGAAAAAATATGATGGCGATTGGAAGATAAGGCACGAACACGTCTCAGCTCCAATGGAAGATCCGTATGGGGTCGGGGATTGGCTCATAAAAAAATAGACTACATCAATATCTACCTCGGAAAAAATCACAAAGCAATAATGATGTCGTGCTAATTGCACTTTTGATCTTACACCTGAATACCCCTGGAGAAATCAATTGACTGCTATTGTAGATATTAGCCTTATTACTGTTAAGTTCAATTTTTTATCATTGATATAAATTACATTCCAGCTTCCTTCGAATTTATAAAAGAAGGATTCCATACCAACACGCCTAATAATACTGCCATAAATCCAGCTCCTCCTATATCAGAAGTGCCATGTGTAAGATGCACAACAATTAGAAATTTATCCGCGCCAATCGATAAGAAAAGTATACTAGATATTGCAATAAGTACATTTTTTATATTCATAGGACATTGCTGTTAGTGACTTTAATAAATTAAGATAACTCCTGTTTTCGCCACCTATTCAAAGCATCGGCTACAACCTAGTGTTT
>Ga0209828_1000616_pt1 | contig 33759 bp, 32 predicted proteins | sample MaitaG_FD_187429 | JGI IMG/M metagenome (GOLD analysis project Ga0209828, IMG submission 187429) | Marine algal microbial communities from Maine, USA - Maine_Asex2 metaG (SPAdes) (version 2) | ecosystem: Host-associated > Algae > Red algae > Unclassified | place: Maine, USA | collected 2015-01-05
GGTGATGCGAAAGATGTTGTTGTTGAGCTGATCTTTGCAAGGATATGACTGAAGGCCTGCGAGAGCTGAACTTCATCCTCAGCTGAAAAATAGCCTTCAACAGCGGGAGTTGAAGGGTCATCGGTTGAAACCAGACTTTTCAGATAGGTCGTTGCTGATGCCTCTCCTCCTAAGCCAAAACCAATAGCATAGGTATCAATGGTCTGCACGCCGTCCAGATCACTGTTATCTGCTTTCGATAAAAAACTTGTCAACTCAGGGCCACAAACTCCGCTCCGATAGCCATTAGGCGTAGGGTTAGCGTCGCAATCGATATGATCGAATTGATTCGTAGCGTCAACTTTATCCAAAATGGGGCTAAATTTACCATTCTTTAATTTAGTATAAACTTGGCTTGGTACACCAGTCCCGTCACCGTATTCTGGCTTTCCATCTGACAAAAGTACGATGAAGTTACTTTGACAGGCCTGAGTAATGGGTGTTTTATAATTTGGCTCAGAAGTATATCCCGTTTCACAAACCTCATATTCACAACTTGTTTTAGTCACATCTCCATATTCATTGTTTTCACAAGAGCCACTGACCCATTTACCATCAGCACATGAGTAATTCCCAATCTCATCGTAAATTTTCTCACTACAATACCCTTCAGTTTTGTTTAAACATTTGTATTCAGTGGTGGAGGTACACTTTTCGATTGCCTGGCAGTTACTATAACTCCCGGGGCCTGATGGGTTATTTGCATCAGCAGGGCATTTAAACCAAGGGTATTCATTATTAGCAAAATCAACTCGCTTCTCATCGTTCCAAGGGATGATTGTCTCTGTAGTCTTGCAGTAATTCTCATCGTTCTCAATGGTGGGGCCTTCATAAGTCGACTGATGCGCTGTGGTACGCTCCCAAAAGCCAGCCGCACCTAGTCCAAAAGTTACTTTTCCACCACGAAAGTAAAGCGCAGCTTCATAAAGCGCATCCACAATTGGAGTTATACCGCGATGCGGCATATCCACGGCGGTATTCCCATCTATTTGCTCCCCCTTCCAGTTATCCTTCCAATACCACTTCGTAATTTCACTAAGATATTGCCTAACCGTCACATTAGCGGTGGTAGGCTGGGGAATACTACTTCGCCACCATTGAACATTATCCCATTCATCAGTAAGTTTTTCGGCAACAACAGGCTCTGCCAGTGCTTCAATATCTGTAATTGGAAATTTTACGCCATGACCCTGATCAAACCACTCTTTTTCACCATAGTTCATCAGTCCCACATTAAGGTTGGTAGGAGCCGTATCCAACACCGTTTTTAATGCGTCTTGCATGACTTTCAGGCGATTTTTGCCCCCCGATTCTGGCACCTCTACATCCATCGAACCCGACACATCGATCACAAACATAACGTTTGGATTGACCGAAGTAGTCTTTTCGGAAAAGAAAATCTCCGTATCGTCTGCAACAGCGGTTTGAGCAAAAAGTGCGACAGACAAACTCAGCGCTAAAGCACACCAACGAAACTTAGTATTGAAAATACTCATAACCTAAATACCTTATTTTTCTTATTTTAATCAGTGGCTGATTTGCCCATTGAATAATAATTTTAGTAGTTACTACCATTAGACTGGTTGGGATACTGCTTTCCTGCGCCCTGATAATGATTTTCTTTGGCACCGCTGCCTTTTAGGTTCGCATCAACCGCGAACATGAATAGTCTGCAAGGCGGCGCATCAGGGCCAAGACTGTTAGCAAGAAAACTTCTTCCTTTACAGGGATATTCACTGTTTAGGTTAGTCACCTCTGCTTTGCTCACCATTGCGCCCTTGACCGTGTTTGGCGGTTGCGTTTCCGCCATGACAAAATCGTGTAGTCGATAAAAACTAACCTCTCTACGCGTTTTTGTTTTGGCCTCTTGATGGGCAGAAAGCTGTTCCTGATAATTACTAGCGATCAATAGATCGACTGATGACACCTTGATTGCCGTCACACCAATGATTGTCATTGCCAATAACATCATTAAAGAAGTGATTAAGGTAATACCTGACTGTCGCTTTATATTTTTTATATTCATGGGGAGAATGCTCATGTTCGAGGACGATTAGGCAAAACGATTGTGGTTGTATAGGCCCGATAAATTCGTCTATCTTTGGGGGTTCTTATTTTTTTATCTAATACGAGGAAAATTTTTCGCTCTTCTTTATTAAGCACTTCCTTTTCGGATCTCACCAAAATGCCGACTTGAACACTCACTACATTACTCCACTCATCGTTATCAGTAACGTCGTTAGCATTTCTGTAAACCAGATTATCCTCACCTTTTGAAACGCCATACAAAAACTGTAGGTTTTCTATATTTTCGGCAATCGGTTGAGTATTCGCCTTTCCCAGTGACCCCATGCAGGTCAACGCACGGCGTCCTGAGGGTTTATTGATGTACAGATAGTTGTAAACCCGAGCTTCCGAACTATTGTAAAGCCCCGTTAGAGGGTCTGAACTGCACTGAGCCTCTACAACAGTCCCAAGACAGTCCTGAGTGATGTTTGAGGCGGCACTCGGTGAAGTATTCGCTGGGCTATCTAGCATACTGACAACGACTATCGTATCGCGGTTAGCATCCGTCGTTTTCTTCTTATAAATCTGTTTATGCTTAATTAACTTATTATCTGTCCCGCCGCCCCGGCAATCTGGGTTTGGTATATTGTCAACGCCCACATAGAAAGGTCTATCGATATCCAAAGCCTTTTCTGTGGGATAACCTGCATGGCTGATTATTTGCCTCATGGTCACTAAAGCGATACGGGCGTTCTCTTCCATCTCACTAATCTGCGCACGCATTTTGTCTGAGCCCTTCGAGTTCATATAGACACTACTCAAGCCACCGACTAAAAAAATACCAACCACCATCGAAACCATCAATTCAATGAGCGATAGACCTTGCATTTTGAGGACGTTATTCTTATTCACTGGAGTTAACCCCGGTTTTATAATTATTTAGTGTGGAACGAAACTCAGGCTATGGCTGCGAGCTTGAACATCGTCATTGTCATCATCACCGTCAATTTCATTCCAACTGACTTGAATGGTATGCTCATCACCGGCTTCGCATGGAGGAGCAGCACAACCACTAACAACTAGTGCAGCTTGGGGCAAGTCATACTGCACCCCCCCCGTTTGATTAAGCCCTACACTCACGCCGCAGTTGACGCGATAAAGGTCATATTTAGCTAAATCTTCGGCTGTACATTCATTAGCTCCTTCACACACCTTAGCCAGTGCCGTACCGCAATGCGCAGCACCTAAAGAACCCAAATAAAAACCTTTTTCAACGGCTAATCTATTCGCACGCATACGGTCGACAAGGTCTGTTGCGGCTAAGCTTGCCACTGTTCTAAAGTGTGCATTATTAGCACCTTTCAATGAGGATAGTTGTAAACCACCAAGACCGAGCATTCCGATTGATATAATTACTAATGAGATAAGAATTTCTATCAAAGAAAAACCGGTCTGCGTTCTTGAATAACGCTTCGATACCATTCTTGTTCCTTGCAGAGCAGTACTTCGTCTCTGAGTTTTATTTTTATGATTGGAACAAATATAGCTGCTGCCTGTAAATCAAGCAATGGGCGTTGCTGAAAAACAGATGAATGGGAAACATGCAACTATGCTTACATGGTTGATTTAATAGAAATTTAAGAAATTTTAGTGCAATTAAAAAACAAAACGCCAGTACTAAAATCATCAGCACTGGCGTTTTTAAAGCACGCTATTTTTGATAGGGTTGAGTACTAGCTTAAAACCTCAAGCCCACCCATATAAGGTTTTAATACGTCAGGAATACGAATACTGCCATCAGCTTGCTGATAGTTTTCCACTACAGCGACCAACGCTCGCCCTACTGCCATACCCGAACCATTTAGCGTATGAAGCAACTCTGGTTTGCCCGTTTCGCTATTTCGAAACCGTGCCTGCATACGTCGAGCCTGGAAGTCTTGCGTATTTGAACAAGAAGAAATCTCACGATACGCCTGCTGCCCAGGCAACCAAACTTCTAAGTCATAAGTCTTCGCAGCAGAGAAGCCCGTATCACCACTGCACAGTGCTACGACACGATACGGCAATTCTAGCTTTTGCAAGATCGCCTCAGCGTGACCACGTAAGCGCTCCAAAGCATCCCAAGAATCATCCGGCTTAACGAAGTGTAGTAATTCAACCTTCTCAAACTGATGCTGACGTATCAAACCACGCGTATCGCGACCGTAAGAACCCGCTTCAGAGCGGAAACATGGTGTATGTGCGGTGAACTGTAAAGGCAGCAGAGCCTCATCAACAATTTCATCGCGTAACAGGTTCGTAACTGGCACTTCAGACGTAGGAATCAAGTAGTAATCCTGATCGCCTTCTAGCTTAAACAAGTCTTCTTCAAACTTTGGCAGCTGACCTGTACCAAACAGACTGTCTTTGTTCACGATATAAGGAACGTAAACCTCCTGATAACCGTGCTCGCCTGTGTGCGTGTCCAGCATAAACTGAACCAGAGCACGATGCAGTCTAGCCATCCCCTGATGCAACACCATAAAGCGCGAACCGGTGAGCTTAGAAGCCGCACCGAGATCCATCCAGTTATGACGCTCACCTAAAGCAACGTGATCCAGCGGCTCAAAGTCAAATACAGCTGGCTCGCCTATTTTGGCAATCTCAACATTTTCACTCTCATCTTTACCCACTGTCACGGACTCGTGCAGTAGATTAGGAATGAGGTGCACGATGCCGTCAATTTCACCCTGAATCTCAGTGAGTTCGTGCTCAGCCGCCTTGAGCTTTTCACCTAGGTCAGCCACAGCATCTTTTAATGGCTGCGGGTCTTCACCCTTACCTATCGCCATACCAATAGCTTTTGAACTGGAATTACGTTCACTCTGCAAAGTCTGCGTTAATTGCTGAACCGACTTACGTCGTGCTTCCAGCTCATTAAACTTATCGACGTCGAGAACAAAGTTGCGGCGTAATAGTTGCGCCGCTGTCTCATCAAGATTATTTCTTAGTAATTTTATATCTAACATGATTATCTTTTAGTAAACCGTAATTTCAAAAATATATTAAGGAGTAAACACCGAGCGGGCAATTATCATACCTACCCAAAGTGCTAACAAACTGAGGCAAACATTGGCCGCAATATTCAGCAAACCTTTAGCCACTGCACCTGACTCTAACAGGATCAAAGTATCCATTGAGAAAGTTGAAAATGTGGTAAAAGAGCCCAGGAAACCAACCAAAATAGCCATTCGTAGCATCGGATCCAAATTGGTTTTTGTCAGAAAATAAATACTGAGAAAACCCATCAGTAAAGACCCAAACACATTCACTATCAATGTGCCGTAAGGGAAACCTTTACCCAATAATCCGATCGCTAACTGAGCGACAGCAAATCTCGACAGCGCACCCAGTGCACCGCCGGACATGATTGCAATTATTTGCCCTACCGCACTACTCACACAAACAACCTGCTCTTCACCTCGATGAGATAGTTTATCGCATCGCTCAACGATGTGAAATTATTAATCCTCTACTGCCTTTAAATACCGTGTGTTTATAAGTAACCTATTCGGCAGTACTTTACTTATTAATTATTTAATTTCAACAGATTCACTTTGTTGAACGCTGATTCTGCATTATCATCAGAAAATCAATCTTACGGTATATAAAGGCTTAATATATTGAGCGATAAAAAAACAAGCAAACCCTATGATTTCATCAAAAATGCCCGGCAAGTCATTCTTGATGAGACAGAAGCCATTCAACAGTTAGTTAATAAGCTCGATGCCAACTTTGATGCAGCTTGCGAAGCTATCTTAAAGTGCAAAGGCCGCGTTATCGTTTCTGGCATGGGAAAATCCGGGCATATTGGAAATAAAATAGCAGCAACACTCGCCAGCACTGGGACGCCCGCTTTCTTTGTACACCCCAGCGAAGCCCTTCATGGCGACCTAGGCATGATTACATCGCATGATATCGTTATTTCGATATCAAATTCTGGCAGCACCGATGAGCTAGTCACGCTCTGCTCCGTTGTCAAGCGCCAAGGCACACAGCTAATCGCGATGACTGGAAAACCGGACTCACTGTTGAGTAGTCTTGCGGATTTTCATCTAGATGTACATGTTGATAAAGAAGCCTGCCCACATGACTTAGCACCTACCTCTAGTACGACCGCAACCCTAGTCATGGGGGATGCCTTAGCAGTCGCATTATTAAAAGCCAGAGAATTTTCACCCGAAGATTTCGCACGCTCCCATCCCGCAGGCCGCTTGGGTAAGCGCTTAACTATTTCTGTTAGAGACTTAATGCACAGCGACAAGTCATTACCTATCGTTTCACAAGAAGACACTCTTGAGCATGCCATTTTAGTTATGACCGGCAAGCAATTGGGCGCAACACTGGTTGTTAACAGCAATCAACAACTGTTAAGCATGTTTACTGACGGCGATTTGCGAAGAGCGTTTGAAGCAGGTGCTGATTTGAAAAAATCATTGCTCTCTGATGTCATCCAACACGAATATTATTCTATTAATGATGATGCGCTTGCTGTCGAAGCATTGACTGTCATGCAGGACAAATTAATAACCGTATTACCTGTGCTGAGCATCAAACAGGAACCTATTGGCATTATTCACATGCATGACTTATTGAAAGCAGGCATCGTATGAACCTTAAGCAACTGCTTTTGTCTACGCTATGGATGATCCTTAGGTCATCATTGGGGCGTTATTAGTGAGAAGTATCGGAATAATTGCGTTTGTAATGTCTTTATTGTTTGCGGGGGTAGTGACTTGGCTCAATCTATCATGGAAAACAATTAAGCAATTTACCAATGAAACCAGCCAAGCAAGAATAGATTATTATTTAAGTGATTTCACACTGATCAACACCGACAAGTCCGGCGCGATCAGCTATCAGTTGATGGGTGACCACCTCATTCACAAACAGGCTAGTGGTGATAGTGAGATCTACCGGCCTTTTATACAAAGAAAATCTGTTGATAAGCAACAGCTCACAATTCATTCAGAAAAAGCAATACAAACAGGCAAAGGTGGTAACATAACGTTAACTGGCGAAGTGCGGGTAGAACAAATAGAAACAAAAGACTCTCCCGGTTTCACGCTCCTAACGCAAAATTTAATCTACAATCCGGTGGAACAAAAAATTTCATCGCAAGCGAAAAGTGATTTTATTAGCTCGCAAGGCACTATGTCAGGCGTTGGTTTTGAAACCAAGCTAAACGATCAGGAATTAAGGATACTTTCAAATGTACAAGCAGAATTTAAACCGTCTCAGTAGTTTTTTGATGCTGACTGTGTGGCTTTCATTGAGCAGTACTGCAATGGCTTTAAGTAGTGATGTTAAACAGCCTGTTAGAATTAGCGCAGATACCGTTGTCTTTAACAAATCTAAAGGTACTGCCGTCTATTCTGGCAATGTAGTGATCATTCAGGGCAGCTTACAAATACGAGCGTGGGAAATTGGTATTAATGCACCCAAAAACTCAATTAATACCATGACTGCTAAAGGTTCTCCCGTCAAATTTCAACAAACCATGGACGATGGCAAGGTTGCCAAAGGTTCGTCTAAATTATTACGATATTTTGTGAAGCAAAAAAAGTTAACCTTAGATGGTGACGCTGTACTGACTCAAAATAATGATAAGTTTAGTAGCGACCATATCGAATATTCAACCAGAACAGGAGAATTGAAAGCGGGTATACCCAGAGTCAAGGGTAAAAAAGCAAATCCAAAAGGCCGCGTAAACGCCATATTCTACCCAACTAACTAATATTTCTGAGGATTTACGTTGAGTGTTTTAACGGCGGATGGCTTACATAAAAGCTATAATAAACGGAGCATCCTTCAGGGAATATCACTTCATGTAGATAGCGCTGAAGTGGTTGGTTTATTAGGCCCAAATGGCGCAGGCAAAACGACCTGTTTCTATATGGTAGTTGGCTTAGTCCCAATCGACAAAGGATCTGTTAAGCTCAATGACAAAGACTTGACCAAGTTATCTATGCACCAGCGTGCGCGCCATGGAGTAGGTTATTTAGCGCAAGAAGCGAGTGTTTTTCGAAAGCTTTCTGTCGAAGATAACATTATGGCCATACTGCAGACCCGCAAAGGCATGAGTCGTCATGATCGACGACAAAAGATGGAAAGCCTGCTGGAAGAATTTCAGATTACCCACATCCGACAAGGCTTAGGAATCAGCCTATCAGGAGGAGAGAGGCGGCGTGTTGAAATTGCCAGAGCGTTGGCTACAGAACCTGCTTTTATTCTCCTTGATGAGCCATTTGCTGGTGTTGACCCTATCTCGGTTATTGAGATACAAAAAATCGTTACCCATCTCAAACAGCGCGGTATCGGGGTGCTCATCACAGACCATAATGTCCGTGAAACCTTAGGCATCTGTGACCGCGCCTATATATTGAGCGGTGGATCGATTTTAGCCGAGGGAACACCGGAAGAAGTCTTAGCAAACCGTCAGGCCCGCGAAGTTTACCTAGGTGAAGACTTCAAGCTTTAATAGTTGATTTCTAAGCACAACTTAAGCCAAAATAACATCAGCACATACCACCAATCGATTTGTGCCCCCCCTGCTATCAGGCATCATGATATGCTTTTAGAAAATGCTTTTTACAAACCCGCTTCAATTTCTTAAATGAACAGCTCCCTCACAGCTATTTTTTTAGCTTATGCTATTTATTTTGAATTGATTGAAAACAGCAACAAGATAAAAATAATAATATGCTGAAACAAGGAATTCACCTTAAGCTCGGACAGAGCCAGAGCCTTTCGATGACGCCTCAGCTGCAACAAGCAATCAAAATGCTGCAGCTATCATCGATGGAACTTGAACAAGAAATTCAGACCGTACTTGAAACAAACCCTCTATTGGATCGTGTAGAAGATTCAGAAGACGATTTGCCTCAAGATGCACAAGAATCTGAAAGCGCTGATTCAGAGCAAAGCCTGAGCGAGACTATTCCAGAAGAACTGTCGACTGATTCAGAGTGGGAAGACACTTACGACACCGAAAGAACAGTCAGCAACCCTGATGGTGAAAGTGCATCTGACTATATAGAAAAACTGCATGCCAACAGCGAAGGCCTAGCCGAACATCTACTGTGGCAGATTGACCTTAGCAACCTCAGCCTTATCGATAAGAAAATTGCTCACCTGATTGTCGACTACATTGATGAAGAGGGATTATTGTGCGAATCACCAGAAGCAATTTTGGATGCTTTGGATCCTGATTTATTTATCGAGCTAGATGAAGTGATGGCTGTCATTCGGTTTATACAGCACTTAGACCCGATTGGAGTTGGTGCTAAAGACCTTGGACAGGGCCTTTGGTTACAGTTTGATTACCATTTTCCAAACCACCCTCTGAAGAAAAAAGCCAAATTACTATTAGATAAAAATCTGGACTTACTGGCAAAACGGGACTATAAAAGTATAAAGAAAGAAATTAGACTAAATAATGAACAACTCGACAGTCTAATTGCTCTCTTGAAGACGCTGAATCCGTATCCTGCCAGTGCCTTTACCAACACATCGGTCGATTACATCAAACCAGATGTCTATGTGCGTAAAATAAAGGGCCGCTGGGAAGTAAGTCATAATGCAGAAATGCTTCCAGAGATTTGCATTAACCAAGACTACGCTGATATGCTTTCAGATAGCACCATCGATGACACTACGTCAGGCTACATTAAAGATAATCTACAGCAAGCGAGGTGGTTTATTAAAAGTCTTGAACATAGAAACTCAACCATACTCAACGTTGCCCATGCAATCGTTGAGAAGCAGATGGCTTTTCTGCAATATGGTGACGAAGCGATGAAACCGATGGTTCTAAAAGACCTTGCGGAGCAACTAGACTTACATGAGTCCACTATCTCAAGAGTGACCACCCGAAAATTCCTCCACACACCTCGTGGAGTCTACGAATTCAAATATTTTTTCTCGAGTCACGTTAACACAGACGCGGGCGGCGAATGCTCTGCGACTGCTATACGAGCTATGATTAAAAAACTAATTACTGCGGAAAACCCAAGAAAGCCTTACAGTGACAACAAATTGACCACCCTACTCAATGAGCAGGGGATCAACGTAGCGCGACGTACCGTCGCAAAGTACCGTGAAGCCTTATTAATCCCGTCATCACATGATCGAAAGTCATTATCTTGATGATGTAATTAATGATATTTAATCGGTTATAGTATTGTTTAAATTAAGCAATACTAATTAAACTCAAACGGAGACAACTAGTATGCAAATGAATATTACCGGTCATCACATTGAGATTACACCCTCACTTAATAATTACGTCAAGGAAAAGACTAAGCGTCTTACCCGTCACTTTGATCAAGTGATGAAGATTAATGTTATTCTTGAAGTACAAAAATTGGAGCATAAAGCAGAAGCCTCAATCATCGTTAGTGGCAATCAGCTTTTTGCCGAATCGCATGACGATGACATGTATGCTGCAATCGATTCTCTAGCTGACAAGTTGGATCGCCAACTTCTCAAGCATAAGGAAAAAATTACTAGTAAACATCGACAGGAAGGTAGTCACCGTAATATTGTTGCGGAGTAACAACCCCTTCTTTGGAACCCAATATGGTCAGTGACACTATGACCTTTCTAAGCCCTGAGCGAACATTGTTCGTTCAGGAGCTTGAAAGTAAGAAACGTGTTTTCGATACACTTTCTCTCCTCCTTTCCCACAAACAAACGCAACTTAATCAAGATCAAATCTTTGACTCGCTCATTGAGCGCGAGAAACTAGGCAGCACAACTCTTGGTGCTGGAGTAGCCTTACCTAGAGCCAGAGCCCCCATCACACAACCTTATGCAGCCTTGCTAGTCCTTGAAGAAGGCATCATGATTGAAAGCCCAGACAAGCATCCTGTCACCATTTTCATGGCATTAATGCTGCCAGAGACATCTCCTCAAACGTATTCTGATATGATTTCTAGGTTGATGGCAGGTTTTGCAGCCCGTCCTGTTGCGGAGGAGCTTGCTGAAACTAGTGAGCCTGAGATAGCAGTCAATTACCTGGAAACCTTATTTCAGCAAACTGAGCAAGGCTAAAATCAAATGAAACACTTAATCATTATCACTGGCATGTCAGGCGCGGGTAAAAGTCAGGCACTGAACACACTTGAAGATCAAGACTACTATTGCATAGACAATCTTCCCCTCAACGTATTAGAAGCCTTATTTACTAATGAATGGGTTCTCGGCAGGGACAAAATTGCCATTGGAATGGATGTTCGTAGCGGCAAGAATCAACTCGATTCGTTACCCGCTATTGTCAAACGTCTTAAAAGTAAGTTTCGCACCGACCTTGTTTACCTTTACGCTTCCAAAGGCATTATATTCAAACGCTACAGTGAAACGCGTCGCAAGCATCCCCTATCGACGACAGAGATGGGCCTAGACGCAGCTATTCGCTATGAATATGAACTGTTAACTCCAGTCAGGGCGATTGCCGATTTTCAGCTAGAAACCAGTGACACCGACATCTATCAACTCGCCAATGCCATTAAACAACGCATTTGTGTGCTTTCACAGAAACAGCTATCTCTTTCTTTTCAGTCGTTTGGCTTTAAGTATGGCGCACCACGCGACTCTGACTTTATCTATGATGTCAGGTGCTTACCCAACCCTTATTGGGTGCCTGAACTTAGGATCAAGTCAGGCCAGGAAGAAGCCGTCGCTAACTGGCTAGACTCTCAACAACTGGTTCAGGAGATGTATGAGGACATCAGAAAATTTCTTGAAACCTGGATGCCTCACTTCATTGATAACCAACGCGCATACCTCACACTGTCTATAGGCTGCACCGGTGGACATCACCGATCGGTTTATCTGATTGATAAACTGGCTGATTACTTCCGATCAGATGAAAGCATCTCAATTATTGTGAATCATCGCGAGATAGATGCAAAAAGCAGACAATAAAGGCTAAGAAATTGTTAAGCTATGGCGTCTTTAAAATCTAAATAAAATAATGCCATGGGGACTCCTGAAAATCTCAGCAAAGAAGATCGACTTGCGTCCCTCACCGGTGCGATTGAAAGCGGTTCGTTGTTTACTTTACAACGGATGCTCAACGGCTTGCACCCAGCTGAAATTGCCCACTTGCTGGAGTCATCACCACTAGAACAACGTAAAATCGCTTGGGAACTCATTAAGCGCGACAATGAAGGCTCTGTTCTCATAGAGCTTAATGAGGATGTGCGGACTCAACTCACCGAGGAAATGGACACGGGTGATTTGCTGGATGCGCTTAAGGACCTTGACGTCGACGACATGGCTGATTTCCTGCAAGGCCTACCAGATACAGTTATTCAGGAAACGCTGGCGGGTATGGGTCGTCAAGAACGCGAGCGCGTGGAAGTCGTACTCGGTTACGATGAGGACACCGCAGGCGGAATGATGGATACCGAAGTGGTGACCATTCGTTCTGACGTTAATGTAGACGTTGTTTTACGTTATCTTCGCATGAAAGGGGACTTACCTTCTCACACCGACCGAGTGATTGTCGTTGATAGCTACGACAATTATTTAGGGGTTGTATCTCTGGCAAAATTGCTAACTAGTCAACCTGATGAAGCCATTTGGGGAATTATGAATCGAGATTATCTGGCGATTCCTGCTGACCTTGAAAACACCGAAGTTGCTGCGCTATTCGAAGATCGCGACTTAGTCTCTGCACCGGTTATAAGCGGCACTGGCAAGCTGCTGGGGAGAATTACCATTGACGATGTAGTCGATGTTATTCGTGATGAGGCTGAGCATTCCATAAAAAGCATGGCAGGACTCAGCGAAGAAGATGACTTGTTCGCCCCTATAATTCCTAGCGTTAAACGCAGAGCGCTATGGCTCGGCACTAACTTAATCACTGCCTTTATGGCCGCCGCCGTTATTTCGCAATTTACCGCCACCATTGAGTCAGCAGTAGCGTTGGCAGTTTTGATGGGAATCGTTCCGAGCATGGGCGGTATTGCTGGAAGCCAAACGTTGACGATGGTTATTCGAGGAATGGCACTAGGACAAATCGGTAAATCAAATACTCAAGAATTATTAAAGAAAGAGCTCTTACTGGGTTTAATCAATGGAATCATCTGGGCATTGGTTGTTTTTGCTATCTCAGCAATCGCTTTAAAAGACATTGAAATTGGTATTTTGATTGCAATCGCTATGTTGCTAAATTTAGTCGTAGCACCGCTAACGGGCGTTCTTCTACCTATTTTACTGCGCAAATTAGAGATCGACCCGGCACTCGCGGGTGGTGTAGTACTAACCACTGTGACTGATATTGTTGGCTATGCGGGAGTACTAGGGCTAGCTGCTTTGCTGCTGCCTTACCTCAGACAATTGTTTGCATAAGGGTGTACAAACTGCAACGCCCTGTCCAAGATCAGGCGCTAATTGGTGGAAAGCCGCCTTATGAAGCATCTGTTCGAAAACAGGCTCCTAGATTTATTTAATTCAAACCGCGACTCTTCTTAACTAAATCATATGCCGCCTGTATTTCTTTAGATCGTTCCGTCGCTACCTTAATCATATCTTCAGGCAAACCCTGGCCCATCAATCGATCTGGATGAAACTCCCGAATTAGTTTTCGATAAGACTTTTTTAATGATGCGTCACTAATATCTTTCTCAACACCTAGTGCCTGATAGGCTGAAGCCAATGAGTCTGCTGCCGTTTGAGCAGGAGAATAACCACCACCAGATCTTCCAGAATGGTATTGACCACCCGCAAACTGACTTTGTGCTTGGATCATCATTAGCAATTGCTGAAATGATCGCTCTGAAAAGCCTAGTTTTAGCGCAATATCTTTGAGTAACGCTAGCTCTTCAGCGACAATTTTGCCATCCGCTAACGCAGAACCCAGTAAATACATTACCATTAGTTGCTTCAAGTTAGCGGCATCACCACAGGACTTTAGGAAATCATTAATTGTCTTATCAACCGAAAAATCAGACTGTGAGCCTTTCTTAAACATCGCAATAGCAACTTTCCGGCGTTCAGCAGTCATTTCAAGCTGCGACATAAAAGCCTCGGCTTGGGCAATTTCAGCTTCCGAAATTCTTCCATCTGCTTTGGCGAGCTTTCCCATCAACATAAAAACGGTATTGATGAAAACCATTTGCCGTTTCTGACGGTTTTTTGGGTTTAGTCCAAACAAGCCGGCGCTACTGCGCTTGAAACGATGCGTTAACCATGACCCTAAAAAAAGGCCAAACAGCGCGCCCCAGAAACTATCAAAGATGAAATAACCAAGAATGGCTGTCCCGTATTTTATATAAGGCATATTATTCCTAATTTATGCGCGGTGGCTGTGTGGTGTTTGTATTTAATCATGTTCAATGATTTTGAATAGCCCATGCGACATCAGCCGCTTGTCGATTCTCGGCAACATCATGAACCCGCAGAATTTGCACACCAGCTTGAACCGCTAAAGCCGTCGTTGCAGCAGTAGCAATACCCAATTTACTGGAATCTGATTGATCACAGATAGTCGATAAAAAGCGCTTGCGGCTGGTGCCTAATAATATCGGAAAACCATGCTGACAAAGTGTTGATAAGTCTTTAAGTATTGCTAAATTATGCTCAAACAGCTTACCAAAGCCAATGCCAGGGTCTAAAATAATCTGCTGTTTCGCAACACCTGCTCGTATCGCAACTTCCGCACGTTGTAAGAGGTAACTAAAAACCTCTTCACAGACATCATCATAATAAGGCGCATCCTGCATCGTTGCAGACTTGCCTTGCCGATGCATTAGCACGATAGGTAGCTTTTTATCAGCCGCCAAAACTAACATTTCACTGGACTCCTCAGCTGCTGAGATGTCATTTAGCCAATTAACACCTGAGGCCACCGCAGTACGGGCAACGTCAATATTAGTGGTATCAATGCTGATTGGGAAATCATTAGGTAGTTTTTCACTCAGTTTAGTAATCACCGGGAGCACTCGAGCCAACTGTTCATCGGCGTCAATTATTTTGGCACCTGGGCGTGTAGACTCACCGCCCACGTCAATGATATCTGCACCACTTTGAACCATATCAAGCGCATGTTTTACTGCCAAATCAGGATCATTGTGCCTTCCACCATCTGAGAAACTATCGGGTGTTACGTTGAGGATGCCCATAATCAGAGTGCGTGAAGCCTGATTGGGTAACAATTCATCTGTTTCAAGTTTATCTGAAATCATATCGACACTTTATAAATTGGAGCATTAGCTTTCAAGCTGCTTTACACATTCTTTAACGAGCTTCGGGCCTTGGTAGATCAATCCAGAATAGACTTGCACTAAACTGCTGCCAGCCTCAATTTTAGCCTGAGCATCGACTGCATTAAGAATGCCACCAACGCCGATAATAGGCATTTTATCTTTCAAATATTTGGCAAACTCCGCAATAATTAGCGTTGATTGCTCCGTCACTGGTGCACCACTTAAGCCACCTGCTTCGGTACCATGCTCAAGCTCTTCAACTTTATCGCGCTGAAGCGTCGTGTTGGTCGCAATTAGCCCATCAATATTGGTTTCTAATAGACACTCTGCAATCCCTGCGACCTCTTCCTCAGTCAAATCTGGTGCGACTTTAACGGCAAGCGGAACATAGCGCCCTGTAGAGTCTGTTAACTTTTTTTGCTCATCCTTCAACGCTAATAATAAAGCCTTGAGTTCATCCCCGTATTGCAAGTTACGTAAGCCCGGTGTGTTTGGCGATGAGATATTGATTGTGATATAGGAAGCATGCTCATAGACCTTCTTTAAACAAATCAGGTAATCATCTTGAGCGCTCTCAACAGGAGTTGCTGCGTTTTTGCCAATATTAATACCGATCACGCCCTCAAAATCTGCAGCTCGCGCCTTTTTTACCTGCTCGACTAAGTGATCAACACCCTTATTATTAAAACCCATACGGTTAATAATCGCTTGTGCTTCTGGAAGCCTAAACAAGCGTGGCTGAGGGTTTCCAGACTGCGGCAATGGAGTGACGGTACCTATTTCAATAAAGCCAAAGCCAAGTTTCGCCATCGCCAAGATGTGATCGCCGTTTTTATCCAGCCCTGCCGCCAAACCGACTTTATTGGGAAAGGCAATGCCCATCACTTCAGTAGGCGCGTTGCTAAAGGGGCTAATGCGGGGGGCTTCACCAAACAGCAATTTAAGTAAGCCAGTCTTATCCGCAAGGCTCAACGCTTTTAAGGTTAGGTCGTGAGAGGCTTCACCGGACAATTTAAATAACAACGTGCGAGCAACAGAGTACATAACTATCCTAAAGAGACCTAAGAAAACTGGCGCGATTATCCCCAGAAACAACAAAGGCCGCAACCGCGACCTTTGTATGATTGACGAAGTAGCAGGAACTAGCGCTGGTTTTCTAACGCCGCAATACGATCTTCCAGAGGTGGGTGTGTAGAAAAGAATTTTTCGAATCCCTTTTTAAAACCACCTGCGATACCAAATGCGGCTAGCTCACCCGGTAAATCATGAGGACGATTGCCGCGTTGCAAGGCCTTTAATGCATCAATCATTTGCTGTCGACCGGCAAGCTCTGCGCCACCGATATCTGCTTTAAATTCACGGTAACGTGAGAACCATTTAACAACTAGATTAGCTAAGAAACCAAGCGCTATTTGCGCAACCATCGACACCATAAAGTAAACCATGCCGTAGGAGTTACCTCTGCCTTCGCCCTTGGACAATAGTGAATTCACCAACGTTGCGATTACGCGAGAGAAAAAGAACACAAAGGTATTCATCACGCCCTGTAACAAGGTTTGTGTCACCATATCACCATTGGCTACGTGTGCCATTTCGTGCCCCATAACCGCCTCTGCCTCGTCAGCGGACATGGTATTTAGCAAGCCAGTACTAACGGCAACTAAAGCTGAATTTTTACGTGCACCTGTGGCAAAGGCGTTAACCTCTTGCGTATCGAAAATACCGACTTCAGGCATATCGATACCGACTTTCTCAGCTTGACGCGCGACGACGTTCATCAACCAACGCTCCTGCTGATTAGCAGGCTGCTCAATAATACGAACGCCCATGCTACGCTTGGCGGCACTTTTGGACATCCACAGACTCATGAATGCACCCGCAAACCCCATTACTAGGGACATGAGTGCGATATAACCAAACTCCGCTGGCATGCCCATCTGCCGCAGCGCTTCAGACACGCCAAACATGCTATCCAACACGTTCCATACAATGCCTAACATTGCCACAACTGCAAAATTAGTTGCCATTAATAGTAAAGTACGCTTCATGCGTTGTCCTCATTCGAATGATTCATTGCTGCAGTAAAGATGGTTACATCCAGTCTATTTTTCAAGTCATGCTAATCCAGTAGAGCTGATAGCTAACTTAACCTGCAAATGGTTGTTTCGTTAGTTACGTCAACAATTTACAAAGACTGGTTCAGAAAATAACCTTAAGACTTCAATTGCCGCACGCCCTGCCCGACTAACAGCCAAGCAGTAATCGCACCGCCGATTCCACCAAATAAGTGACCATCCCAAGAAACACCTTTCTGCCAAGGTGCGATTCCGCTGAGTAGGATTCCGCCGTAAGTCACTGCGATAAATAAGCTGATTAGCATAGGCACCATCCGCTTTTCAAGAATCCCCGAGACAATCAGGAAAACTGCTAAACCAAACACTAACAAGCTAGCGCCGATATGTAAGGTATTGCCGCGCCCAAACAGCCACAATAGAACGCCGCCAATCACTACGATCGAAATAACGATGACAATGCTATTCGCTCTAGAACCAGCTAACAGCAACAACATCACAACCAGCGGTACGAAGTTACTCATAATATGTGCAAAATCCCCATGCAAGAACGTCATGGTTACAATACCGAAGATCCCACCCATATCTCGCGGGATTAGGCCTAATTTTTCCAGTGGTAAAAAGCGGTCTAAGATAAAAACTAACCAGATGATTCCAACAAAGATTAAAATACTCTTTAGCTCTTCTCTAATGGTGTGAACGTAATTTTTCATAAATTTACCTCAGGCAAATGCATTCATTTCAGACTCTACCTCACTCCAACGTTGGGTATCCAGAAGTGCACTACGGTTCATATAAGACTTACCAATCATACGGCGTAAGCGCTTCTGACTAGCGCGGGCAGAATCACTCTTTAGATTGATGGTTGCGTCATCGAGTACTTGAATAACACCTTCGCGGTTGTTGCAGACTAAAACCATATCACAACCCGCCGCAATGGCTGCTTCAGCACGCTGAGCATAGTTTCCAGCAAAAGAAGCGCCTTCCATATCGAGGTCATCGCTAAATATCACACCATCAAAATTTAGAATCCCTCGGAGTATTTGCTTTAGCCACACCCCAGAAAAACCAGCCGGTCGATTGTCTATTGCTGGATAAATGACGTGAGCGGGCATGATTGCATCCAAACCTTTTGGTATTAGCTTTGAAAACGGTTGAATATCAAAGGCATCTAAGGTGGCAAACGGTCGCTCATCTACCGGAATCTCTTTATGTGAATCTGCGGTGACCGCACCGTGTCCAGGAAAATGCTTACCCGTTGCCGCCATGCCAGCTTGATGCATTCCATTAATATAGGCCTCTGCCATTTTACAAACGGTCGCTGCCTCGTTGTGAAAAGCACGATCACCAATCACCTGACTCACACCATAATTAAGATCTAGAACAGGTGCAAAACTAAAATCGATTCCCATCGAGCGAAGCTCTGAAGCCATCAGCCATGCATGGTTGTAAGCAGCCTGTAACGCACCTTGCTCATCCTCACTTTGCTCATAAAGTTTCCCAAGCGCTGGTAGGTGCGTAAAACCTTCCCTAAAACGCTGCACTCGACCACCTTCGTGATCCACGCCAATGAGCAGATCAAGACCAGAGGCCTTACGCACATCCTTTATCAAACGCTCAAGCTGCTCGACGTTCTCAAAGTTTCGGGAAAATAATATCAAACCACCACACAAGGGGTGCTGCAAAAGTTCTACTTCATCCTGAGTTAGCTCAGCACCTTCAAGGTCCAGCATTAATGGTGAAATCGACATAAGACTCTCATTTTAATTATTCCCCTAGAGTATAGCGTTCTCACGAACTTCACATCGAGCTAATTAAGGGCATTAATCGATGCATCAACAGACATAATTCAGTTTTGATTCAGCTCCGCGCTTAAACCGCTACTTTCATCATATTAGTCATACGTTTTATTTATGTGTAGAGGTAAAACTGTAATCACACATGGACAGTAGTTTACACGGGAGTTTGTATAAATGAGCGCAACAGTGGATTTTAATCAGTACCAGCAAGGTGAGCCAGTCGCAAGCGGCACTCGCTACAGTAATGTTCAAATTTTATCTGCTGATGGCAGAATCGGTAGGTTCGAGTACTTCTTTTATTCACTGGTTTTGCCTTTTTTAGTGTTTTGGATAATTGCTGCGCTAGCAGGTATCGCCAGTCACTTTGGAGAACTTGGTGGCGCTATAGCTTATGTACTACTTGCAGCGGCGTTCTGTGCCGCCCTGATCATCCACATACAGCTCACTGTCAAACGCTGCCATGACTTTAATACCAGTGGATGGCTAGCATTGCTGATCATTCTACCGCTGGCCAGTATTCTATTCTGGTTAATTCCAGGTAATAAGTTAAATAATCGATTTGGTTATCCTCCAAGACCGACTAGCTCTCTACTAAGAAAAGGAGCGGCTCTGTTATTATTAGTTTTAGTGGCTATCGTGACATTTTTTGCGCTTAACTATTCGGGTCTATAAATGAATAAGTGTTTATCAAATAGAGTAAAGATTCTGTAAGGATATTGGAATAGCGCTCACGTATTAGCTACAATAAATGTACCGTGTTTGAAATGGGGATTGTTCGGAAAATTTCACGGTCATAAATAATAATAGCTTAGACGGTGGGACATGAAACAACTTATTTTAATAATTGCCCTGATTGCGGGTTCGGTTGCACTAGCAAGCTACCTAATCAAGACTAAACCAGAACCGCGAAAACGAGTCAGGCAACCCTCTGTACCCGTTGTGGAAGTAGTGACTCCCCAGCTGCAATCTTATACACAAAAGATTCGCTCCTCCGGCTCAGTTGAAACGAACCTCAGTACCAACCTTGTTTCCGAGGTATCAGGTAAAGTAGTCTCAGTAAAGAGTGTTTTTCAAGAAGGCAACTATTTCAAAAAAGGCCAGCATCTGCTTTCCATTGACTCAACAGACTATCGAAATGCTATAGTAATTGCGCAAGCTGAAATTAGCCAAAGAACGCTTGAAATCAAGAATGAGCAAAACCTAGCTCAGCTTGCAGTTAGAGACTTTCGTTTATTGGGTAACAATCAACGCCCCGGCGAAATGGCGAGTAGGAGACCGCATATCGCAGCGGCGATGGCTAATCTGGACGCGGCGAAGATACGCCTCAAACAAGCCAGAGATAACCTTAAGAAAACTAAAATTTTAGCACCTTATACCGGCAGGCTACAGAGCGCCAATGTCAATATTGGTCAATTCGTTAGCCCCGGCACTCAGCTTGGACAAGTCTATTCAACTGATTATGTAGAAGTGCGACTTCCCTTATCATTGGCTGACTATGAGCAGCTCAAACTGCCTGAAAGCTATCAAAATCAAAAAACGGTAGATAAGAACAAGCTACCAAAAGTGATCCTTTCTGCAAACTATGGCGCTAAGACACATAGCTGGGAAGGACGAGTTGTCAGGGCCAGCGCAGCGATGGACGAACGCACCCGACAGATTCCAGTTATCGCAAGAATAGATGATCCTTTCAGTAAAAAAGCTGGTGATAAAACACCACCTATAAAGATTGGTCAGTTTCTTAAAGCCGAGATATTAGGCACACGATTAAACAATGTTTATGTAATTCCCACTTCGTCGACTCGCCAAAATCGCGAAGTAATGCTCTATGATGACGGCCAAATCAATATTCTACCTATTGACGTTTTGGCCTCAGAAAATGATTCCTTAGTGATTCGAGAAAGTGCACTACCCCCCAATGCAAAGTTGATTATCACCCCAATGCCTTCAGCTAAGACTGGCATGAAAGTAAGACTCCCTGGAGAAGGCCGTAAAAAAGGCAGACCAACCGAAGGCGGTCAACGAGGTGGCAAGCCAGACAAAGGCGCTGATGCCGGTTGGGGCAAAAAACCCAAGGACGGCAAACCTGTTGGGGATGGGGAAAACCGAGGAAACAAAGGAAATCGGCCTGCAAGAAAACCATCTGATAGTCCGGCTCAAAGCAGGAAAGGCGTTAATGAGCCCCTCGTTATTGAGACGCAATCCACCACAGACAAGCAAGCAGCATCAACCCAAAGCGGAGCTGCTGGTGCTCGCGCTCAAGGCCCAACCATACTGCTTTCCACCCAACAAAGAGCACGACTGATTCGTTTTGTTCAAAACAACCCTAAAATGCCCGATGAAGCCAAACAACGCACCATTAAACGCCTTGAAGCACAAGTCGTTCCAAAACGCTTGGTGGAACGACTTCAGGCTCAGATAACAGGAAAACGACCAGCTAGGTCAACTGAGAGGGCTAACTAAATGAATGGTGCAATAGCATGGTTTGCCAGAAATCACGTCGCTGCTAACCTATTGATGGTGGTGATCCTTTCTGCGGGTGTATTCACGATGCTCAATCGTGTTCCCTTGGAAGTATTCCCTGCATTTGAAAGAGATATCATCAATGTCAGCGCGAGTTATGCTGGGGCTGCGCCAAATGAGGTTGAAGAAGGTGTCGTCAGACGCATTGAAGATGCTGTTGCCGATCTTCCCGAAGTTGAACATATCACCAGTACAGCTAGCGAAGGCTCAGCGTCTGTCAATATAGACTTACTTGAAGGGAGCGACAAAGACCAATTACTTAATGAGATTAAGAGTCGTGTCGACTCAATCAGTGATTTTCCTGATGATGTAAGCTCTCCCACAACTAGTACGTCAGTCAGAATAAGAGAGAACATTAACGTTATCGTCTACGGCGACATTAATGAGAAAGAGCTAAACCAAGAAACACTTAAAGTACGCTCGGAACTGTTACAACTTGATGGCATATCTCAGGTTGCCATTAGTGGACTCCGGCCCTACGAAATAGGCATTGAGATACCCGAAATCACCTTGCAACGTTATGGTTTAAGCCTTGCGGAAATCTCACAAGCCATAAAAAACTCATCCAGAGATATTCCAGCCGGTACGCTAAATACCGACGCGGGTGAAATTCGTATACGCACCATTGGTAAAGCGACAGAGGTTACTGATTTTGCCAATATTAATATCCGCAGTAATGCCGATGGCACGCAGATTCGCCTTGGTGATATTGCAAAAATTGTCGATGCCTTTGACGAAGGCCCTCAATATACGACTTTTGATGGCAAACGCGGTGCGTCGTTAGAGGTTTATCGGGTAGGTGACCAAAACGCAATCGAGTTGTCTAAAAAAGTCATTGACTATATCGCCGATAAAAATGATCGATTGCCAGAGAATGTCTCCCTTACTTATTGGAAAGATAACTCAAAAAGCATAAAGGCCCGCTTATCGACACTGGTTGATAGCGCCTTGATGGGTTGCTTACTCATTTTCATATTATTATCGCTATTCCTAAGACCCACAGTGGCGTTTTGGGTGAGTGTTGGCATTCCAATTAGCTTCATGGGCGCCATGACATTAATGCCTTTTATTGGGGTGACTTACAACCTGATCAGCTTATTTGCTTTCATCGTTGTGCTGGGTATTGTGGTTGACGATGCCATTGTTACCGGTGAAAACATCTACACCCATCTACAACGAGGCTCAGACCCAACAACAGCTGCAATTGAAGGTACCCAGGAAGTCTCAGTGCCGGTTACTTTTGGTGTATTGACTACAATGACCGCCTTTGTACCTCTGTTAATGGTAGGTGGAATGCGAGGTCAAATCTTTGGCGTTATTCCAGCGATTATTATACCGGTACTGCTTTTCTCACTGATAGAATCAAAGCTGATACTGCCCGCTCATATGAGCTCTGTATCAATGCCAGATCCAAATAAAAAGCTAAATATACTTGCGCGTATTCAGCAAGCTATTGCTGGTAGTCTAGAATGGTTTATTGAACGAGTTTTTTCACCCTTCCTAAATGTCGCGCTGAAACTTCGGTATTTTATGCTGACCTTGTTCATTGCTGCGCTAGCAATATCCATTTTAAGTGTAACAACTGGGCGATATAAATTTACCTTTTTCCCTCGAATCCAAAGTGAATATGTTCGCGCTGATTTAACCATGCCTGAGGGTACTCCTATTGAAGTGACTGGAAAGCATGTCGATAACATGTTGAAACAGCTACTGATCCTTCAGGAAAAATATGTAGAAGAAGGAACAGGTCAAAGCGTTATTCAACATATCCTGACCACGGTAGGAACCAAGGGAGGCAGCCGAAGGAAATTAACCAGCGGTAAATCCAATATCGCACGAATTCAATTTGAGACCATTCCCCCTGAATCTCGCGTATTAGATGTCAGTAGCCGTCAAATGATTGGCGAGTGGCAACGTATGATTGGCGATATTCCGGGCGCTGAAAGCCTCTCCTTCAGAGCCGAGTTTGGGCGTGGTGGACAACCATTAGCAATCCAACTTAGCAGTAATAATTTTGATCGTTTATCGGAAGCGTCTGTCGAAATTAAAGAGCGTCTTGCAGGCTACAACGGACTGTTTGATATTACCGACAGCTTTGAAGGCGGAAAAGATGAAATCCGCATGAAGATCAAACCTGAAGCTGAGCTATTGGGCGTTAATATTACCGACCTGGGTCAACAGGTTCGCAACAGTATCTTTGGTTCCGAGGCGCAAACTGTGCAGCGTGGCAGTGAAGATGCCAAGGTTGTAGTGCGGCTGCCAAAAGAAGAACGTTACTCCATTACCGCCTTAGAAAAAATCCGTATTCGTACTAAAAACGGGGATCTCATTCCGTTATTACAAATTGCTGACGTGGTAATTGAACAAGGTTTCTCTAGTATTCGACGAGTCGATGGACAACGGGTTTTAGATATTTCAGCCGATGCGGATAAAGAAGCGGTGGATATGCCTCGAATCCAAGAAGAGATGGGGCAATGGCTACCGGAAATATTAGAAAGCTATCCTGACATCAGCTACACCTTCGAAGGTGAACTAAAAGAACAGTCCGAAGCATTCAGTAGCTTGAACTATGGCCTTATGTTCGCCCTACTCGGGATCTACGGCCTTCTAGCTATTCCATTCCGCTCCTATGTACAGCCATTTATCGTCATGTTAGTTATCCCATTTAGTATTATTGGTGCGCTAATAGGACATAGCATTATGGGCATGACACTGAGTATTAGCAGTGTGCTCGGGATGTTGGCGCTGACCGGTGTTGTGGTGAACGATTCCTTGGTATTAGTCGACTATATCAACAAGAAAAGACTCCAAGGTGTGGCGTTAATGGATGCTGTTAGAAAAGCAGGTGGTGCTCGTTTCAGACCAATCTTACTAACTTCCTTAACTACTTTTGCAGGCTTGTTGCCGCTTATGTTTGAGAAAAGCACTCAGGCACAGTTCCTAATACCTATGGCCGTTAGCCTAGGTTACGGGATCTTATTTGCCACGCTGTTGTCATTAGTATTAGTACCGGTAGGATATTTAGTATTAGAAGATATTAAACGAGTAATCAATAAAATCATTCGTTTCATCTTCGGCGTAGGAAAACCCCAACAACAAAACTGAAGTAATAATGAAAATAATTTATCTTTTACTCATGAGCTCAGTACTCATGACACTATCTGTGACAGTGAATGCGGCCACTATCGACCTTCACATCATGGCAGGCCAATCCAATATGCAGGGTTGGCGCAGTGACGCTAAATTCTATCCAGCTGATCCAACACGAGTGGATTCACAAATTCCATTCTATTTTGAAGCCGTTGATTATTCATCCTCACAACGCTATTGGGATAGCTTACGCCCTCAAGAAGGCCATTTTTTAAAAGGCCATTTTGGACCTGAAGTAACCTTTGCCCGCGCGGTTAAAAATTATGGGTTTAATCCAGCTATTTTTAAATTCAGCTTTGGTAGCAGCAGTATTGAAACAGTGTGGAAAGCCCCGGGGCAAAACGGCTTGTACGATAGGATGGTTCGGGAACTTCAGCTTTCGATCAGATTGCAGCAGCAGATGGGTAATCAAGTTAACATACGTTCGTTTACTTGGATTCAGGGAGAAACAGACGCGTCTACTGATGTTCTAGCCAGTCACTATTACAACAACCTGAAACGCATGCTTAATCACTTTAGGCGAGTTGTCGTTCGTAACCCTTCACTCCCTGTTATTTTAGGTGTCGATGAACAACATCCACATGTAAAACTTAGACCGCAAGTGGTTCAGGCGCAGCAGCGTTTGTCTAAAGAGGATATCAATACAGCTTACACAACAATGGTTGGATTGGAAAAATCTGACGTGACTCACCTAACAGCACGCGGTGTTTTACAGCATGGTCAGCGTATTTTTCAGGCTTATTTGAATTTGGCTTACCGTGTGAATTTTTAATTCTGTAGTGCAGACCAATTCATTTTTGCACCGGACAATTGGCGTTTCCGTTCCTTTGCATTGCAAAATGATGGGTTAGGCGCGATGGTTGGATGTAAAAACAGCTGAACTTCGTCGTTTGAGCAAAGCGAGGAAGTCAGCACAGAATGACCAACATTGGGATATTCAAGGTAGCGGCTATTAGGAAGTTGAGTCGCTAAATGCCAACCCCAATCAGATGGTGTGACTGAGTCGAGATCACCACTCAAAATCAAAGTGGGTTTATCAGTAACTACGGCTTTACGATACGGTTCGCTAGGCTTATGCATATCCTCTAACCAATCCTTGCACACCTCCGTATTGAAAATAGCCTGTGCAGACCAATCTAACATGGGGTATTCGTCCCTGTAGGGCTGTAATCTTTTGCGTAAAGCTGCCATATTAAAGCGGCCATTTTCCTTGCATTCAGTGATCATAAAAACGGGTTCGCTAAATTGAATGAACAGTTCAATTTCGAGGTAATTGCTGGCTAACTTTAGTAGTGACGGATCATCATTATCCCGATGCAAAACGGCAGATATTGCTGCGGGTACTTCCTTCAGTAAGGACGAATCATAACTCGCATAATCTAGTAACAGAATCAAACGATGGGCTGTCAGCAGCATTACCTGACTGGCGAGCTTGGAATCTTCACGAGGCACCAACAACTCTAACGGAGACTCAACAATCTGAAACAAAGCTTGGCGCAGTTGCTCCGATAAGTCAGGGAAACTGGCGTCACAGGCCTTATCTTCTTCACACGACTTAAGTAGCTTATCGACTCCCTTGAAACCATTTTCAATCATCGTCTCAAAGCCATCAAATTCTGGAGGGTAAACAGAATCCAATACCATTGATTGCACTTTCTCTGGAAAACGCCTCACAAACTCCAGCGCAAGACGTGTACCGTAGGAAACACCCATCAACACCCACTGCTTTACTCTCAGCAATTCATGTAAGTCGGCGATATCCTCGGTGCTATGTTCAGTGCTAATTAACTCAAGGTGATCTTTAAAACCAGACTGGTGAGACAAACGTTGATAACACTGATGCATTTGCTTGGTAAACTGCGCTGAATCCTGTGACCCTGTCAATGACATCTTAAGGCTTTCTAATCGAGTCTCATGACCATCTGGACAGTCTAAAAACGGCTGACTTAAGCCAGTGCCTCGTTGGTCATAGAGCACAAAATCTATACCCCAGTTTTGGGCTTGAAAATTTTGCAGCCAGTAAGGCATCGTTGCAGCATCAATATAAGCTGCACCGCCAGGGCCTCCCGATATATGAAGCATGGGAGCATCTGAATTCTTCCAGTAGGAATGCCTTAAGACAACAATCGGTAATTTGAAGGATTTACTGTTTGCGGAGCCATTTCGCGTGGTCATGTAACCACACTCTATTCTGATTGAAGAGGTATTTTCAAACCAGCATTTCACCGATTCAAACTTGGCACCATTAGGTAGACTGCTCGACTTCAGAGCAAGCGAATTCCAATAAAAAAACCCGCTTCCTACTATCACTGCAAGCAAACAAAACGCTATTCGAAGCGGTTGAGCAAATGTCATTTATAAGAATGAAAGAATAGTTTTTTCGATATCTGCTTTATTTATCAACGTTTTGTGGTTTACGGGCTTTGAGAATAGCGCTTCAATCTGCTCAGGAATCGCAATGTTTGATTTTTCTGAGATATTTTTTAGCGCTTCTAGATCACCTCGGCCTGCATCCACACCAATCGCTTTAGCTGTCGTCATCGCAAATTTTGTCCACTCAGCAGTGGAAGTAACCACTGTTTTCAGTGGCTTAGTCCGGCATCTATCATAAACTTTGATGCAAGTTGCTGTGTGAGGATCCATCAAGTAGCCCCGCTTAAAGCTATCCTGAACGTAACTAACGGTTTCTTTATCATCACATTCATCAGCAACAAAAATTGCTTGTAATTGTTGATGCTCAGACGCGGTCAGCTCATAAAATCGCTCTTCATCTAGCTGCTGCATCATTTCACGCGTGCGCGCTGCACCATAGAGATCAAACAGTACTCGCTCCACGTTGGACGCTTTTAAAATATCCATTGCCGGAGACAACGTTGGGACAACCTCAGTTTCTCTGAAATCATATCGACCGTGATTAATCAGCTGCGTTAACACATTATTTTTATTGGTGGAGATGAGGATTTTCTCAATCGGCAGCCCCATTTTAAGCGCGTAGTAGCCGCCTAAAGCATTACCAAAGTTCCCACTCGGCACAGCCAGATAAATAGGCGTACCTAATGAAATTTCACCTTGGCGAACCAATTCTAGATAAGCGTGGATATGATAAATTATCTGAAAAATTATTCGGCCAAAATTAACTGAGTTTGCCGCAGATAGGTGAATTTTCTTGTCTTTCAGTGTCTGCTTGAATTGTTGAGAGCCTAGCAGCTGCTTCAATGCAATTTGTGCATCGTCAAAAACACCTTCAATGCCAATAACTTTTAAATTATCGGCATCTTCTGTCACCATTTGTAGGCGCTGAACATCCGAGGTACCACCCTCCGGATACATACACACAACGCGTACACGCTCTTTATTTTTAAACGTTTCCAATGCAGCCGGGCCGGTGTCGCCACTGGTCGCAGCAAGGATCAGATAATCTTCATTACGCTGCTTTGCCAGTGCTGAAAGCAATACACCAAATGGCTGCAATGCCATGTCTTTAAATGCGCGCGTTGGGCCACGGTACAATTCACTAACAAACAAATCATCGTTGAGTTTGGCTAATGGCACAGGATTATCAATATCATCGAATTCATCATATAAACTCAATGCTTCATCGATCACCGCATCATCCAAGTCTATCTCGAACGATTGCAACACAGCTTTCGCAAGTTGTTTGTAGGATGACTCCAGATGGCTTTCAAGAAAGTCCAAGCCAAGATCGGGTAAATATTCTGGCGCATAAATTCCACCATACGATGCGATTGGCCCCAAAATAGCATCAGAAAACTCAACCTTAAGCGGATGGTGTGGCTGTGAATCATTTCCACGCGTTTCAATAAATTTCATGTTTACCCTGAATGCAGCGTTGTACGGATTAGATAATTTTTGCTTATAATTATGTGTTAACTCAGGCTTTCAACTCGTATGCGAGTAACATTTCCACTCACCACGCTTAACGCTTCGATCTTGGTAATCGCATCATTCATTTTACCCTCATTAACCACTTTGGTTAAGAGAATAATCGTAGCAGTGTTCGCTGGTTCCGCATCGGCTCGATTGGACTGCTTCTGAAGAAACGCTTCAATGCTAATATCACCATCGCCTAAGATCTGCGTAATTGTGGCGACAACACCGGGCTCATCTAACGCAGTTAAACGCAGGTAAAAAGCGGTTTGGATAGACTCCACTGGCAAAACTGGAACATCTGACAGGGAGTCTGCCTGAAAGGCCAAATGCGGAACCCGATTTTCCGGGTCTGAGGTTAACGCTCGCGTAATATCGACAATATCAGCAACCACTGCTGAAGCCGTTGGTTCACCACCAGCCCCCGCACCATAATGCAAGGTTGGCCCCACCGCATCGCCGTGCACCAACACAGCATTCATTACCCCATCAACATTGGCAATTAAACGCTTTTTAGGAATTAAGGTTGGATGAACACGTTGCTCGATACCTTGACTCGTTTGGCGCGCAATACCTAAATGTTTAATGTTGTAGCCAAGCTCAGACGCATAATCGACGTCTTCCTTGGCTATTGTAGAAATACCTTCAAGGTAAGTTTTGCCAAACTGCAAAGGAATACCAAATGCAATCGATGAGAGTATCGCGAGCTTATGCCCTGCATCGACCCCTTCAACGTCAAAAGTTGGATCAGCTTCGGCATAACCCAAGGCTTGAGCTTCTTCCAGAACATCTTGAAAGTCTCTGCCTTTATCGCGCATTTCAGTTAATATGAAATTCCCCGTGCCATTAATAATTCCCGCTAACCAATTGATTTTGTTAGCTGACAGACCTTCACGTAAGGCTTTGATAATTGGAATTCCACCCGCAACAGCTGATTCGAACGCGACCAGCACACCTTTTTCCTGAGCATGCGCAAAAATTTCATTACCATGAATGGCGATTAATGCTTTATTGGCCGTAACCACATGCTTGCCATTTGAGATCGCTTGCATGACCAAGCTTTTTGCTGGCTCATCACCACCGTACAACTCGACTACAATCGAGATATCTGGATCGTTAACGACATCAAAGGGATCCGTTGTTATCCGACTATTGCTGAGTCCTAGACCCTGAGGTAATTCTGACTTTGAGGTAGCCACGTGATCAATAATAATTCCCCGACCTGCTCTGCGGGCAATTTCTTCAGCATTGCGTTTTAACACTGTGGCAGTCCCGCTGCCCACAGTACCTAAACCTAACAAACCAACCTTTACCGGACTCATGGACTTACCTTATCTCAAAAACCTTGGAATGAAAATAATTCGGCAGACACTGCCACCAAACGACCCTCAAAAAATAGCGCTAAGTATAGAGTAAGCCCATAAGCTTGGCTATGACTTGGCAGTCAGTATTGATCAGAACACTGCACTCGCTTTTTTATAATAAATCGATCTAACTATACCATCGTAAAAGAAATAGCTTAGACGATTGATTGCTACAGGAAGTTCGGGGATTCACTTTTCTCCTTCAAGTAAATTCATAAGCAATTAAATCAACATCAGCAGCCTTCATACGCAGCGGAATAATCGCCTGGTAAGCGTCAGAATCAAACCAGCCATTCAACGAATCCGTATCGGGAAATTGTAAAACGACAGTATCAGTATGCTTATGTGTACCACCCAGCACTCGTGTTTTATTGCCGCGAAACAGCAACGTTGCGTTCCAAGGTGCTAAGGTTGGAACGATTCGCTCTCTGTACTCCGCCCATTTATCAGGATCTTTAACAGTGATATGTCCGATCGCGTATGCAGGTGTATTCATTAGTGCTGTGCTTCTTGTCTATCATTATCCGTAAGTTTAGCAAACTTACTTGTTGAGACAGTGAACACAGATCATACTTAATCATTAATCAATCACATGAGTACGACATGAATAATAATGAGGTGTGTCAAACAAGCGCCACGGTTTATCATGATGGTGAGTGCCCAATCTGCAATGTCGAAATCAATGCGATGAAACGGATTGATAAGGCTAAGCGAATTAAGTGGGTGGATATCTCGAAAGATCAAGCGGCGCTAGATGCAGCAGGTTTGAGTTATCAGCAGACGATGGATCGCATTCATGTGCAAGATGAAAATCAGCAGATGGTCACTGGCGTTCTAGGCTTCATGAGCGTTTGGCAGCACCTCCCCTACTTTCGTCGATTAGTACCTGTCATCAAACACACGCCGGGCTTAATGTGGTTAATGGAAAAGGCTTACGTTTTATTTGCCAAATACCGCTTAAAGCTAACAGGAAAGACAATGAGCAATGCAATGAGTCATACTGTCAAAAGTAACAATACAACCGATGCTTACGCTGCTTCACAAGAAGGTATTAATGGGATGAACAACAAACATTATTTGATTACGGGTGGCTCAGGATTTATTGGCTCACATTTGATTCCAAAGCTTCTGAAAGCGAACATCGCGGTTACCGTACTGAGCCGCACACCAGCCAAAACTTTGGCACAGTTTAATCAGGCGGTCGCGGTGATTGATGACTTAGCAAAGCTCGATAGCTCGGCACATTTCGATGTAGTCATTAACTTAGCTGGCCAAGGTATTGCTGACAAACGCTGGTCTGAGACAGTAGTAGAGCAGCTATTTGACAGCCGGCTGCTAACCACTCGTGCATTGGTAGAATTTATGAGCCGCGCGGAGACTAAGCCTGAATTATTCATCAGTGGTTCGGCAACTGGTTATTACGGATTACGAGGCGATGAGGAGCTGACTGAGGAAGCACAAGGAGATAAAAGCTTATCAACAGAGCTTTGTGCAGACTGGGAAGAAGAAGCGCAAGCGGCTGAAGCGTTAGGCATCAGATGTTGCTATTTACGCACGGGTATTGTGCTGGGTAATGGCGGCGCACTTTCAAAAATGCTGCCACCGTTTAAGTTTGGCTTAGGTGGGCCAATGGGGGATGGCAAACAATATATGTCATGGATTCACATGGACGACTTGATTGGAATAATCAGCCATATTGTGAAGCATCCTGAAGTCAGCGGTCCAGTGAATGGCACTGCGCCAAACCCTGTTCCCAATAAAGTTTTCGCCACAACACTTGGCAAGGTATTAAATCGGCCCGCTTTTATACCACTACCTGCTTTCGTTTTGAAACTACTAATGGGGGAAATGGGCGAAGAGTTATTGCTCTCAGGACATCGAGCAGTACCAGAAAAAATAAGCAATGCGGGGTATTCGTTTATTTATGAAAATCTCGAGCCTGCACTATCCGCTGTCATTAACAAAAAATCATAACCGAAATAAAAAACTTGCGTTGTCAAAGTCGCTTACACTTTGCTGCTATTCGGTGTTTGCCGCTATAATCCGTGCCATTCAGTAACCGTTGAGGTATCAAATGCTCGAGAAACTATTCAAAAATAATAAAGAGTGGTCCGCGAACATCCTTAAAAAAGACCCACAGTTTTTTGAAAAGCTGCAGAAACAACAAAACCCAGACTACTTTTGGGTAGGCTGCTCGGATAGTCGCGTTCCTGCCAGCGAAATTATGAATTTACTGCCTGGTGAAGTGTTTGTGCAAAGAAATGTAGCCAATCAGGTTGTTCACTCTGATATGAATTGCTTAGCGGCGCTACAGTTTGCGGTTGATGTGCTGAAAGTGAAGCATGTGATTATTTGCGGTCATTATGACTGCGGTGGTGTGAAGGCTGCGCTAAACGAAGAGCGTCATGGCTTGGTCGATAATTGGCTAATGCATGTCCGCGATACAGTCAAAAAGCATCGTAAGTCGCTAAATGCGATGGAAACAGACAAAGAGCGAGTTGATCGCATCTGTGAGTTGAATGTGGTTGAGCAGGTTGAGAATATTTGTAATACGACTGTGATGGAAGATGCTTGGTTACGTGGTCAGGAAGTGACCGTACATGGTTTGATATATGGGCTGCACGATGGGCATTTGCGTAATTTGGATGTGAGCATTAGCTCGACAGATGAGGTTTATTCTAAGTATCAGTATGCGAAGCAGCGGATCATTAGTTAATTAAATTCGTTTATTGAGCAGCAGCATTCCACAGCCTGCTAGCATGCCCCAGAAAGCGCCTACAGCTGTTTCAAATCCACCTGAAAACGCGGCTGAAGAAGACAGTAACGCTGCGCCGGGAGTTGACCATGCGACGCCAACTGGCATTTTTGTTTTTAAACTTAAAATGCTGCTACACAATCCCACGGATATAGCAGCAACCATTAGCCCTGAAGCGGCTTGAGCGTCGGTCGCTCCGACGCTTCTAAGACCCTGAAGTACAACAGCAAATGATGATGCAAATCCTACAAATGCCGCGAGTAATCCCGCGAATACAGATTGAGGGTTTACATCATTCATTAGGTTTATCAGCCACCAAGCAATTGAACACGCAAATTAGCCTGTACTGGCGTGTTAGACAACCAAATACCAAATAGCGCTTCTTTAAATGCAGCTGAACGAATGACTTCTACTCGCTCTCCGTTACGCACGATATGCACACCACTACCAGGCATATTGATTAGTTCGTAGACATCACCAGGGCCAACGCCTTTATCAAAGGTGTTTAGCATTTTGTCAATCTGAGGCTTAATTGGAGCGATCTTGCCGCCAGTGCCGACCATAAAGCCAGCTAATGTAGCTTCCTTCATTTTATCGGGTGTGATTAACTTAGAAGTAATACCAAGGCGGATGCTCATTGGCTCGTCTGCTTTCATTATCGCTGCTGCATCCTTACTCTTCTTGGGAAGATACAGACCAGCGACATAGAGCTTGAAGAACAGTGCTTTCTTACGGATACCAACTCCATTCAGGACCATCGTTTTACCACCGTATTGAAGCTGATCTGGCATGTCGACACCCAGAACTTTTACCGCACTGGCTTGACTCGCAAAAAATGCCAATAAGATGCCCGCTACTACTGTGTAGATTGTTTTCATTTTCCTCTCCTTTTAAAATAATCAGCCTCTGGAG
>Ga0209828_1000617_pt1 | contig 33735 bp, 27 predicted proteins | sample MaitaG_FD_187429 | JGI IMG/M metagenome (GOLD analysis project Ga0209828, IMG submission 187429) | Marine algal microbial communities from Maine, USA - Maine_Asex2 metaG (SPAdes) (version 2) | ecosystem: Host-associated > Algae > Red algae > Unclassified | place: Maine, USA | collected 2015-01-05
TGAGCTTGTAAGTTTCCTGCACCTGCCGGTACAGAGCGGGTCGGATCGAGTGCTCGCGGCCATGAAGCGCGGTCATACGGTGCTGGAATTCAAGTCGAAGATCCGCAAGCTGATGGCGGCCAGACCCGATCTGACCTTGTCTTCCGATTTCATCGTCGGCTTTCCGGGCGAGACCGAGCAGGAGTTCGAGCAGACCTTGCAGCTGATCGAAGCGCTCGGCTTCGATCATTCCTTCAGCTTCATCTACAGTGCCCGCCCGGGAACACCGGCGGCCAGCCTGGTCGACGAGACCCCCCTTCAGGAGAAGAGGCACCGGCTGGCGCGCCTGCAGGCCATCATCACCCGTCAGGCAGCCGCGATTTCAGCGGCCATGGTCGGCACACAGCAACGCGTGCTGGTCGATCGACCGGCACGCAAGGATCCGAACGAGATCAGCGGCCGCACCGAGAACAATCGCGTCGTGAATTTCGCCGGGCCAGCATCCCTGATCGGTCAATTCGCCGACGTCGTCATCACCGAGGCCTATCCGAATTCGTTGCGCGGACGACTCGCGTCGGTAACCTGCGCTTCGACGACGGCTGCATGACGACGCTTTCCTTCCGCATCGAGCCTGCTGACAACGCACGACTGGCCACCCTCTGCGGCCAGTTCGACGAGCATCTCAAGCAGATCGAATCGCGCCTCGCTGTGGAAATCAGTAATCGAGGCAGTCATTTTCATGTCAGCGGTGGCAGTGATGAGGTCGTTGCCAGCGCACGGGCGCTGATCGATCATCTGTACGAATTGACCGAGAACGACACTCTGGCCCCCGAACAGGTACATCTATCGATGCAGGAATCTGGACTCGAGGCGCTGACATCAGCTCAGGTGGGTGCTGGCGAGACACTGATCAAGACGCGACGCGCGACGATTCGCTGTCGAGGCGAGCGTCAGATCGACTACGTCCGCAGTGTCAAGGATCGCGATCTCACCTTCGGTATCGGGCCAGCAGGTACCGGCAAGACTTTTCTTGCCGTCGCCTGCGCCGTCGAGGCGCTCGAAGCCGAAGAAGTGCAACGACTCGTGCTGGTGCGGCCTGCGGTCGAAGCCGGTGAACGGCTGGGTTTCCTGCCGGGTGACATGATGCAGAAGGTCGACCCGTACCTGCGGCCCATCTATGACGCGCTGTACGAGTTTCTCGGCATCGAGCGTGTCAGCAAGCTGGTCGAACGCAACGTCATCGAGATCGCACCGCTGGCGTACATGCGCGGGCGAACGCTGAATCATTCCTGCGTGATCATGGACGAAGCGCAGAACACCACGGTGGAACAGATGAAGATGTTCCTGACGCGAATCGGATTCGGCTCGAAGGCAATTGTCACCGGCGACACGACCCAGGTGGATCTGCCCAAGCACCAGCTATCCGGTCTGAAGCACGTGCAGGGGGTGCTGGAAGGCGTCGAGGGCGTCGGTTTCTGCCGTTTCACCGCGGCCGACGTCGTTCGGCATCCCTTGGTGCAGCGAATCGTCGCAGCCTACGATGTGGCAGAGAATCCCGAGGCCGATGCTGACTGAGCGGCTTGCCCGTCAGCCGGACATCTGTCAAAAATACATGCCTGCCAGTCTGTCACTGCAGATCCTGCTCGACATCGACGAGCGTGCGGGTGAAGAGACGTCGTACTTGCCCGCGCTCGAGTTCTTCGACGAATGGATAGGCTCTGCGCTGCGCGAGCGTGACAAGGCAAAGCCGTCGTCAGTGTCGCCGCTGGATCACGAAGTCTCGATCCGTCTGGTTGGTCGCGCGGAAATGAAAGCCTTGAACAAGGCCTGGCGAGATCGGGATGCGTCGACCAACGTCCTGAGCTTCCCGTCCGGCCTGCCATCCCTGCCGCGGCCGAGCGAGCGCGACCTGCAGGCCCTGGGGGACCTGGTGTTCTGCCCGGCCGTGGTCGAAGCCGAGGCGCAGAGTCAGCAAAAGAGGATCGAACATCACTGGGCTCATCTCGTGATTCACGGAACCCTGCACCTCTGTGGCTACGATCACCAGACCGAGGCTGAAGCCACCACTATGGAGGCTGTCGAAATTCGGCTACTATCGAGGCGTCTGATACCCGATCCGTACGGCGTGCGCGCCCACTTTCATGACTGACGACAGTACGGACGCTGCGAGCAACCGGTCCTTGATGGACAGGCTCGTCCAGGCCATCGGCGGGGAGCCGCGTGATCGCGACGAACTGCTCGAAGTGCTGAGAGGTGCGCAAACGCGTGAGCTGTTCGACGCCGACACCTTGCAGATGGTCGAGGGCGTGTTCAAGGTCATCGAGATGCGCGTGCGCGACATCATGATTCCGCGAGGACAGATGGTGGTTGTCGAGCGGAGTGCCTCGCTCGAGGGCTTGTTGCCTGTGGTACTCGAATCGGGTCACTCGCGCTTTCCGGTCATCGACGAGGACAAGGACAATGTCGTCGGTGTGCTGCTCGCGAAAGATATTCTCAAGCACTCTGCCAGTCACTCCGCGGGCCAGAACGCAGGTGAGGGTGATGCACCGTTCCAGATCGAGAGCATCATGCGTGAGCCCACCTTCACGCCCGAGACCAAGCGACTGAACGTGCTGTTGAAGGAGTTCCGTTCCAAGCGTTCGCACATGGCGATCGTGCTGGATGAATACGGCGGAACCGGCGGCCTCGTCACGATCGAGGACGTGCTCGAGGAGATCGTCGGTGAAATCGATGATGAGCACGATATCGAGGAGGACGTCGATATCCGGACGCACGGCGATGGTCGTTATTCCGTCAGGGCGCTCACCCCGATCGACGATTTCAACCAGACGCTGGGCACGGAGTTCAGCTCAGAGGAGTTCGACACCATCGGTGGCCTGCTGATGCAGCACATCGGACACATGCCGAAGAGCGGTGAGACGGCGGAGATCGACGGCTGTCAGTTTCGCATTCTGTCGGCTGACTCCCGCCGTCTGCATCTGCTCCAGGTCACGCCGCCGGGACCGCCACCGGGGTAATGAGATTGTCGCCTCCGTCGTTCGGTATCGCCGCGGTCGTCGCGCTGCTTGCCGGGCTTGCGCTACCGTTCGCGTTTGCGCCGCGCGAAGCGTGGCCGATCGCGACGGTCTCGCTATTCATCCTCTATGCCCTGTTGCAGGGCCGTTCGCCGCGTCAGGCACTGCTCATCGGCTGGCTCTTCGGCCTCGGCTATTTCGGTATCGGGGTGAGCTGGATCTATCACAGCCTGCATCTGTTCGGCGCGGCGGTTGCGCCACTGGCGGCGGCACTCACCGCATTGTTCGTGTTGGTGATGACGGTATTCCCGGCAGTCGTTGCCTGGCTCTGGTGTCGGCTCTCGGTCGGGGGCGCGGTGGCACCGGTTCGCTCGGCCTGGCTGTTCGCGGCGCTCTGGGTGCTGGGCGAACTTCTTCGGGGCAAGCTGATGGGGGGCTTCCCCTGGTTGCTCGTCGGCTACAGCCACACAAACGCGCCACTTGGCATCCTGGCACCGCTCCTGGGTGTGTACGGCCTTGGCTTTCTGCTGGTTGCCGGCAGCGCGCTGTTCTGGCCGTTGTCGGCACCGGGCCGGGCGCACTTCGGTCGATCGATACCGGGCGAAGGCCAGTTGCGCAGTGCGGCCGTCTCGAGCGCGCGCGTGTCTGCTTCCCGCGCAGTCGTCCTGAGCGCGGCTGTCTCCCTGCTCGTGATCGTCGCGGGTGTCGTGGCGGCTGGTGCATACAAGCCCGGTACAGACAATGGCGAACCGCTTCGGGTTCGACTGGTCCAGGCGAACATTCCGCAGGCTCTGAAGTTCAGTCAGGAGCGTCTCGAGACATCACTACGCTTGTATACATCGCTCAGCGAGCGCGACAGCCTCGCGGAGATCGATCTGGTTGTCTGGCCGGAAACGGCGATTCCGACTTACTTCGATCGGGTCGAATTGGCGCTTGCGCCGTTCATAGAATCGATGAGTGCACAGGGAGTCGACGTACTATCGGGTGGATTTCACCGTGAAGGGGATCGGATCTGGAACAGTGTCAGGCAGCTCGGCGGTGATCGGGCGCTGTATCGCAAGCGCCATCTGGTGCCGTTCGGGGAGTACATGCCACTGCGTTTCGTGCTCGACTGGTTTGCGCAGTTCATCGAGATTCCCATGTCGGATCTTGCTGAAGGCGATGGCCCGCATGTCCCCTTGCGCTTGCAGGGTCAGCGAATTGGTCTCTCTATCTGTTACGAAGATGTCTACGGTGAAGAGATGCGTGCCTTGCTGCCGGCGTCGACGCTGCTCGTCAACGTCTCCAACGATGCATGGTTCGGGGCGAGTGCGGCGCCACATCAACATGAGCAGAAAGCACGGATGCGTGCACGCGAATTCGATCGATGGATGGTACGGGTCACCAACACCGGCGTCTCCTCGGCGATTCGCGCGGACGGTAGTGTGATCGAGCGGATCGAGCACGATACCCAGGGCGTGCTCGATGTCGATGTGCAGCCTCGACAGGGCATGACTCTGTACGCGCGCACGGGAAACTGGCCGATATTCCTGGTGTGCCTGGCGATACTCGCGTGCGGATGGATTGCCGGACGAGGTGTCGCTGGACAGCGGAGCGCGACTGTCCGATGATCGGGCGGCCGCGTCCCCGATCGATCGAATAGCGCCGTTTCCCGACCTGCCGAAACAGAGGCCGATCCGATGTCTGCAAAGCAGTTTTCACCTTTGAACGATGCGCATGTCGCGGCGAGCGGCAAGCTGGTCGATTTCGCCGGCTGGCAGCTCCCCGTACACTACGGCTCGCAGATGGAGGAGCACCGCGCGGTGCGCGAACGGGCGGGCGTGTTCGATATATCGCACATGACCATCGTCGACCTGCACGGCAGCGGCGTTCGCGACTGGTTGCGTACGCTGCTTGCCAACGATGTCGGCAAGCTTGCGGACGGTGAGGCGCAATACGGGTGTCTCTGCAATGAGCGCGGCGGGGTCGTCGACGATGTCATTGCCTATCGACACGATAGTGATCATTGGCGCCTGATCGTGAATGCTGCCACCCGCGAGAAGGATATCGCGTGGCTTGCAGGTCATTGTCCGGTCGGCGTCGAGCTGCAGACACCGGAAGCGATGGCGATGCTTGCAGTACAGGGGCCGGATGGTGTCGCCCTGGCCATGCAGGCCTTGCGTGAGACGCGCGAATCCGTACCTGAGCTGAGCGCTCTTGAGCGATTTTCATTTGCAGTCGCTGATGACCTGTTTGTTGCCCGAACCGGCTACACGGGTGAGGATGGGGTCGAGCTTGCGCTCCCGGCGTCGGAGGTCGTGGCGCTCTGGAAAGCTCTGGTCGCATCCGGCGTAAAGCCGTGCGGGCTCGGTGCGCGCGATACTCTGCGGCTCGAGGCTGGCATGAGTCTTTATGGCAATGATCTCGATGAGGAGCATTCGCCTGTCGAGTGCGGCCTCAGTTGGACGGTAGACCTCGCGGATGACAATCGCGACTTCATCGGGCGTGCGGTCATCGCGCAGCACAAGGCCCAAGGTGGACGTTGTGTGCGCATCGGTCTGGTGCGCGAGGAGCGGGGTGTTCTGCGGGCGGGGCAGCCGGTGGTGCTCGACGGCCGCCAGGTAGGTGCGGTGACGTCTGGCACCTTCAGTCCGACGCTGCAACACTCGATCGCGCTGGCTCGCGTCGAAGCCGCCGTCGAAGGTACCTGCCATGTACTGGTCCGGGATCGACCGCTATCGGTTCAGCGTGCCGCCATTCCCTTTGTGCGGAGAGGTACAGTCAATGCATGACGCCGGTGTGGCTTTCCGCAATCCGGCCTTGCAGCTCTTTCTCGCAACCCCTTTCTAGCCAAGCTTTCTCGCTAAGCTTACTCGCAATGCTTACTCGCAACTCTGGCCCCAACGGAGCAAACTGACGTGGACATACCTGGTGATCTGAAATTTGCGGCATCCCATGAGTGGGTCCGTCGAAACGATGACGGTACGCTGACCGTCGGTATCAGCGAACACGCACAAGAGCAGCTCGGCGACCTGGTTTTCGTGGAGACGCCGGAAGTCGATCGAAGTTGTGAGGCAGAGGAGGGCATCGCGGTCGTCGAGTCGGTCAAGGCGGCATCCGATCTCTATGCGCCGGTGGCAGGAACCGTCATCGATGCGAACGGCGCGCTGGCGGACACGCCCGAACTGGTCAACACCGACCCGTATGGTGAGGGCTGGATATTTCGCCTGAAGCCCGACGACGAGGACGCGATAGAGTCGCTCATGAGTCCGGATGATTATGAGAGTTACGCCGAGAGCGGCGACTGATTGACAAACGACGGATTGACAACGGATCGATTGATAACGGTCGGGCGACTGGCCGGCAATCGGGAGAGCCCACCATGAGCGAGTATCCGTCGAACGTGAACATCCCTCCGGACACGAGTTTTACCGGGCGCCATGTCGGCCCGCGAGAGAGCGATATCGAGTCAATGCTCGCGCGACTCGGCTGCGCTTCGCTTGCGTCACTGGTCGAGGAGGTGGTGCCCGAAAGCATCCGTCACGACGAACCGCTGGCGCTCGACGAGGGTGTCAGCGAAGCCGGGGCGCTGATGGAGATCGCCGCACTCGCGGCGCGCAACCGGGTCGTCCGCACGCTGCTCGGGCAGGGCTATCACGACTGCCATGTACCGGCTGTCATTCAGCGCAACGTGCTCGAGAATCCTGGCTGGTACACCGCGTACACACCCTATCAGCCGGAGATCGCGCAAGGTCGGCTCGAAATCCTGTTCGATTTCCAGACCCTCATCACCGAGCTTTCCGGTCTCGACATCGCCAACGCATCGCTGCTCGATGAGGCCACGGCGGCGGCCGAGGCCATGGCCATGGCGCATCGAGCGCTGCGCGGCAGGCGCACGACGCTGCTCTGCGATGCCGACTGTCATCCGCAAACGCTCGACGTTCTCGCGACCCGGGCACAGCCGCTCGGCATGACCTTGCGGATCGTGCCGGTCGGCGAGATCGCCGACGTGGTGGCAAGTGACGGCGAGGATGTGTTCGGCGTCCTCGTGCAATACCCGGGGTCCCGGGGACAGGTGCCCGAGCTGCAACCCATTGCGGCGGCCGCACGCGCCGCGGGTGCGTTGACGATCGTCGCGGCCGATCTGCTGGCACTGACTTTGCTCGAATCGCCAGGTGATGCTGGCGCCGATATCGTTGTCGGCAGTGCCCAGCGGTTCGGCGTGCCGATGGGCTTTGGCGGGCCGCATGCCGCATTCATGGCAACAAGCGACGCCTACAAGCGCAGCCTGCCCGGTCGCCTCGTCGGGCAGTCGCTCACTGCCGAGGGCAAACCTGCCTATCGGCTTGCCCTGCAGACGCGCGAGCAGCACATCCGGCGCGAGAAGGCGACGTCCAATATCTGCACGGCGCAAGCGCTGCTGGCGATCATGGCGGCCTTGTACGCGACCTGGCACGGCCCGGATGGGCTGGTCGCCATCGCTCGACGTGTGCGTGCCCACGCAGACACCCTGGTAGCGACAATCGCGCAAGCCTTTGGCACCGATGGAATTCCAGGTGGTGGGCAGGGTGGCGAGCAGGGTGCCAGGCAAGGTGCGCCACGGGTCATCGGCGAGACGCGCTTCGACACCGTCGAACTTGCGGTCGTTGATGCCGATGACGTGCTGAGACGCCTGCTCGAAGTCGGCTTCAACGGACGCCGGCTCGAGCAGCACCGAATCGCGTTGACGTTCGACGAGACCACGACAGATACCGACGTTCGCCTCGTGGCAGCTGCCCTGCTGGATATTGATGCCGCATCACTCGCACTGATGGCGGCGGTACCGCGCGATCCTTCGCTGGATCGCGCGGCCACCTTCCTGTCCCAGGCAGTCTTTCATGCCTATCGTTCCGAGACCGACATGATGCGCCGCCTGCGGCGCTTGTCCGATCGTGACATCGCCCTTGACCGGGCGATGATTCCGCTCGGCTCCTGCACGATGAAGCTGAACGCGGCCGCCGAGATGATGCCGATCACCTGGCCCGGTTTCGCCGACATTCACCCGTTTGCCCCAGCGAAGCAGACAGCCGGCTACCGCGCCCTGATCGAAGATCTCGAACGCATGCTCGCTGCCTGCACGGGCTACGATGCGGTTTCCCTGCAACCCAATGCCGGTAGCCAGGGAGAATACGCGGGGTTGCTGGCCATCAAGCGCTACCACGAGAGTCGTGGCGAAACCTTGCGTGATGTCTGCCTGATTCCGAGTTCGGCACACGGCACCAATCCAGCCAGTGCGCAGATGGCCGGCATGCGTGTCGTTGTCGTTGCCTGCGATACGGCAGGTAATGTCGACGTCGACGATCTTGCGAACAAGATCGAACGACACGCGGGCAAAGTTGCCGCGATCATGATCACCTATCCGTCAACGCACGGTGTCTTCGAGGCAGGCGTGCGTGACGTCTGTCGACGGGTCCACGAGGCCGGCGCCCAGGTGTATATCGACGGTGCCAACCTCAACGCCATGGTCGGGACGGCGCAGCCGGGTCGCTTCGGTGGCGACGTCTCGCATCTCAACCTGCACAAGACCTTCTGCATACCACACGGTGGTGGGGGGCCGGGTGTGGGCCCGATCGGTGTCGGCGAGCATCTAGTGCCGTTCCTGCCCGGGCACCGCGAACTGGGTAACGCCCGGGGCGCTGTCAGTGCAGCCCCCTGGGGCAGCGCACTGATACTGCCGATCACCTGGATGTACATTCGCATGATGGGCGCTGCCGGCCTCCGCAGGGCGACGGAGGTGGCCATCCTGAACGCCAATTACATCGCGATGCGGCTCGGTGACACCTACCCGATACTCTATCGGGGCAGCAACGGGCGCGTGGCGCATGAATGCATTCTCGACACCCGCAAGCTCAAGGATACTTGCGGCATTACCGTGGACGACATCGCCAAGCGACTCATGGATCATGGCTTTCACGCACCCACGATGTCATTCCCTGTCGCCGGCACATTGATGGTGGAGCCCACGGAAAGCGAATCTCTTGCAGAGATAGACCGGTTCTGCGAAGCCATGCTCTCGATCCATGCTGAAGCGATGCAGGTCGGAGCAGGTGTCTGGCCTGCGGATGACAACCCGTTGTGCAACGCCCCGCATACCATCGCCATGGTGACGAGCGATGACTGGTCGCACCCCTATCCGCGTCGTCTGGCCGCCTGGCCGACAGTGTCGACGCACAGTGCCGATACCGGCGACACGCGTGACAAGTACTGGCCACCTGTCGCGCGAATCGACAATGTCCATGGCGACAAGCACCTGATCTGCTCGTGTCCGCCCCTGTCGAGCTATATCCCGGAGCTTGCGACCACGACTGCCGCCTGAAAGTCACGCCAAGGCGTCGAGGGGCTCTGACCCCGCCAATATCATGTTGACTGACCACGAGCGGCCGGTCGATATCGCGTTGATGAACGAGTGATCAAAGTGACCTCACGGCCTACCGCAAGTCGCTCATGGCGTCCTGGATTCCGTGACTGATTAATTGTGAACGCGTGCAAACTCTCCAGGTTCGTCTATTTTCCTGACTGGCGGAGGAGCGTTGCACGCTCCCGGCCGCGCCTTTGTAGCGATTCAGGTAACCGTCGATGTCGTCAGAGTCTCTTGAGCAGGAAGCCGTATCTGAGCAGCAAGCCGTATCCGAACAGCAAGCCGTATCCGAACAGCAAGCAACGCCATCGAGTTCCGACCGTGCCGAAACACATCGTCGGCGCGCCGATAAGAGTCCACGCCGCAAGCGTCCGCTGCGTCTGATCTTGATGCGTCGGCTCGACAATTTTCTCAGGGTCAGGCAGATGTACCGCCTGGCCTTCGTGCTGGTGCCGCTGGCTGGATTCATCCACGTATCAATGCTGAACGGCGTGCTGGAACGGGGCCCGCAGGAAACTTCCGTGGTATCGACCCTCGAAACAGATCAGGAAGCTGCCTGGCAGGTCGGAACGCAAGCTCCGGAGTTGAACCTGTCGTCGACTTCGATTCCGAACGCGACAGGAGCCCACATCGGCGATGGCTCGACCTCCTGGTCGATCGTGCAGAGCGCGTCAGCCGATGACGCGTCAGCCAATGATTCGATCATCAAGAAGTCGATCATCGAATCAGGCAACCGGACCTCACCTGCACGGATGCCGAACGCGTCTACGCACATCGCATCGACCATGGATGTGCCGACCGTGCGGGTGACCGTGCTGGCACGTGCCGACTCGATGATCGCGCGCGCGCGCGCAGACGGCCGTCATTCCAGCGACGAGGCCGTCACGACCCGTCGTATGCCGGCAGCTGCCGGCGACGAGAGCATCGCCATGAGCACCTTCGGTCGCCAACGCGATCAGGATGAAGAGTCGGCCTCACCGATGCCGCGTTCCTACGTTGTCAACGAAGGCGGCTCTCTGTGGCGGACGGGACGGCGTTTCATCAAGGACGAAGGTCTGCTCGATGCCTTCATCGACAGTCTTGCCGCCAACGGCATGGATGTGCGCAATGTTCCGGCCGGCTTCACGTTCGTCGTTGACGATCTCGGTGCCGACGGCATGCTGGTTGTCTCGGAACGTTCGGGTGAATCCTTTGCCACTCATATCTACGACGACAACGTGATCACTGCCGTCAGACCGTCCAAGCGCGAAGTGCGAGGCACGACGCCGAACGATTCGAAGCCCGGCGTCTGGCGCTCTGAAGACCCGACCCAGACCGCACTGCTCGACTGAACTCTCTGTGCAGCGGGCGTGCTTGCTTGATCGGCCCGTCGGCTGTTGTCGTTGTTCAGACCGGGTTCAGCCGGTACATCGCATGCTGCGGCCTCCTTCATTCGATCGGAGTCGACCATGCGCATTCGTGCCCTCGGTCCCGGTACGCTCCTGGCAACGTGCCTTGCCCTGTCCCTGTCAGCGATGGCACCCGGCGCTCATGCCGGTGGTTATCTGGCGATCGACGGCAGTTCGCTCACCCTGGGTGATGGCAACCCGGGCGATGGCGTCGAATCCGGACTGAATCCGCGTGGTGGTCGCTTGCGCCTGGGGCTGCGCATGTCGCAGGATTTCGACGTCGAGTTTCAGGTGGGCGTATCGTCCGATGACGGTGACGAACAGCTGGATGACTTCCGTACGAATTTTGCCGGCGCGTATCTGAAAGGCTATGCCCCGGTGGGCGTGCGTAGTGCGCTGTTCGCGTTGGCGGGTGTCGCTGGTGTCGAATTCACAAGGACGCGCGGTGCGCTGGACACGTCGCAGACGGGGAGCGGGTTCTCGTTTGGTGCCGGGCTCGAGACCGAACTCAGCGAGCGCTTCGACCTGAGTGCTGACTGGATGCGCTATCTCTCCGGGGATGATGAGCTTGCCCAGGTGGATGCGGTGAGCATCGGATTGAAGTACTACTTCTGAGTGTTGCTGTTCTGGCGACGGTCAGCGGTGATTCTGCGGTTCGATGGCTCGTGGTTCTTCAACATGACGTAGACGTACCACTGCCGCTTCAAAGTATCGACAGCTCAACGACTCGCAATTGACGGGTCGGCAGGCGTCTCGATCGCATGTTCCGCCAGTCGATCGTAGTCGGGTCGACAGCTGTCCGCGAGGTGCCGATCGCTTGCGGATAGTGCAACCGGCTCGAGCGTGCGAGGTGCTGCAAAGCCAGTCGAACGGTTGACCGCGTCGTACCAATGCGTCCCCCAGATACCATCGCTTTCGCGAGAGCCCGTCGGCCACGAAAGCATGGCTGCATCAAAGGCGATGGACAGTCGTTCGCAGAGCGTCCGTAGCTGCCCTTCGGGGTCTCGAAGAAAACGTTCGCTGTCGATCACGGGTGGGGCTTCGCCATTCTGTGCCGATATCGTGTCGAACAGGCTCGCCTGTCGGGCATAGCCGAGATCAGTGGCAGTCGCGGTGCCACGCTTGGCGATATACGATGCGATGACGGGCTCGGGTGGGCGAATCAGGAAGACGTGCTCGACTCGTGCGAGCCAGTCCGTACTGAAATGATCGAGCCAGTGGACGGTCATGTGCTTCTGATAGAAGTAGCCGCTCGACGGTCGCTTTACAAGCCGGTCGACAATGCACTGCCAATCCGTTTCGCCCATGGCGATGATCGAGTCCGCCAGCGGATGATCGATACCGGTTGCCTGGAGGTAGTGAGCGTAGAAGGGCTCGTCCACAACCTGTGTATCCGGCCGATTCTCCCAGGCTCGCATCATCGCCGTGGAGATGTTTCGCGGACCCGACCACATGGCCAGACAACGGCCGCTGTTCATCAGGCGTTCGCTGCAATCAATGCAAAGGCCTCGTCGGCTGCCGTGATCGTCGCGGCGATATCGTCTTTGCCATGGGCGGCGCTGGAGAATCCTGCCTCGAATGCCGAGGGGGCAAGCCACACGCCGCGCTCGAGCATGGCATGGAAGAACTGCTTGAACTGTTCCTGATTGCAGGCCATGACCGCGTCGAGCGTCGATATCTCGTCAGCATCGCTGAAGAAGAAACCGAACATGCCGCCGACATGGCCGGCGCGAAACGGTATGCCATGGTGTGCTGCGCGTGCGCGAAGGCCGTCGAGGAGTTCACCGGTTCGCGCATGCAGGCGGGCGTGAAATCCGTCCGCCGAGAGCAGTTCGAGCGTCTTCAGGCCCGCTGTCATCGCGATCGGATTACCCGACAGTGTTCCCGCCTGGTAGACCGGTCCGAGCGGCGCGATGTGGTTCATGATCTCGCGTCTGCCGCCGAACGCACCGACCGGCATGCCGCCGCCGATGATCTTGCCGAGCGTCGTCAGATCCGGCGTCACGCCGTAGTGTTCCTGTGCGCCGCCGCGGGCGACGCGAAAGCCCGTCATGACTTCGTCGAAGATCAGTACCGTGCCGTGATGGCTGCACAGCTCGCGGAGGGCCTGCAGGTAGCCGGGCCTTGGTTCGACGAAATTCATGTTGCCCGCAATCGGCTCGACGATGACGCAGGCCAGTCGCTCGCCGTGGCTCTTGAACAGCTCGCGAAGTGTGGCTTCGTCATTGAAGGGCAAGGTCAATGTGTGCTTGGCAAAGTCTGCCGGAATACCGGGCGAACTCGGCACGCCCAACGTCAAGGCACCTGATCCCGCCTTGACCAGCAAGGCATCCGAATGCCCGTGATAGCAGCCTTCGAACTTGAGGATGTCGTCCCGGCCGGTGAAGCCACGAGCAAGCCTGATGGCACTCATCGTCGCTTCCGTGCCGGAGCTGCACATACGGACCGATTCGATCGACGGCACGATGTGGGTGATGTGCTCGGCCATTTCGGTCTCGAGTTGCGTCGGTGCACCGAAACTCAGGCCGTTCTCGGCAGCGGCACGAACGGCGGCGATGACGTCGGGGTGCGCATGGCCGAGGAGCATCGGACCCCACGATCCGACATAGTCGATGTAGCGATTGTCGTCCGAGTCGAAAACGCAGGCGCCACGCGCCCGGGCAACGAAGCGGGGCGTGCCGCCCACACTACCGAACGCACGGACCGGTGAGTTGACACCGCCGGGAATGACACGCCGGGCACGCTCGAACAGAGTGGCTGATTCGGCAGACGATGTAATGTTCAGATTCTCGGACACGGTTGACTCCATCAGTGCAGGCTCATCGGTCGCGTCGACGCGCACATGGCGCAGGCGTCGAGCGGACCGCGTTGACGACAGGGCGATCCTGACGCCAGTGCGAATCAGGTGTGGGTAAACAAGGTGTGGGTAAACAAGGTATGGGTGATCAAGGTATGGGCGATCAAGGTACGTCGTGCATGGTACGACAAGCGTCGCAAGGTGCGACAATGTGAAGCTTGCCCTGTGCATTGGCCGGGTGAGCGCCGCTACTGACAGCGAACCGAGAGCATCCTGATCGTGACCTCCTCGTCTGCCGAACCGACATCCGCGTCAGGCCCGAACCGCCGCTGGCTCTGCAGTGTCTGTGGCCTGATCTACGACGAGGCGGTGGGCTGGCCGGACGACGGCATCGCACCGGGTACTACCTGGGAAGATGTGCCGTTGGGCTGGGCTTGTCCCGATTGCGGAGCAGTGAAGGACGATTTCGACATGGTCGCGATCGATTGACTCAGTCGTGCGTCAACGTGATATTGACGCTGAGCCCGCCAACATCACGTTGATGTGGCATTTGAACGGGAGCGAACGATGGAACTCGGCACGACACTGACGCAGTACATCATCGAGCAGGGCCGGCATCACCGTGATTCCCGCGTTGCTTTCACGGCCTTGCTGAACGATGTCGCGACCGCTTGCAAGCGTGTCTCCGAACTCGTCCGCAAGGGTGAGCTCGCAGGTGTGCTCGGTGCTGCGGGCAAGGAGAACGTGCAGGGTGAGGATCAGAAGAAGCTCGATATCATCGCCAACGATGTCTTTATCGACGCGATGCAGCGGTCAGGTCTGCTGGCGGGAATAGCCTCGGAGGAGATGGACAACCATTACCCGATACCCGAACGCTATGCGCGCGGCGACTATCTGCTTGCCATGGACCCGCTTGACGGCTCGTCCAACATCGACGTCAACGGGGCAACAGGAACCATCTTCTCCATATCCCGACATGGTGGGGACGCCGCACCGGCGGACGAGGACTTTCTCAAACCCGGCAACGAGCAGGTCTGTGCGGGCTACTGCCTCTACAGTTCGGCGAGCATGCTTGTCATCACCACCGGCGACGGCGTGGCAGGGTTCACGCTCGACAATTCGATCGGTGAGTTCCTGCTGAGTCATCCGGCCATGACGATCCCTGCCGAGACGCGAGAGTACGCGATCAATGCGGCGTACTCACGGCACTGGTTTCCCCCGGTTTCCCGGTACGTCGACGAATGTGTGGCCGGCAAGGAAGGGCCGCGTGGGGCGAACTTCAACATGCGCTGGGCAGGCTCGATGGTCGGTGATATCCATCGCATCCTTTGCCGCGGTGGCGTGTTCATGTATCCGAACGATGCGCGCATGGCGGCCGAAGGGAAGACCGGCAAGCTTCGGCTCTTGTACGAGGCGAACCCCATGGGCATGCTCGTCGAACAGGCGGGCGGTCTGGCGCATACCGGCGAACAGCCCATCCTCGAGATTGCACCGGATGCGCTTCACCAACGCGTGCCCGTGTTGATGGGGTCGCGTGACGAGATCCAGAGACTCATCGACTATCATCGGTGAAGGCCGGTGAAGGCCGGTGAAGGCCGGTGAAGGCCGGTGAGCACCGATGACCACTGATGGGGATAGTGCGTCCGCAGAGCGGCTGGAACCGCGTTACTGGGAGCGCAAGTCGCTCGAGGAGATGAACGAGCGGGAGTGGGAGTCGCTGTGCGACGGCTGCGGGCGCTGTTGCCTGCAGAAACTCGAAGACGAGGAGTCGGGTGAGATTCACTTCACCCGTGTCGCCTGTCGCTTGCTCGATACCGAAAGCTGCCGTTGTAGAGACTACGCGGCGCGATTCCGTCGAGTTGACGATTGCCTGTCTGTCCGGCCCCTCGATGCACAGAAGATCTCCTGGCTACCGCCGAGCTGTGCCTACCGCAGACTCGCCGAAGGGCGCGGGCTGGAAGACTGGCATCCCCTGCTCAGCGGCCACCCGCAGTCGGTACGCGAGGCCGGTATCTCGGCAGCGGGTCGCGTCGTCTCCGAGGAGGATGTGCCGGTGCATGCGATCGTCGAGCATATCGTGCAGTGGGACCCCTGAAGGGGTCCGTGCGCCACCGGGTCAGCGCTACAGAAATCTTGTCGAGCCGCCGCTAGAGAACCATCGAGCGTGTCGCTTTGTGTCCGCGACCCATCGAGCCGCGGAACACGACTCTCGACGACCGCACGCCGCGGTCAACAGAGAACTCGGCAAGAGGAGCAGGCATGCAAGGGACGTTCTCACGAGCGCTGCAAGAGATCTTCGTGATCTGGTCGCGGGCACGTTCGACGGTGTTTCTCGGGCTCGTCATATCGTTGCTGTCGTGGCCCCTGCAGGCCCACGATGAAGGCGATCATGCCGGTGGAACAGGTCACGCGCGCGAGGATGAGCTGGCGCGTCAGGCGGCTGCGAAGGCCGCTGCCGAACGGGGCTCTGCGCCGGTTATCCAGGCGGCGTTGCCGCCGCCCGATCCTGCCGACTACCATGAAGTCGGCTATTGGGATCCGGCCATTCTCGACTGGCCGCACGTGGCTGTCTCGGCAGCCAATCTGCCGGACGGCCGCATCATGTCGTTCTCGGCGAGCGAGATCGATGCGTTTCCCGGCAACAATCCCGAGTTCACCCATTCGACGGTCTGGGATCCCCTGACCGGAAGCTTCACCGACGTCTCGCATGCGGGGCACGACATGTTCTGTGGTGCGCCGGTCACGCTCGACGACGGCCGCATCTTCATCAGCGGTGGCCGCAATCACGTCAATAGCACCAGTATCTTCGATGCTTCGGAGAATCAGTGGACGCTGATGTCCGACCGGATGAACAACGGTCGCTGGTATCCGACGTCGCTGGCCTTGTCAGACGGCAGCATTCTCACAGGGCTCGGCAGCAGCGGCGGTCGCTTTGCCGAGCTCTGGAAACCGTCGGAAGGCTGGCGACGGTTGACCGGCATCGACTTTCAGTCTCCGGTCATACAGTACAACGATGGTCGCAATTATGAAGGGATATGGTGGCCCTACTTCGCCCAGGACCCGCAGGGCGATGTCATCCACTATGGGCCGACTCCGCGGATGCACCGCCTGACGCTCGAGGGTAATGGCGCCATCGAGGATGTCGGTGCCCTGACCGAGCAGGAGTGGTATCCGAAGCACGGTGCCTCGGTGATGTACGACACCGGGAAGATACTGCTTGCTGGCGGTGCGCGTCGGGGCAACAGCATCCGGAGTACCGAACTGGCCATGAAGATCGACGTCAACGGGAGCGTTCCGCTGGTCGACGATTCGATCGCCCCGATGGTACACAAGCGCAAGTTTGCCAACGCGATTGCGCTGCCGAACGGCGAAGTGATGATGGTCGGCGGCAACATAAACGGCGAGAAATTCAACGACGACGAGCCTGTGTTCGCCTCCGAAGTCTGGAACCCTGCAACTGAAACCTGGCGTGAGCTCGCAGCTCAGCGCGAAGCTCGAACCTACCATTCGGTTGCACTCCTGATGATGGACGGGCGGGTCTGGTCGGCAGGTGGCGGACTCTGCGGGGGATGTGGCGTCAATCACCTGAACGCCGAGATCTTCTCGCCCCCGTATCTGTTCAACGAAGACGGATCACTGGCCACGCGCCCGGACATCATCGCCGCACCCGAGACCAGCAGCCACGGCGACATTCTGTCCGTTACCGCAACTCCGGGCATGTCTCGTTTCAGTCTGATCAAGATGTCGTCCACGACGCACGGCGTGAACACGGATCAGCGCATGCTGGCACCGAACTTCACCGAATACCCGGACGGTTCGGCAAGCAACTACGAAGTGCAGCTCGAGGCCAACCCTTACGTACTGCCGGCGGGCTACTACATGTTGTTCGCGGTCGACGCGAACGGTACCCCGTCGGTTGCGAAATCGATCCGGATCTTCGCCGGCGGCTCACAGACGAACTTTCCGCCGAGCCTCGACGTCGACGCCATCAACACACTGCGTCTGAACGAACCGGTCACCATCGGTGTCGAGGCCACCGATGCAGACGATCCGTCCATCACGTTCACGGCCAGTGGACTTCCCCCCGGTCTGACGATCGATCCCGACGTCGGCGTTGTCAGCGGTGTGCCAGCGTCGATAGGTAGTTACACCGTGACGATCACGGCGAGCGATACCCGCGGCGAGTCGAGTAGCGTGGCGATCGAGTGGATCGTTGGTGAGCCCGCCGATCTTGAATACGAGGTCTATGCAGGCGACTGGAATGCCATTCCGGACTTTGCCGCCCTGACGCCGCTCAGCACCGGCACGGTGGACGCCTTCGATATCGGCGTCGCCAATGCGGCCGACTACTTCGGTGTGCGCTTCACCGGCACGATCCGGATAGAGCAGGCCGGCAGCTATACCTTCTACACCACTTCCGATGACGGCTCGCGTCTGTACATCAATGGGGCATTGGTCGTTGACAACGACGGGCTGCACGGCCTCGTCGAGGAGCAGGGCTCCGTCAATCTGGCGGTTGGATACCACGAGATTCGGGTTGATTTTTTCGAGAAGGCCGGTGGCAGCGGGCTGCAGGTGCATTTCGCAGGTCCCGGATTCGGCAAGCGCGGCATACCGTCGGCGGCGATCTTTCCTGCGGCTTCGGCCGGCAGTCACGACCCGGTCATGGCTGATCCCGGCGCACAGAGTGATGCCGTCGAGCAGAGTGTGGCTCTCATTTTGTCGGCAAGCGATGCGGATGCAGACGCGTTGCGGTGGATCGCGAGCGGCCTGCCAACCGGCTTGTCGATCAATGCGTCCACCGGATTGATATCCGGCAGCGTGTCTTCACCCGGGGAATACACCATCACGCTCCATGTGGTCGACGGTCGAGGCGGTGTAGACAGCGTAACCATCGACTGGACATTCGCAGCGGCTCAAGCGTTGAGCGTTGACACGCTTGCGCCCCTGCCGCGCGAGGTCGGCACGGCGGTGAACTTCGTCGCGAACGTGAGCGGTGGCGTGAACCCGGTCTTTCGCTGGGACTTCGGGGACGGAAGCGCGACGACGGCGGCGTCGAGCAGCACATCGGCAAGCCATGTCTTTACAAACCCTGGCCGGTATCTCGTGGTGCTGACGGTAAGTTCCGCCGACGGTACCTCGGTGACAGAGCGATTCGTACAGAACGTTCACCGGCGGCTCGACGCGGGCGCAGCCGCGATCTCGACCAGCGTCTACTATGAAGCACGGGCGAATGCCTCTGATCGCGTCTGGAACGTGAATCCCGATAACGATTCGCTCAGCGTGTCGAACGTCGATACCAATAATCGCATTGCCGAAATTCCGGTCGGTGACAATCCGCGCGCGGTTGCGCTCGCAAGCAATGGGGACGCCTGGGTCACGAACCGCCTCGATGACAGCCTGAGCATTGTCGATGGCAACAGCCTGTCGATCCGTCAGGTCGTCCCTCTGCCCTACGGTAGCCAACCGCACGGGATCATTCGCGACAATCAGGGTAGAGGCTTCTGGGTGGCGCTTGCCGGTTCCGGTGAGGTGGCGCTGGTGAATTCGGCCGGCAGTGTCCAGTCACGGACGCCGATCGGTGGTGAGCTTCGCCACCTCTCCATCGACGGCACCGGGGACGTGGTTTATCTACCTCGCTTCGTGACGCCTGCGCTGCCCGGTGAAGGTGGTATCGCGCCGCGTACGAGTACCGGCAGAGTCGTGCATGGAGGCGAGATCGCGACCTTCGAACCGGAGACCGGCGAGACCGGGACCATCGTGTTGCAGCACAGTGATACCACCGACGCGGAGAACGCCGGTCGGGGTCTGCCGAACTATCTCGGACCGCTTGTCATCTCGCCCGATGGCACCACGGGCTGGGTGTCTTCGAAGCAGGACAATGTGCTGCGGGGTGTGAACCGCGATGGCCGACCGCTTGATCACGACAACACGGTCAGGGCCATCTCATCGGCCATCGCGTTGGCAACGCACACGGAAATCGCCCGCTCGCGCATCGACCATGATGATGCAGGTGTCGCGTCTACAGGTGTCTTCGGACCGTTCGGTATCTATCTGTATGTGGCACTCGAAGCGAGTCGCGAGGTTGCCATGATCGATGTCCACGAAGGTATCGAGGTACTCCGGATTCCGGTGGGTCGTGCACCGCAGGGAGTGGCCGTCTCACCGGATGGCAAGGATCTGTTCGTGCACAACTTCATGGATCGCTCGGTGTTGCGGCTGGATCTTTCAGGTGCGGTCGAACGCGGCGGCGACGACGTACCCACACTGGCATCGATGTCAACGGTTGTCGATGAAGCCCTGTCATCCGACGTACTGGCGGGCAAGCAACTGTTCTACGATGCGCTCGATTCCCGCCTTGCCGCACAGCGCTACATCAGTTGCGCCTCGTGCCATAACGACGGTGGCCACGACGGTCGAACCTGGGACCTGGGCCATTTCGGTGAGGGCCTGCGCAACACGATCGACCTGCGCGGTCACGGCGGAATGCAACACGGGCGCTTGCACTGGTCGGGCAACTTCGATGAAATACAGGACTTCGAGGGTCAGATTCGAGGTCTGGCGCACGGCACGGGCCTCATGTCGAACAGCGCCTTCGCAAGTGGAACGCGCAGTGATCCACTCGGCGAACCGAAAGCCGGTATCAGTGCCGATCTCGATCGTCTGGCCGCTTACGTCACGTCATTGACCGAGTTTCCACGAAGCCCTTACCGTGAAGCGGATGGAAGTGTGCCGGCAAGTGCCAGCGCAGGCCAGGCGCTCTTTGCATCGAAGGGTTGCGCTGCCTGTCACGCAGGCGCCACGATGACCGACAGCGTTGGCCTCGGCACGCGACACGATATCGGTACGCTTGCGCCCGGCAGCGGCAGCCGCCTGGGGGGCACGCTCGATGGTCTGGATACGCCGACCTTGCGCGGTGTCTGGAGCGGTGCGCCTTACCTCCATAACGGCTCGGCCGCAACACTGGGTGATGCGATTGCCGCGCATGCATCGGTGACGGTGACGGCGAGTGAAAGGGAGCGTCTCGTCGACTACCTGCGTGTACTCGAATCAAGCGACAACGATCCGGTTGTCGAGCCGCCCGACACGTGTGCGCCGCCCGCCTACGATGCCGCCGTCCACCGGGCCTTGATCGTCTGGCAGGACTGCGACGACATCGTGCACGTCGTGGGAGCCGGCGGCAACGCGTCGGCAAGCTACCAAGGTGTCGTGCAGTCCGGTTCGCCGATCGACAGCCTGTCGCTGCATTCCGTGGAACCGAGCGATCGCGTGGTCATCGATCCGGCGAACACCGTCGATTTCTCGATTGGCCTGGGCGGCATCTATGTCGACGAATTTCGCTATTCGCTGGCGTCTGGTGCCAGTGCCTGCCTGAGCGTGACGAGTCAGTCTGCCGACACCGTGATACTCGCCGGGCGCGACATGACACCGGTCACCTCGCCCTTCGATCCGGCGACGTTCAGCGCCTGCGCGCCGATTGATCCAGCCGTTTGCGGATCACCGAACGTCGACCCTGCAGTCGATGCGGGCGTCTTTGTCTGGCAGGAGTGTGAGGGTCCGTGGAATGTCATGCTCACCGGGCCGGAAGGAACAGGCTCTGTTCGGGTGACTGGCGTGATTCATGCCGACGACGGCTTCACGAGTGCTACGCCGCGCACGTTCGAGTCGTCCGACACCTTGCTCGATGAAGGGCGGCGCTTGCGTTTCGGGATGCTGACCAGTCACCCGTACAACGATCGCTTTGCATTCGACTTCGCCGAGTCGAACGCCGTCTGCCTTGATGTCGATGCATTGCCGAACGGGCTGTCGGTGCTGGCGGGCCCGGGCAGGACAGCCATGAACGGTCCGTTCGATCCAGCGACGCTCGAGCCGTGTGTACCGCCAGGCGTCTCGGATTGTCAGGCGCCAACGGCGGATGCGGCAACCGACCGCGCTTTGTTCGTCTGGACAGATTGCGAGGGCAAGGTGCATCTGCTCGGCACGGGTGGCAGTGGTTCGGCGCGATACCGTGGCCATGTTCATGTGGACACCGAATTCACGTCGCTCGATTCCCGTTCGCTGGAACCGAGCGATACCCTGGCCGCGATCGCTGCGGGTGAGGTGTACTTCGACATGGGCATGGGCGGCGGCTACGGGGACGAGATCATCCTCACGCCGGCGGCAGAGGCGTCGGTATGCGTGGTACTCGAGTCACAGACGAGCGGCACGGGCCTGCTTGGCGGCGCAAACCGCACGCCGGTCTCGAATGGTTTCAACCCGTCGACGCTTGCCGCGTGCACGGCACCTGCGTCGTCGAGTTGCGGTGATCCTGGCATCGATCAGGCGAGCGATGAAGGTCTCTTCGTCTGGCAGGACTGCGCTGGCAACTGGTCCCTGATGGTGACGGGTCAGCAGGGCGGTTCGACCGCCCGTTACGTCGGCACGATCACCTCCTCAAGCGGATTCGAGAGCATCACCCCGATGTCCCTCGAAGCCTCGGATACGCTGGGTACCGCACTGGACTCACCGCTCGAATTCGACATCGCCACGGCCAATCCTTACAGCGACCGCTTCGACTTCAGGGTCGCCGACGGGGCGACGCTCTGCGTGACGCTCAGCAGCATGCCGGCTGCGCTCGGACGGTTTGCCGGTGTGGGTCGTTCGCCTGTCACATTGTCTTTCAATCCCGAGACATTCGGCAGCTGCGGCGGCGGCTGAGGCTGTCGCGTGGCCCGGCATCGTCCTTTCACGAAACTGTATCGTCGGGTCGCGCAAGCACCGAACTGCAAGGCGAACCGGAATCAGCGGAGAATTGATGGACGCCAGGCCTGATTTCTGTGATTAAATTCACGGATGCGCGCAATGGTGATCCCGGAAAGTGGATGGCCGCGAACTTGCAGCCGCAATGGAATTTCAAGTTCGCTTCTCGACTTTGCCTCTACGGCGCCGCTGGCGCCTGTCTACCGATCCCTGGAGAGCCGCATGACAGCAGTGAACGCCCGTCCCACCGAACCGGCCGCTAGCTCGAGCGGCGATCCGGCTGACGAACTTGCTGCCAATGTGGCGGCCAACGTCGCGGCCAACGTCGCGGCCGATGTGGCGGCTGAATCGGCGGCGGTCGCGGCAAAGGCGGCACCCAGCGGTGTCGACCGGCGCGAACGTCTGCGCAGTACCATCGAGGCGTTGATCAAGCTGCGCCAGGATGTGTCACGAAGCTATGCCATGCTTGCCGGCATCAGCGCCATCGAGCAGCGCGACTGCGAACCCTGCAAGGTCGATCACGAGCATCTGCGACGGTTCTGCCAGATCATGGTGGACTACACCGCCATGGGCCACTTCGAGGTCTATCAGCGGATCATCGAAGGCAAGGAGCGTCGACAGGCCGTCAAGGATGCGGCAGCCGATGTCTATCCGGCCATTGCCGAGACGACCGATCACCTGATCGACTTCAATGATCAGTACGAGAATTTCGATGCGTCTGCTGAGGAGCTCGAGCGTCTGGCAGGCGATCTGCCACGACTCGGCGAAATCATCGTCATGCGCGGCAAGCTCGAGGACCAGATTCTGGCCGCCTTGTCGCGCTGACCTGCGGCGCTGATCTCCCGGCAGTCTCGCTCCCCATGTCCGCATGACCACGATTCTTCGGCTGAAGCGCCGTGAAGATCGTCGAATTCGCGCGGGCCACTTGTGGATATTCTCGAACGAGATCGACACCACGGCGACGCCACTCAAGGGACTCGAGCCGGGTGCGCCCGTCCGCATCGAGAGTGCCGACGGTCGTTTCCTCGCACATGCCTACGCCAATCCGGCCTCCCTGATCAGTGCGCGCGTGACCAGCAGGGACGCGCGCCAGCCCTTCGACGGAACGCTTCTGCGGGCAAGGCTCGGACACGCATTGACGCTGCGTCAACGCCGTTACGACGAGCCTTTCTATCGCTGGGTGCACGGAGAGGGTGATTTCCTGCCCGGGCTTGTGGTCGATCGCTACGACGACGCACTGGTCGTGCAATTGACAACAGCGGGCATGGAATGCCGTCGGACAGAGATCGTCGAGATGCTCGCGGAACTCTCGGGCGCCGGGTCGATCGCGCTGGTGAACGACACATCCGTGCGCGTGCTGGAGGGCTTGCCGAGCTATCGGCAGCAGGTTCATGGAACTGCGCGCGATGAATTGAGGGTGCGGGAGAACGATCTCGACTTTTCCGTACCCGCGACTGTCGCTCAGAAGACCGGTTGGTTCTACGATCATCGAGACAGCCGGGCGATCCTTCGAAATTGGGTCAAGGATGCCCGTGTGCTCGAGTTGTATTGCTATCTTGGTGCCTTCGGTATCAATGCCTTGGCGGGTGGCGCGAAAGAAGTCCTTGCCATCGACGCGTCGATCGACGCAGTCGAGGCGGCGCGTGTCAATGCCGTGTCGAATGGCGTCGAGACTCGATTCGAGGCGCGGCATGACGATGCCGTCGAAGCCATGCGTGCGCTGGTCGAACAGGGTGAACGCTTCGACGTGGTGGTTCTCGATCCGCCTGCTTTCGTCAAGCGTCGCAAGGATCTCGACGCCGGCACACGTCACTACACACTCAACAACAAACTGGCGATGAAACTGCTGGCACCCGGCGGTATCCTGCTGAGCGCATCCTGTTCACAGGCAGTCGACCCATTGGCCTTCGAGCGACTGCTCGGAAATGCACTGCCGAAAACGGCAACCGGGCTGCAGCTCCTGCACCCGCTGCGGCAGGCGGCCGATCATCCTGTCAATGCCGCCATGGCGGAAACCCTGTACTTGAAAGGCTCGATCTGCCGACCGGTGTAGCGCTCGCGAGATGATCACTTGTCGGGAGACTCGCCCGTCAATACGCTGCGCACCCTATAATCTGCGGTTACCCCGTCGAGTGCCTGGACATGCTGCAATACCCCGAAATCGACCCGGTCGCACTCGATCTCGGTCCGGTGGCGATTCACTGGTACGGAATAACCTACCTGTTCGCCTTCCTTGTCGGCTGGTGGCTGGCAAAGCATCGCGCCCGCCAGCCCGGGTCCGGCTGGAATCCCGACGAGATCGGCGACGCCGTCTTCTACATCGTCATCGGCGTCATCGCCGGCGGCAAGATCGGCTCGTTGCTCTTCTATCAGACTGATCAGCTCCTGAGCGACCCACTCGGCACGCTCAACCCCTTCGGCCCCGGTGGCTGGCGGGGCATGTCCTTTCATGGCGGCTTCATCGGCGTGCTGGTGGCCTTCTGGCTGTATGGCCGGAACACTGGCCGCACGTTCTTTCAGGTGGCCGACTTCTTCACGCCAGCCTTTCCGATCGGCCTCGGTGCCGGTCGAATCGGCAACTTCATCAACGGTGAACTGTACGGTCGCATCACCGACGTGCCCTGGGGCATGGTGTTTCCACACGCAGGGCCCGAGCCTCGCCATCCAAACCAGCTCTACCAGTTCTTCTGCGAAGGCGTGCTGCTGTTCGTCCTCATCTGGTGGTTCTCGTCGAAGCCGCGTCCGCGCATGGCGGTGTCGGGCCTGTTCGTGCTGGCGTACGGGATATACCGGTTTGGAATCGAGTTCGTGCGACAACCGGATGCACACCTGGGGTTTGTCGCGATGGACTGGTTGACCATGGGACAGTTGCTGTCGTTTCCGATGATCTTCGCGGGTGCCGCGATGATGGTCATCGGCTATCGACGTGGAATCATCGACCGGCCTGTTGGCGACGGGCCGCGCGAGCCTGGGCAACGTGGGACGGAGCAGCGTCAGAAGGGGCAGGGCAAGAAGGGGCAGGGCAAGAAGGGGCAGGGCAGACACGCACAGGGCAAACAGGAGCGGCGTTGAGATGCAAACCTATCTCGAGCTGATGCAGCATGTTCTCGAGAACGGTACGGAACGTGGCGACCGTACCGGTACCGGTACGCGATCCGTGTTCGGGCATCAGATGCGCTTCGATCTCGCCGCCGGTTTTCCCTTGCTGACGACCAAGAAGCTGCACCTGAAGTCGATCGCGCACGAACTGTTGTGGTTTCTCGCAGGCGATACCAACGTGCGATACCTCAACGACAACGGCGTCAGTATCTGGGACGCGTGGGCCGATGCAGACGGCGAGCTCGGCCCGGTGTACGGACACCAGTGGCGTAGCTGGCCTGCGCCCGATGGGCGGCAGATCGACCAGATCAGCGGGCTACTCGAAGCATTGCGCACCAACCCCGAATCGCGACGACACATTGTCAGCGCCTGGAACGTAGCCGATGTGGATCAGATGGCGCTGCCTCCCTGTCATTGCCTGTTCCAGTTCTACGTTGCCGACGGCAAGCTATCGTGCATGTTGTATCAGCGCAGTGCGGACATTTTTTTGGGCATCCCGTTCAATATTGCAAGTTATGCCCTCTTGACGATGATGGTGGCGCAAGTCGTCGGGCTCGAGCCTGGTGACTTCGTGCACACGCTAGGGGATGCACACTTGTATTCCAATCATCTGGAGCAGGCGCGGGAGCAATTGACGCGCACGCCGAGCCCGCTGCCGACGATGGTGATGAATCCGGACGTGACGGATCTGTTCGCGTTTCGGTATGAGGACTTTCGGCTTGATGGTTACGACCCGGCGCCTTCGATCAGGGCGCCGATTGCCGTTTGAGTGAACGGAAAAGTTACGGCAACCTGGTGTCGCACCATCTGTGAACGGAGATTTCGCTGCTTCCGGCTCTATCTCTGCTTTCAGAGTCCCGTGAGTGGCGGAAGCCGGTTGAAAGTCGGATCGCCCGGTATTACCATCGTGGTAAGAATGTCAGCAGGCAAGCGGAATGGTCGCGTGAAGATCACTAGCAAGGGGCAGGTCACGATACCTCAGGACATTCGCGAGCAGGCCGGGCTGATGCCAGGAATGGAAGTAGATTTTGTACTTGACGAGGATGGCGTGGTACGTCTGGTTCAGCCGGAACAGCAGCCTCCCAATCCTGCGCTGATACGTGCGATCGAGCGACTGCGCGGCAAGGCCGACACGTCGATGAGCACCGAGGAGATCATGGCGCTCACGCGCGGATGAGCCCCGGGGTCCTTGTGGACACCAACATACTGGTGGACATCGCGACCGACGATCCGCACTGGGCGGAGTGGTCGGCCGACGCACTGCGAACCGCTGGGCAAGCCAGCCGACTGATGATCAACCCGATCATCTACGCCGAAGTGTCCATCGCCTTCGACAGGATCGAAGCGGTCGACGAATTGCTGCCCGCCTCGCTTTTCATCCGAGAGGACCTGCCATGGGAGGCCGCGTTTCTCGCCGGTAAGGCGCATCTGGCCTACCGTCGGCGTGGTGGCGAGAAGCACTCTACCCTTCCGGACTTTTTCATAGGTGCGCACGCTGCCGTGCGCGGGTACGCATTGTTGTCGCGGGACAAGGGCCGCTTCTCTACCTACTTTCTTTCGGTACACTTGATAGCACCCTGACAACGAAGTCCCGCACCTGTATTCCAATCATCTGGAGCAGGCGCGGGAGCAATTGACGCGCACGCCGAGCCCGCTGCCGACGATGGTGATGAATCCGGACGTGACGGATCTGTTCGCGTTTCGGTATGAGGACTTTCGGCTTGATGGTTACGACCCGGCGCCTTCGATCAGGGCGCCGATTGCGGTGTGACAAGGGGTAGATTTTAGTAGCCGCTCACGCCAACCAGGTCTTGCTAATTCCACGCGCCACCTGCTTGCGCGTGTTGGAATTCGAACAGAGGTCAATCATCCAGATCGGCGCCAGATCAAGTCGGCACTGAATGTGTTAGTGTTTTTGTGCGAAAACACCGATTTACATGTCTTATGAGCCGCCTCACAGTTACATTGTCAGACAAGCGCTATCGAGCGTTGAAGGAAGCCGCAGCCCAGCGCGGCAGGACCATTGGTCAGCTCATTGACGAGAGCCTCGAGTTCTACGGCATCAAGTCGCGTGACGACGCGAGGGAGATTTTGCGCCGTGCCAGGGCGTATGCTGATCTGCCTGAGGACGAGGCGATGTCCATTGCGCTGGACGAAGTGAAGCGCGTCCGCACCGGGCAGTGACCGATCTCATCGCGATCGTCGACACCAACGTTGTCGTGGCAGCACTACTGACCTCCCGTGCAGAATCTCCGGTTGCACAGGTACTTGATGGAATGGTGGCGGCTCGATTTCCCTTCGCATTGTCGGAAGCGCTGCTCGCTGAGTACCGTATCGTTCTTGCGCGTCCGAAGTTGCGGAAGCTACACGGTCAGAAAGTCGAGGCCATAGAGTCGCTGCTTGTTGAAGTGGTTCAGAACGCTATTGTCATCGATCCTGTGAGCGCACCACCGGCACCCGATTCCAAGGATCAGATGTTGTGGAACTTGTTGGCAGTTCGACTCGATCTGGGACTGGTAACGGGAGACCGAGCGCTGTTGCTCGACGTTGGGATGGGTGGCCGTGTCGTGTCTCCGGCACAGTTTGTCACCAGCCGTGCGGCCCCTACCTGACAATGTGGCCCGATGAGCCGTCCGTGAAGCGGCGGCCAGGTGTGGCCACACCATAGCGAGGGAGACCCGAATCCGGGTGACCGGAAAACCGTTCAATATTGCAAGCTATGCCCTCTTTGCGACGATGATCGCACCAGTGGTGGAGCTTAATCCTGGTGACTTCGTGCGCACGTGGTCGAGGAGTCGAAGGCTTCGTTCCGGTGGTGTATTCTGGACCGCACGACAGGGCACTCGCGCTCATGCATACAGGACTCACGAGCTCCCAACGGCTCGACTACAAGACGGATGGTTACTTCGCACCTGTCAGGGTGATGAGCGAGGATGCCGCACTGGATTGCCTGCGGGCATTGCACGACGCAGAAGCTAGATGGCCTGATGCGCTGAGCGGTTCCGGGAGAAACAATGCGCATTACGTGTTGCCCGTGCTTGATGAGCTCGCACACCACCCACGGGTGCTCGACGCCGTCGAGTCGATCATCGGCGAGGACATCCTCATAGCCGGAACCACGTTGTTCATCAAAGAGCCCGAGAACGCAGGATTCATAAGCTGGCACCAGGACGCGCGTTACATTGGTCTGGAACCGCACAACTGGGTCACCGCTTGGCTCGCTCTGTCCGACGTTGACGAGGAGAACGGCTGCATGCGCATGCTGCCCGGCAGCCACGAGGGGCCGCTGCTGGAACACGTCGACACATACGGCGAGGACAACCTGCTGACGCGCGGGCAGACGGTTCCCGGCGTCGAGGGTGCCGACACCGTGCCCGTCGTGCTGCGACCGGGAGAGCTCTCGTTGCACCATCCGAGAATCGTGCACGGTTCCGGCCCTAACCTGTCAGCGCGGCGTCGGGTCGGCTTCGCCGTCCAGAGCTACATCGGTGCGGACGTCGATCAAGTCATCGGCGAGATACACGTGCAGCAGGCGCGGGGCCGTGATCCGCACCGTTATCACAAGCACCGGGCGCGGGTACGAAGCGCCATGAATGACGACGACGTAGCTTTTCGAGACGTCGCGAATGAACAGTTGTCCGCCATCTTCTACGCGGGGGCGAAAGGCCGTGGACGATTCTAGTTGCGAATTGACTGGCGCATTCGTGCGGAGCAGTGACCGATCTCGTCGCGATTGTCGACACCAAGGTTGTCGTAGAGACAGACTCCTCGGCAACTCGCATATCGCACTCGCGCAGCCGCTTCGCGGTAACCGGACGGACGTGCGTCAGGTCACGCTGTAGAGTGGCCGGTTACTGCCGGGTGGCAATCATCAGTCGACGAGCAATTTGTCGAAGTTGGCATTTCCCCTGGCTATGTGGCCCTCGATATCTTGATCCCAGCGCTCTTGCAACTCGTCGCTGTGGAACAGAAAGAGCTTTTCGTCGACGATGGTCCACAGTTCCGGCTCGATCTTGACCAGTCGTTCCTGTGCAGCAACCCCATAGGCGCAGTAGCCGCCGAATTGAGGCGCGTACTTTTCGGGGTCGGCATCGAACATGTCCCGGTGCGACGTCGTGGCGAAGCGCCAGATGGCGCCCTTCCATCGTTTGGTGATTTCCTTTGACCCTTCGACCGGCTTGCTCTCGGTGAAATAGGCCACAGTATCGTAGCCGCGAATCGCCACACTCGTCCGTTCGAATCCGCCGAGAAAGCTGATCTTGTCGAGCGTATTGATCGGCTCGGCAGCAAAGCTCATGCTGCTGAAGGCCAGCAAGCCGCCGACCAGGAGTGTCTGGATGTAGCTCATGTCAGTTGTTTCCTATGAAAAATTCGGGTTCGACTCGAGGCGGCCTGGAGCAAGGTACGCAGTTGGCCTTACGTCATGTATTGACGTTTCCGATGAGTTTGTCGATGTGCTCCAAGGGGACATCACCTTGATCAGTGACGCCGGCGAACTGGAAGAACGTCGACTTGGAGTCGCTATCCCGATGGCTCGCGTCTTAGAGGGTTCGCCGGTTTTCCGTGACGAGTGACGACGCTTCCTCAAGGCCTGGCAAGCCAGATGATGTGCTTTGTGCCCTTGCGGCCGTGTGCGAAGACTGACTTCTCGGAGACACGCAAGCCGCTCTCACGAAGTCGCTTCGCGAAACGTCGATCGGGAGTTGCGGACCAGTACGCGAGGACGCCTGAAGGCATGAGGCGATCGCGGGCGCAAGCGATGCCGTCGAGCGAGTATAGCCAGTCGTTGCCCGCTGAGCTGAATCCTTCGGGGCCGTTATCCACATCGAGCGCGACGACGTCGAAGTGCTGCTCTGTGTCACGCAGCAGATCACTGACATCGCCCTGGTAGACGGTCGTGCGGGTATCCGACAGTGGGTGACCCGAATGACTGCCCAGGGAGCCCCGGTTCCATTCGACGATCTCCGGCACCAGCTCGGCTACGACGACACGCGATTGCGGGCCGGTTGCCGCCAGTGTCGCCGCCAGCGTGAACCCCATGCCAAGGCCGCCGATCAGGACGACGGCTGCGTCGGCTCGCTCGAGCATCTCGCAAGGCAGTCGGCCCAACGCGTCCTCTGAACCGTGCCTGCGCGTGGACATCAGTTCGCCGCGTCCGGAGATGGCGATGCTGAAGTCATCCCGCTCCTGGTACAGCTGCAGGATGTTGTCGCTACCAGGAACCGCTGCCAGATCCAGGAGAGTTCGACGTTTCATGTGAGGGAGCAGGTCCTGTGGTGAAAGGCGGACCCTCAAGCTTCGCATCGATGGTCGGTTCTGTCGCGGCCGTTGTCGGTAGAACGTCGGTGTCACCCGGCTGCGGCAGGTGTGATCAGTCGAGATGTGTCATCTCGCATACCGTGAGATTCTCGATGCATCCGTCGGTAGCGCTCTTGAAGGCTGTGAGATGGGGTGCGCTTGGGCGTTGGTCGAAAGCTTCTCTGGATTCGGTTTGCCGACCTGGATAGATGCTGGTCGTGACCCTCCATGTCATGTATCGGGCTCCGGGCTCCGGTCAAAACCGACAGCCCCGGCAGGTCGAACTTCATGTGGCAACGTGTCGGGAGGAGCTGCAGATGACGGCGCTTCCACGATGCTCTGCAAGGATTCGTCATCCCCGTCGATGTCATCGGCAAGAGACGCCAACACGGGAAGCGGATCGACGAAGCGCCAGGCGGGGAGCGACGACAGGACGCTGCCCAGGAGAGTTCCGCCACGAATCAGCCAGATGAGGTAGCCGACGCTCAGGCCTGATGAGACGAGGATGGAGCCGCCGACAAGGGTCTGGGCGAACGTTGCCTGCTGCTCGAGCGCCGCACGTTTCTGCTCGAAGGCTTGGGCAAGAGCTTCGAATCCGCGGCTGGTCGCCATATCGTTTACGCTGACCAATGCTCTGAGATCCACTGTCTCGATATCGTTGTCCTCGGCATCGACCCCGAAAGCACGATTGATCGATGCGAGTGACGACGTGACCCTCGCATTAGCCTGCTCAGAAACTTTCGCTGCAACATCGGCTCGACTTTGCGGATCGACAGTGTCGACGTCGAGCGCATCCTTTTCCTCAACCGTGAAGGCAGCTCTTTCGCCGGGAAGCGATCTCAGGTCTACGGTATCGATGCCGGAGGCCACGAGGTCTATTCCCAAGTCGGAATTGGTCGACGTGAGTGGCGCCGCAATCTCCGAGAGCGTCAACTTGCCGATCTTCGGTACGGTGTCGAGGAGCGTCTGCAAGTCGATGGTGTCGATTTCGAGGTCCGCTTGCTTCGCGAATTCGAGGGTTGCCGGTTCTTCTCCGGGTGATATCGCTGCCAAGTCCTCCGTAGCGGGCGCCGGTACCACTGTAGGTAGCTGTACAACCGTAGGTGTAGTAACTACTGGAGGCGTCGGAACCACCGTAGGCGTAGGAATCGTTGGGGTAGCGGGTGTCTCTTCCAATTCCGATCCTGCGGACGGTCCGTGTTCGTCGGCAGATTCGCGGCGGATACCGAAATCGATGAACGTCACACCGCCCCTTCCGTCATCTGCCCAGAGCCTGACGGTCACACTGTCTTGATCTGTGTCACTTGCAGATTCACTTACGCGAACATCGTTCGCGATAAACCTGAGCGTCGTTTCGTCGAAGACCAGCCAGGCCGGTAGCTCGCCTCCGGTTGAGCGGGTCGCCGTGAAACGGAGCGAGTCTCCGTCGGGATCGATGAATGCATCTGCAGAAAGCATGAGGGATGCGCCTGCAGGCAGGGTAGTCATGTCAGGAGAAATGGCTGCGTCAGGGGCGTCATTGGCGTTGATAACCTGCAGTACAAAGGCTTCCAGTCGTGCCGCACCTGTCGTATCCACCGCACGCACTTCCAGCTCGATCGTCGATGATTGCTCGAAATCGAGCGACACCCCGTCGGCGAGACGCAGTTCGTCCCCGACGATGATGAAGCGCGCATCGTCGACCGAGAAGCCGAGCGTGTCCCCGATATCGTCATCACTTGCCGTCAGCCGACCGATCGTCGCACCGGCCTGGTTCTCTGTCACGCTGGTGTTGTCGAGGGCAATAGAATGGGGGGCGGAATTGACGTTGGCGATCGTGAACCTTACGGTTGCCAACGCCGAGACCTGTCCGCTACTGTCACTCACCTGGTAGCGGAAGCTGTCCGCAGTCGTCTGGCTGCCGTCGTGGACGTAGCTGAACGTACCGTCCGGCGCGAGCGTCAGCTCGCCGTGTGCAGGCGCGCTGTCGAGCGTCACCTGCGCGCTACCCGATCCCGGATCGTCATTGTCGAGGACGGTAGTCGCGCCGCCGACAAGTGAAGTGCTCGTGCCGCCTTCATCGAGCTCGGCGTTGTCGTCAAGGGCCACCGGCCCATCGGCGACATCCTGCACGGTGATGTCGAAGGCCGCGCTGTTGCTCGCGCCATCCGCATCGGCGGCGGTCACGCTGAGGCTGACGAGCGGTTCGCTTTCTGCATCGAGCGACACCCCGTCGGCGAGGCGCAGTTCGTCCCCGACGATGATGAAGCGCGCATCGTCGACCGAGAAGCCGAGCGTGTCCCCGATATCGTCATCGCTTGCCGTCAGCCGACCGATCGTCGCGCCGGCCTGGTTCTCAATCACGCTGGTGTTGTCGAGGGCAACAGAGTGGGGGGCGGAATTGACGTTGGCGATAGTGAGTCTCACCGTCGCCAACGCCGAGACCTGTCCGCTACTGTCAGTCACCTGGTAGCGGAAGCTGTCCGTTGTCGTCTGGCTGCCGTCGTGGACGTAGCTGAACGTACCGTCCGGCGCGAGCGTCAGCTCGCCGTGTGCAGGCGCGCTGTCGAGCGTCACCTGCGCGCCACCCGAACCCGGATCATCATTGTCGAGGACGGTAGCGGCACCGCCGACAAGCGAGGTGCTTGTGCCGCCTTCATCGAGTTCGGCGTTGTCGTCGAGGGCCACCGGCCCATCGGCGACATCCTGTACCGTTATGTCGAAGGCAGCGCTGTTGCTCGCGCCGTCCGCATCGGCGGCGGTCACGCTGAGGCTGACGAGCGGTTCGCTCTCCGCATCGAGCGACACCCCGTCGGCGAGACGCAGTTCGTCCCCGACGATGATGAAGCGCGTATCGTCGACCGAGAAGCCAACGGTGTCCCCGATATCGTCATCGCTTGCCGTCAGCCGACCGATCGTCGCACCGGCCTGATTCTCTGTGACGTTGCTGTTGTCGAGGGCAAGAGAGTAGGGGGCGGAGTTGACGTTGGCGATCGTGAACCTTACGGTTGCCAACGCCGAGACCTGTCCGCTACTGTCACTCACCTGGTAGCGGAAGCTGTCCGC
>Ga0209828_1000619_pt1 | contig 33652 bp, 25 predicted proteins | sample MaitaG_FD_187429 | JGI IMG/M metagenome (GOLD analysis project Ga0209828, IMG submission 187429) | Marine algal microbial communities from Maine, USA - Maine_Asex2 metaG (SPAdes) (version 2) | ecosystem: Host-associated > Algae > Red algae > Unclassified | place: Maine, USA | collected 2015-01-05
ATTTTTAGTTTATAGATAAGTTTGCTTTAGTATTTCCTCGTTAAGCGTAGTCTGAAGTAGAGCATGAGCGCCGTTGCCTACGATTTACAATTTTCAAGATTCCGTCTTGAGAGTTATGACTTGAAACGGATTTTCAAAGTCGAAAAAGCGGAGGCGGCTTTTCTCATTTCCTTTGCGACAGCCTACGCTTAACATAGTATTTTTAGTTTATAGATAAGTTTGCTTTAGTATTTCCTCGTTAAGCGTAGTCTGAAGTAGAGCATGAGCGCCGTTGCCTACGATTTACAATTTTCAAGATTCCGTCTTGAGAGTTATGACTTGAAACTGATTTTCAAAGTCGAAAAAGCGGAGGCGGCTTTTCTCATTTCCTTTGCGACAGCCTACGCTTAACATAGTGAATTTGATTTGACCCAATTAAAACTGTTTTATTTCCAGCATGAAATTTGGCATTTATTTCAATTTGGTTTGATTGAAAATTTTACAATTTCTTGATTATCATTATGGATACTAACTTTCAATTTCTTGTGACGATTTTCGAATTTGTAACCCAATCTACTTATTATCTATGCTTCAAGCTGAAACTGGTTTCAACTGTTGACAGATTTGATGATATTAGTTTCGAACTATTTTTTTAAATTCTCGTTGACCGTTATTGACGTTCATCAATTGAATAAAGTAGATTCCAGATGGAACATGCGATAAATTGATTTCATCTCCTGAAATATTCTTATGTTTTTCTAATATTACTCCTGTACAATTATACAGAATAAAATTAAATTCTTGTTCAGAATTAAAATGTAAAATTCCATTTGTAGGGTTAGGAAATAAAGTAATGTCTTCCCCTATATTATCATTTGTAGTATTTGTAGAATTCACCACATTCAAAGATATATCATCTAAGTAGCAAACGCTATCACCTTCATAGGTTAGACCTGTGTCACAAGAACCGCATGTGATAGTTAGCTCTATTTTACTAATGATTTCATCTAGCATTAAATATTCAAATTTATGACTCCCAAAGGTCCATTCTTCCACATCATTTACAAGTTCTATGTTGGTAACTTCAATACCTCCTAAAAAATCATCTTGTTCTCCTAAATAATAATACCGAACGGAAATTGCAATACAACCTTTATTATGGTATAATCCTTCTATTATTTTCATCTTGTAATAAAAGTCAATTGATTTAACATAATTATTCAACTCATTCACCTCAATTGATTGACCAATCCAACTTGAGTTAGTATTAAAACCAGGAACATCACAATTTTCTGAAACTCTTGCTGAGTAATTGCCTGATCGTCCATCTTCTGATCGGAATATATCCTCATTGCATTGATCAAATGTAGGAGTTGGAATCCAATTTTCAAGAATAGGAGAATTCCCACTTGTATCCCAATCTTCAAAACCTGCATTCAAAATGTATTGAGACTGAACGCTTATTCGACATAAGCAAATAACAAGAAAGATATAGGTAGTATTAATTCTCATGGATGTAAATCTTTTCAACACTTGGAAAATTTGTATTAGAAGAATAAATCAAATAGATTCCACTTGATAGGTTAGATCTATTTATAACATTAGGATCGGCGATACTCATAATTTTTTCACCTAAGATATTATAGATTATATATTCTACATTTTCATTTTCATTTTCATTAATTTCTAGAGTACTTTCTGACCTATCTTCGATTCTAAATGGACTTGAATTATCACAAGCACAACAATTTTGTGTACATACGCCTCCTGTTATTTTCCTTGTAGTTTTTGCTATTAAAGACCCATTACTAAAAATCGAAACTTGAACAAAGAATGAAGTACAATTGGATGAAAGAGGGTCAGACATTGTCAAATTTTGACCATAACCTACAAGATTTCCTGGATGGCTATTAGAAAATAATCCATCTACACTCCAATGCCAAATGTAGGTAAAAGTTCCACTACTTTGAAAACTTGCACTCAGAGAAAGATTACATTCATCTATTGTATAATTAATACCCGCTTGAGGATTAAAGGAATCGTTAAATCTAGAAATAAGGCATTTTGTAGTCCGAATTTTTCCAGCATTGTTTGAGCATCTATTCGCATAACAGCCTCCTACATCATACTTGGTTGACCCAATGTAAATCGAAATGTTAGGGTCAGAAAAAAAAGGTATTCGTGTGACACTACCACATCCAATTGTACCTGATGATAATATGCCCTCTATTTTATATCCGTTAGCACAATCAGTGGCCTGCAAATCATCTTGATGATGACATCCAAATAAATGCCCCATTTCATGAACAAAAAGATAATTCGAAAAACCTTGCCCTATTGGAAAGACTGCGTATGCATTATAATAATCAGGGCCAAAATCGGCAGCACACCCATTTACTCCATTTAAGCTTAGGTTTGGTGGTCCCAAATAAACAACAATATCTGCTCCATGTTGTTGGCGTAATGATTCAGCTCCGTCACCCCCTAATGATTGAGCTAGTGCTTGACAATTATTAGTGTTATTGCTAGAAGTGAAGTAGTCGTAAGTATAGTTGAAAGATTGATTTATATTACTGTTTGTAAAAACATTATTTAATTCTGAAGTAAATATATCAAGGTAGTTTATTGAGTTACCATTATTCACCAACCAATTTTGAGCGCCATCACTAAGTAAAAATAATATATCAATTGATTGAGATGGGCAATCATCGTCGCAACCATAAGGATCTTCAGCTGCAGCGAAAGGCGCTACAACAGTGCTATTAATTAGAGCTCTGATTGGTTGAAATATTATAATTTTTACTCTTCCATTTCTTCTTCTTTCTTTTGCCGGAATGAAATAATATTCTTCGTCATTTTCAAAGTCCGCTAGTTTACCAATAATCTCACCTTCTTTACTACTTACAAAAAGAGAGAAATCTTGATTTTCAGAAATTCCGTACCAAGCATAATTATTAGGATTAGAGTAATCTACTTTCAATGGATATATGTTTGCATTTTTAAATGAACTACTATTAGTTTTAAACTTCATCACTCCTTTCTTATAAACATTTAATAGTCCATTAATCTTAGCAAGTTTTAAGTTGTGGCCCCCTTGCGATTCAATAAATTTTGTTAAGAATTTAGCATTTTCAAATTCTTCTAAATTGACATCTTGATTATAAACATGTATGAAATTTTGACTAAATAATTGGTGATTGAAGCCAAAGCAAAGGATACAGAATGAGAATAGAATTATTACATTTTGTTTTGTTTTGTTTTGTTTTGTTTCATGATAGTTAAATTTAATGGCTTGTTTAAATATACTCAATTTTTTTAAAAAACAAAAATCAATTATGCTAATTGTCGTTACAAGTTGTTTAATAAAAGTAAACGTAACATAACTATATTACCTTGATCTGACTTAGAAAATTCATCTTGCTCAAAATATAAACCAATATCAAAAACAAGATTTATTCTCTTGAATCTAATACATGCTTTTGGTTTTCAATTTGTATTTTACTCATAAATAGAATGCGAAATAGGTGGATTTTCTGCAACGACTTATTCTACACCTATTAGATTCATAGGATTTTGTCTTATTAAGTATTAAATCAGTGTCATCTTGTAATCAGTTTGAATCCGTGATGCCAAAGAGATGTATCAAACAAAAAAGAGGAGCCAAATTCTTGACTCCTCTTTTTTACCTTTAAGATTGCAATCGAATCTAGAATGTTTCTAGACTCCCTGCATAAGATACTTTCTCTTGGTATAACTGTCCTTCTTGCTCTAAAACAAAAAGGTATGTCCCATCTATTTCTTTTTCAAAAGTGTAGTCAATGACTATGTTTCCTGAAAAGTTAGGATAGCTTGTGCTATAAACTGTATTTCCATTTACATCCAAAACGTAGAACTTTACTTCTTCATCAGAGGTAGATGTAAAGTTTAAGTTTGTTCTTCCAACTGTTGGGTTTGGAAAAACTTTCATGTCTACAGTGGCAACTACTTGGTCGATTTCAACATCAATGCTGTTTTCTGTTGGAATGCATGCTTCAAAAGTAATTTCTGTTTGAACTCTAGCGCCGACTATGATGGTTCTTTCGTAGGTGTCTCTACCATTACCCATCAAAAGAGTCAACTCATCTCCGATGTTACTGTGACTAATAATATATTGTAGATCACAAAAAGTCCAAATGTCTACACCATCTACACCATAAATAATTTCACCTTCTAATAGAGCAGATTCGTGTGATGGACTTCCGTCTACAACTCTTCTGATGATTACACCTAATTCATCATCCGGTGAGTTTGCTTCTACACCGATAAAAGGTATCAATGTAACTGCTTTTTCTTCACATATTGGACCATTACCATAATAACTTCCTAACTCGTTAGAGTCAAAATGAAGCTTGTTTATTTCATTGTCGTTGTATCCGAATCCGGTAACTGTAATTCTTGCAGCATCCCAATTTTCTTCTACATAACGTGGAGTATCAAATCGATCTGCTTCTTCCATTTTGAGGGTCTCCTTGAACGTAACTTTGTTTTCAGCATCATACATCTGAATCGTTACCGTGTTTGAGCTATTCTCATTATATTGACTAAAGCAATCATTCGCCAAGAAGATAAAAACAAAGGCGCACATAAACATGTTTCTCATAAAATCTTATATATTTTAGTTTAAAATAAAAGCCAAAAAGTTGTAAAAGAACTGAAAATTATTCGGCGTCTAAATTTTGTTGGAAAAAGTCTATTTAAAATTTCTACTAAAGGATGAAGAAAACTCAGGATGGGAATTTACACTAATAATATGACGCGAATATCTAACATTGTAACGACATATTTCAAAGAATAACATTAAATATATACTCCCTTACATTTCAATAAGAAAACTTAGATTTTAACACACTAAAAATAATAATTAGTGTTCCTTAACAACCATACCATTCTTAATGAATTGCTACTCATTAATGCTTACCGTTTCTTAGTAAATATGCATTTCTTAAACATAATAAATAGATTGAAAATGAATTATATTAAGAATTTTGTTAAAGTATGTTATGAGGAAACTGTCAATTAATGACGATCTTAATTTGCATTCAGATTATAAAAATGACATAGGCTTCGAAGAAATAAAATTTGCGATGTGCTATAAAAGAGGGACTTACATATATTATTTATCAAATAATAAGTACATACTCCTTTTTTCATGTCTTATCTACAAAAGGTGTTGAAAATTATTCGAAAAAAAAACCTACTCAATTGTAAGTAGGTTTTTTATCTATATCCTTCAATGGGGCACTAAGGAGTGAACCCATAACAAAAAAATATAATTCGTTCCCATCTCGATTGTAAATCCTTTTTCTTTCTCGTTAATATATTGTTAAAGCATTGGCTACTAAGTAACTAAGTTCAATTTTTCTCCGTTTTACTAGCAAATCAAAACTAATAAGATGAAGCAATTTTTTTCAATCATTTTAGCGGGTATAATTGGTGGACTAGTAGTTTATGGAACACTATCACACACTCTCGATCATCAAGAACAACAAGAAGTTTCTAAACTAAACTCTACTCCCAAAGCAACTTTTACAGGATCTTCATCTAATGTAGCTTTTGATTTTACAGAGGCAGCAAAAATTTCTACACCAGCAGTCGTTCACATCTACGCAAAAGAAAGCGAACAATTAGCGAATAGTAGAAAACCCACTCATAGAAATCAAGATTTCTTTGGGTTCGATTTGGATGATTTTTTTGGGGGAGATTTATTTAGAGGACAATTTGGACCAAAGCAAGGAACTGGCTCCGGAGTAATCTATTCTTCAGATGGTTACATTATCACTAATAATCATGTTGTAGGGTTTGCCGATGATATCAGAGTTGTTCTTACTGATAAAAGAGAATACAAAGCAGAAAAGATAGGTACTGATCCAAGCAGTGATTTAGCACTACTCAAAATTGAAGCCGTAGATTTACCTACTATACCAATTGGGAATTCGGAAGATTTACAAATTGGAGAATGGGTACTGGCCGTTGGTAATCCATTTAGTTACTTGACTTCTACTGTAACTGCAGGAATTGTAAGTGCAAAAGGAAGAGATTTAGATATCATAGAAGGGTCAAGAACCATTGAAGAATTTATACAAACGGATGCTGCCGTTAATCCGGGAAATAGCGGTGGGGCCTTAGTCGATGCTGACGGTAGTTTAGTAGGTATAAACACCGCTATTGCAACTCCTACGGGAGTGTTTGCCGGATATTCGTTTGCAATACCAATTGGGTTGGTTACACGAATTATAGAAGATATAAAAATCAATGGTAATATAGATAGAGCAAATTTAGGAATCGCAGGTTATGACATTGATGATGTAATTGCAGATGAAGAAAATTTAAATGTATTAGAAGGATTTTTAGTTAAAGAAGTGGCAAATGGCAGCGGAGCACAGTATTCAGGCGTTCTACCAGGAGACGTAATTATACGAGTAAATGATACAAAGGTAAAAAGTATAGAAGATATAAAAACAACCATGAAGTTTTCTAAAGTAGGTGATACGATCAAGTTGATTGTTCTTAGGGATGGTAGCCAGAAGACATTAGAGGTTAAATTAAGAAAAAGCTTATAACAAAATAAGTATTAGGATTGTTATTTAAGTAAAAGTTGGTTTTTCGTTTTGTTTTGATGTAGCCCATCGTTCCCCACGATGGGCTTTTTTATTCCTCTACTCTATTCTTACTTTTCCCATTCAAAAGACTCAATCATTGTGAGGAGATCTTCTTTTACAAATTGATACACAGGAGCTATTGAATCTGGATTTACCCTTGCATTAAAGTATATGCTTCCTCTCATAAAATTACTTAAAGAATCCGTTACATAAAATTGGAAAGGAGATGCCACCGGACCGCTTAACTCAAAGATTAAACCAAATACATTATCTTTTTCGTTTTCGATCACTTGTTCTTTTCGATAGTTTGCTTTTGCATTGTGTTTTGCTGCCAATTGGAAAACGTCGCCAACTAATTCATCAAAGTGATCCTTGTTTCTTATTTCGAGATAACTGCAGTGAAGGCTGCAATTGAGTGCCTTAGAAGATAGATCAAACCAGCATGGATCCAAGGGCTTACCATCGAAATAGTACTTATCTTGTTCAACATCAAAGTAATCTGGATATTGGAAAGTCATATTGCAATAGTCCTCTTGAAATTTTATAAGATTTCTTGCAGGGTAATCTACTTTCGGATACATCCTAGGTTTAGGCACTGTATTCTGTTCTGTATTGCAAGAAAGTAGGATTAATATAGACAGTAATATTGTCGTTCTTTTCAAGATCATTCTAACAAGGTAATTTTTATTTTTTCTATTCGTCGTTTGGATACTGAGACAATTTTGAGCTTATAGTTTTCTAAGAAAAACTCTCTATCATTCTTAGGTATGTACCCAACATTTTCCAGTACCAAACCTGCCAGAGAATCCGCTTCTCCTTTTACTGTATCAAAAATACTGGTATCCTTACCTAATATTCTACATACATCATTCAACATCGTTTTCCCTTCGAAGATATAATTCCATTCATCTATTATTTCATACTCCACTTCTTCTTGTTCATCGAACTCGTCTCGAATTTCTCCGATAACTTCTTCCATGACATCTTCTAATGTAACAATCCCAGAACTTCCTCCAAACTCATCAACGACAATGGCCATATGCATTTTCTTCTGTTGAAATTCCTTGAGTAGTTCATCTAATTTTTTTGTTTCTGGAACATACATTAGATTAGTACGAATGTGTTTTTGCCATTCGTAATCACGCTCTTCAGAATGATGGCCTAGCAAATCTTTGATGTATAATAGGCCAAATAGGTTGTCAAAATTTTCTTGATATACCGGAATTCTCGAGTAGCCACTTTCCTTTATCTCATCTAATACTTCTCCATAGTTTTGAATGATGTCTAATGCTACGACATCTACTCTAGACTTCATAATTTGCTTGACCATAGAATCAGCAAATTTTAATATCCCCTTTAGAATGTCTGCTTCTGTATCAGCATCGACTTCTTGGCTTACGGTTAGATCTATAGCTTTATCTATTTCTTGCTTTGATGTTGAGCTGTTATTATCCTCAAACTTCTTTTCTATTTTATCGGTCCAAGAAACGAGTAAGTTTCCTAAAGGTGAAAATATGACGATCAAGACTTCCATTGGCTTGGTCATAAACATAGCAAACTTCTTATTGTTGATACTTGCATATATTTTCGGTGCGACTTCTCCAAACAAGACTAGCAAAAATGTTACTCCTGCTACGGCAACTAAGAAGTTTAGAATAGAAATAATGGTTGTTATATTTCCATTTGTTATACCAGCAATATAATGGGCAATCCCATAGTAGATGCCAACTGGTAGAGCAATCCTCAAGAGATAATCTGAAATAATAATGATGGCTATATTGATAAAGTTATTAGTGATCAAGATAGTCGCTAATAAACTTCTCGGTTTTTCTTTAAGGGCAATAAGACGATCTGACTTTTTAGAAGTAGATTGATTAAGGTCGTGAAGATCGTTTGGGGATAAAGAGAAAAAAGCAACTTCTGAACCACTTATTAAGGCAGAACAAATCAATAAAATAAATAGAATGAAAAAGCCCATTAGAAGACTCCATTCTCCAAAAATACCGGCTAATAAAAATTCTATAAAGTAACTATCGGGAGGATCAACTTCCAATGTCTTAGTGTTTTTATTTAAAATTAAAACGGCAAATCATCTTCCACTGATGTTTGTGTTTCTGGTGCCTTTGCTTCTTGTGTTTGCGGAGATTCAAGACTGTTGGCTTGAGGCTCGTTTACTTCTTTCTTAGCCAATGGTGGAAACTCATCTTCTGCTCCAGGAAGATTTCCTCCATAACCTGAACCGCCTTCTTTACGTTCCAGTTTTCTTAAAACAGCCGCCTTCACTTCTGTAATGTACTTATCATTACCGCTGTCATCCTGCCATTTTCTTGTAGTTAATTTTCCTTCGACATAGACCATCATACCTTTTCTATAATCTCGTTCTACTCGTTCTGCTGACGCACCCCAAGTAACGATATTATGCCATTCTGTAAGATTTTGCCATTCTCCACTTTTATCTTTATAACTTTCATTAGTGGCAATCGAAAATTTAGCAACGATAGATCCATTATCGAATCTTTTAGTTTCTGGGTCCCTTCCTAGGTTTCCTATTAAAATCACTTTATTTACCATCCTGCTATTGAGAATTTAATGAATGAATAATAACAGTGTTTAAAAATCACTTGTTACACAAATATAAATCTAATAATTTAGGAAAAGCATATTCCTCAACACTATTAGTTACCTTGAGTGACTTGGATTTAACTTTGTAACCCCTACATTTTAATTTATATATACAAAAAATAACAATTTGGTGGGTTAAAATCGATTTTTGCTTCTCTTTAGAAATTAATATAACATCTCCTTTAAGACTTAATTCTTCCAATAAAATCTTGTTTATTTCTTTCATGGATAGAAAAGTGGAAGATTTCTTTTCTCTCATTATAAATTCATAGAGTCCTGCCCAAATATCATCTTCGTCTCTTTTAGATATTATTCTATCTCCTTTTTCATCGATAAGATCGAAGTAATGAAAATATCGCTTTTTCTTTTGAATTTTTTTCTTCTTAGTCGGAATTTGATCCACCTTTTGTATTCTAAATGCTTCACACTTCTTTTGCAGCAAACACACATCGCAATTTGGATTTTGAGGTACACATTGGAGAGCACCAAAATTCATAATAGCTTGATTAAATATTGAAGGCTTTTGAGTTTCTATTAATTGCGAAGCATAATGATGAATACTTTTTAAAACTGTGGATGTATTTGTATCTTCTTGTATTCCAAAAATACGTGCCACAACACGAATTACGTTTCCATCGACAACCGGATATTTTTTATTAAATGCAAAACTTAAAATTGCGGAGGCCGTATAAGGTCCAATACCTGGAAGGGTGATTATATCTTCGTAGGTATTTGGTATTTGGCTTTGGAATTGATCTACTATGATCTTCGCTGCTTTGTGCAAATTTCTAGCCCTAGAATAGTATCCTAATCCTTCCCATTGCTTAAGAACAGAATCTTCTTGTGCGGAGGCCAATGACTGCACGGTAGGAAAACGTTCAATAAATTGTAAGTAGTAATCCCAACCTTGATTAACCCTAGTTTGCTGAAGAATAATTTCTGAAATCCATACTAGGTAAGGTTCCGTTTTTCCAGCCCAAGGCATTGGTCTAGGATGGTTTTCGTGCCATTTTACGATCTGCTTTGAAATATATTTTACCATTATAGCTAGTAGAATACAATCTATTAAAATTGAAGTGAATTATATCAAATAATCCGAAAATTTAATTGTTGTAAATCACTTCAATTTCTAACAGTTTAGCCAGAACCATATTTTGTTTATCCTCTTTTTACATTATATGGTTCCCAACTTGATTAGAATGGTTTCTAAATCACCATATCTACTTTTAATCTTTTGCTTTAGTGCCTTTCTAGCAAAAAATATTCTGCTCTTAATCGTTCCAAGAGGCAACAACAATTTGTCTGAAATCTCCTGATATTTATATCCTTCGAAATGCATGGTAAAAGGAGTCTTCAGTCCTTCATCTAGGTCTTCTACAAATCCCTGTAATTCCTCTAAAGTAAGATTAGTATTTGCTTCATTATATACGGTTGTTTTTCCAGAGTTAATGAGAAATAAGTTTTCACTTCGATCGATGACAGTATTTGCTTTCTGATTTTTTCTGTATTGATTAATGAAGATGTTTTTCATAATCGTAAACATCCATGCTTTAAAATTAGTCCCAGGTCTGAATTTTTCTTTGTTAGATAGAGCCCTGATAGTGGTCTCCTGAAATAAGTCTTCAGCATCTTCCTTCGTTTTCGTAAGCTTAAAAGCAAAAGACATGAGATTTGCATTTAGAGTGCCCAATAAGGTGTTAAATTCAAGCGTAGACATATGTTAGAAGTTTATTTTCAAATTTAAATGAAAATTAAACAAAATGCAACTAATATGCTAAACAAAAGCCTTATAATTCGATACTATGATGACATTAATTTTGCAACACACTGTTATTCAGGGTATTATGGAAAAGTTAATTTTCATTTAAAAATGAAAATTATTTTTGCGCTTTACAAATCAGTACAATAGCGAATAAAGAGAATATGATGTTTGGCAACCAAACACCAAGAAGTGGGGAAAAACTGATGTTTTGTGCAAATGTTTCGCAGAATCTAGAAGTGATAACAAATGCCGCACCGATAGTTACTCCTAATGCTAAATGTAATCCCATGCCTCCACGCACCTTTCTAGAAGACACAGATACGCCAATGATGGTAAGAATAATGACGGTAAAAGGGTCCGCAGTACGTCGATACTTTTCGATAATGTATTTCTTTAATATGCCAATACCTCTTTCTTTTTCTCGAGTGATAACGTTATTGAGCATTGGAGTAGTCATTGTGGTCATATCCTTTTCATTAGTAACAAAATCCTCTGGCTTCAATGAGAAAATAGTATCAAAACTCTCTCCTTTGTTTATTTCAAAATTCTGTTTGCCGTTTAGGAAATAGCGTCTTTGGTAATCAGTGATTTTCCAAGAATTGGGATTTTCAACAAATTCTAATTTATTTGCTTTTAGGACATAAGTCAATTTTCCATTCTTGAATTTTTCGTATCTAAATGTTTGTCCAGTAGAGTCGTTTTTCCGATAATATCCAAGATATATCTTTTCGTCCGGCCCAATAAATTGATGAATGTCGGTGCCTAAGGTTTTTTCCCTGTTTTTAGAAATGTATTGTTTTTCAAAGTTATCCTTCAATTTTGTAGACTTTGGAATCACATAATTATTTCCGATCCATAGCAAACCAGCAATAATACTACCTCCAATCAAATAGGGAACCAATATCCTCCAATAACTTACTCCAGCACTTAACATCGCAACAATCTCTGTATCCCTAGCTAATCTTGATGTGAAAAATATTACGGCAATCAGGGCAAATAGAGGCCACAGTAGTCCATTGATCCACGGAATAAAATAAAGGTAATACTCTGTCATTACAGTCCAGAAAGAAAGATCATTACTAATAAAATAACTTACTCTTTCTGTATAGTTAATTGCTACTGCAACGATGGTTATAAGAAATACAGTAAAGAAAAATGTCTTTAAATATTTGCCAATGATATATCGATCGAGCTTCCTTAGCATTATATACGTTGGGTAATCCTAGGTAAGATTTGTGCTTTCCATGATCCAAAAGTACCGGCTATTATTTGCCTTCTTGATTCTTGTACTAACCATAAATAGAAACCTAAGTTATTTAGTGTTGCAATCTGTCCTGCTAACAGTTCTTTAACGTGAAATAAGTGTCTTAGATATGATTTTGAATGAATTTTTGAAATCTCTATAGGACTATCAGGGTCTATGGGTGTATAATCTTTTTTCCATTTCTCATTCTTGATATGAAGGACTCCATTCATGGTATACAATAAGCCATGTCTTGCATTTCTTGTAGGCAATACACAATCGAACATATCTATTCCTAAAGCGATACATTCTAAAATATTTTCAGGCAAACCGACACCCATGAGATATCTTGCTTTATCTTCTGGTAATACACTACAGCATACTTCTGTCATACCATACATATCCTCATGTGGTTCTCCTACGGACAGGCCACCAATGGCATTTATTATCTGACCCTTTGAGGCGATATACTCCGCTGATTGTAAACGTAAGTCTTTATAAGTGCTTCCTTGTATAATAGGTGCTAACGTCTGTTGGTATTTATACTTGGGTTCTATCTGATCAAAGGCACCTAAGCATCGATCTAACCAACGGTGTGTCATGTGCATGGACTTGGTGGCATATTTCTTTTCACAAGGATAAGGGGTACATTCATCAAAGGCCATAATAATATCCGCTCCAATGATAGATTGAATTTCCATGATGCTCTCAGGAGTAAAAAAATGTTTGCTCCCATCTATGTGAGAAGAGAATGCCACTCCCTTTTCAGTAATTTTACGCCGTTGGGATAATGAATATACTTGATAGCCACCACTATCCGTAAGGATCGGAGCATCCCAAGAAATGAACTCATGGAGCCCTCCAGACTCTTGTATTACTTCGATGCTTGGTCTTAGATATAAATGATAAGTATTTCCTAAAATTATTTGAGCATTGATCTCTTCCTTTAGTTCTTTTTGGTGTACCCCTTTTACCGTACCAAGTGTACCTACTGGCATAAAAATAGGCGTCTCGATGGTACCATGATCTGTGGTTAGTAAACCTGCTCGTGCGCTTGTTTCTTTATCTTTTTGTACTACTTTATAATCCATTATCGCTGTCTAGTAATATCTAATTTAAATAATATTCCGAAGAGCATACAAAAGGTTAATAAGGATGATCCTCCTTTGCTCATGAATGGTAAAGGTATTCCTACCACCGGCATTAGTCCCATTGTCATACCTATATTTACAAACATGTGAAAAAACAAAATGCCTAGCACGCTGTATATATAATATTTCTTGAAATTTATACTTTGTCTTTCAGCCATTATGATCATTCTGTAGAATAGAATTGTAAATAATATAATCACACCTAATACTCCTAAAAACCCTTGTTCCTCTCCTACTGTGCAAAAAATAAAGTCTGTCGTTTGCTCCGGTACAAAGTCTAACTTTGTCATAGCACCATTTAGAAATCCGGTGCCAGTAATTCCTCCAGAACCAATAGCAATTTTAGATTGTATGATGTTATATAGAGATCCCCTTGGGTCACAAAGGTCTGGCCTTAGCCAAACGTTGATCCGATCTTGCTGGTGTGGTTTTAGTAGATGATCAAAAGACCATTGTATCGCTAAAGTTATGATGAATGAAAATATGAGGAGAAAAAGAGAAACGGTGGCTATTCTAAATTGTTTTATTAAAACACTTCTTGTTAGCATTATAATATAAGCCATTCCTAAAAATGCAATTACAAATTGACCATAATTAAAACGATAAAAAACGAAAGAGCCTAATGCTGCTAATCCATAAGCTAATAGATATTGTTTTTCCTTTCTATATACCACTAAATGAATTCCAATACACAACAATAAAATAAAGATCGATATAAATTCTGTACTAAAAAGTAAAGAGCCGATTATATTACCAAATAAAATGAATGCCAATATATAGTATAATCGATTCGCTCCTGCTCTATAAATAACCAATAAAAAAGAGGAGAAGACAATAGCAGTACCTGCATCTGGTTGCAATAAAATCAATAATGGAGAAACCATCATAATGCCCACAGCAAACATCAAATGCTTGAGATTACGCACATCAATTTGTGGTGAACTTAAGTAAGAAGACATGGCTAAACAAGCGCCCAATTTGCTAAATTCTGCCGGTTGAAAAGAGAACCCAAAAACGCTAAACCAAGATTTTGCTCCTTTTATTTCTAGTCCAAAGATGAGGACTAAAATTAGAAGAACTATGCTTGCTGAAAAAATGAAATAAGAGAATGTACTCCAAAACTTCCATTCTATAGTCAGACAAGATACAAAGACTACTAAGCTCACAGCTAGCCATAAGCTTTGGCGACCTATTGTAGAAGAAAGATTTAAAACATTAGAAAAACCTGTTCCATCATAGACCGTCGAGAAAAGCGAAAACCACCCAATGGTAATAAGTGCTAGAAAACTAAATAAAGCTAATAAGTCGATACCTCTGGTACGAGCTCCTCTGGACATACTTTATTCAGCTTTTATCTAACTAATTCTGACTTTTCAATATCATCTTGAACAGGAATAGCACTTGGAAAATCATGCTTCAATTCCAGTAAAAAGTTCTGAAGATCTTCTTTGGTTTCAAAGGCTCCTACTTTTACTTTGTAATAAGGATTTTCGTGTGTCCAATAACTATCTAAATGCGGGTATATTCCTGCAAATTTGCCCCTTGCATCTTCCATTTTTCTCCGATCAGGTGTGGTGATAATTTGAATTCTCCAAGCCTTGACTGTTGATGTTTGCCGATTCATGGAAAGATACTCACTCATCATTATTGCAACCCCTTCTTCTTCTTGAACGCGTATCTGGGCTTGACATAAATCAAGGAAAAAGAAAGAGAAACAAATCATGATTATTCTCACAGTATGAATCTTCACATTAAATTTCTTTATAGTCATAATGCTCTTCTTTAAAGTTTTATTTACCGTGACATTGTTTGTATTTTTTCCCACTTCCACAAGGACAAGGATCATTTCTTCCGACCTTTCTTTCTACTCGTTTAAATGTTTCTACTTTAGCTCTTGATCCAGCCGCTGCAGCTGCTTTTTTCCTAGCTACCTCGCCTTTATTTGTAGAAACATTTTTAAAATCTGTTTTCTTTTGTTTTGCTTCTTGGACGTCTTCCGGTCTTCCTAGCAAAAGTTTTCCTCTCATAAGGTAAGAACAAACATCTACATTCAATTTATAGATAAGTTCCTCGAACAATTCGTAGGCCTCCTTTTTATAGATCACCAATGGATCTTTTTGCTCGAAAGAAGCAGATTGCACAGAGTCTCTTAGCTCATCCATTGATCGAAGGTGCTCTTTCCAATTATCATCGATTAAGGCTAATACAACCGCCTTCTCAACGTCTTTCATGATGGACTCTCCTTCAGATTCTACGGCATCCTCGAGCTCTGCAGCTATATTTAAAGCTTTCTCCTTATGATCGACATAAGGGATGGTAATCCGCTTATATTTATGCCCTTCATTTTCGTGAACAGATTTTACTATAGGAAGTAATATTTCTGTAATTTTTTCTGTCTTTCTTTTATAGTGTTCGAATACTTGTGCCTGATATTGTTCGATGATTTCATCTTCTGACGCCTCCAAAAAGCTAGCTTTTTCGATTGAAGGATCTAAACTTAAAATTCGAATGGATTCATTTCGGAAATGCTCGTAACTATCATGAGATTTTGCATCTTCTACAATGGTTTCTGCTAATCCAGAAAACATGTTGTATAAATCCACTTGCAGACGGTTTCCGGATAATGCATTGTCTCTTCTCTTATATATGGCCTCACGTTGGATATTCATTACATCATCATAATCCAGCAACCTTTTACGTACGCCAAAGTTATTTTCTTCTACCTTCTTTTGTGCTCTTTCTATTGATTTTGTAACCGCACTATGTTGTATAACTTCTCCATCTTGATGCCCCATTTTATCCATGATGGAGGCGATTCTTTCTGAATTAAATAATCTCATTAATTTGTCTTCCAGGCAAACATAAAATTGTGAAGAACCTGTATCACCCTGTCTACCTGCACGACCCCTTAATTGTCTGTCGACCCTTCTAGAATCATGTCTTTCTGTTGCTATAATGGCTAATCCTCCAGCTTGTCTAGATTCTGGAGTTAACTTAATATCGGTCCCTCTTCCGGCCATATTTGTAGCAATGGTTACTCTACCGGGTTGCCCTGCTTCAGCAACTATATCTGCCTCTCGCTGATGTTGTTTGGCATTCAAGACACTATGATTTATTCCTTTAAGGTTAAGCATTCGGCTTAACTTTTCTGAAATATCTACGGAAGTCGTACCTACCAAAACTGGTCTTCCCCGTCCTGTTAAGTTTTCTATTTCCTCCGCTACAGCATTATATTTTTCTCTTGAGGTTTTATATACCAAATCGTCTTTATCTTCTCTTATGATCGGTCTATTTGTTGGACATACAACTACATCTAATTTATAGATTTCCCATAATTCACTTGCTTCAGTCTCGGCAGTACCCGTCATACCAGAAAGCTTGTGATACATTCTGAAGTAATTCTGTAACGTTACGGTTGCATAAGTTTGGGTGATATCCCCAATTTTTACATTTTCTTTTGCCTCTATCGCTTGGTGTAATCCATCCGAATATCGACGTCCTTCCATCATACGACCGGTCTGTTCGTCTACGATTTTTACTTGGCCGTCAATGACAACATACTCATCATCTTTTTCAAATAAAGTATATGCTTTGAGTAGCTGGCTTACGGCATGTAGTCTCCTGGATTTAATAGAAAAATCTTGTACTAGTAGTTCTCTTTTTTCCGTTTGTTTTTCACCTGTTTGAGCTTCTTCATTTGCCAGTTCTTGCATTTCACTAGCCAAATCAGGCATAATGAAAAACTGTAGATCATTTTCTCCCTTCGATAAATACTCACTTCCATTATCTGTCAATTCTACCCCTCTATTCTTTTCGTCAATGGTAAATAATAACGGTTCGTCCACAAGATGCATATTTTTAGATTGCTCCTGCATATAATAATTTTCCGCCTTTTGGAGGATTACTTTTACACCGTCTTCACTCAAAAACTTAATCAGTGGTCTATATTTTGGTAATGATCTATGTGCTCGAAGTAATAATAAGCCTGCTTGTCCCTCTTCATGACCAACATTTCCTTCTTTAAATTGCTTTTTGGCTTCAGACAAGTACTTTGTGGCCATTTTCTTCTGCTCGTCTATTAATCTCTTTACTTTTGGGTTCAACTCTTGGAATTCCTGTTCGTCTGCACCTTTTGGAACCGGTCCTGATATAATAAGTGGAGTCCTTGCATCATCAATCAATACAGAATCGACCTCATCGATCATCGCAAAGTGATGCTTACCTTGCACTTGTTCCGAATTGCTTCGGACCATATTATCTCTCAAATAATCAAATCCAAATTCATTATTCGTTCCGTATGTGATATCTTTCTTGTAAGCCGCTGTTCTATTTGGCGAATGAGGCTTGTATTTATCTATGCAGTCCACCGTAAGGAATAAAAACTCAAAAATTGGTCCTACCCATTCGCAATCTCTTCTTGCCAGATAGTCATTTACTGTAATGATGTGTACACCCATGCCAGAAAGACCATTTAAGTAAGCAGGTAAGGTTGCTACTAATGTTTTACCTTCTCCCGTCTGCATCTCGGCTATTTTACCGGAATGCAGCACTTGTCCTCCAATAAGTTGAACATCGTAGTGCATCATATTCCAGGTAATTGCTCCACCTGCAGCAGTCCATTGATTTTGCCAAACCGCTTGTTCTCCTTCTATGGATATATATTCTTTAGTGGCTGCAAGTTCACGATCATGGTCTGTGGCAGTTACACTTATTGTAGCATTATCCATAAAACGCCTTGCCGTTTCTTTGACGACTGCAAACGCTTCGGGAAGGATATTTTTGAGGACAACTTCAAGCTCTTTATCTCTCTCTTTTATTAATTCATCTATTTCTTTATAAATATCATCTCGATCAAATACATTTTCGGTGTTTTGTGCTTGTGACCGCAGATCATTTATCTCTTGATTGATCTCACTTAAATGATCTCCAATTTTAGCTCGGAATTCAAGCGTTTTATTCCTTAATTGATCATTTGAAAGATTCGTATAGGAATCAAAGAAAACGTTGATTTCTTTTACTACAGGAGCATATTCCTTGACATCCCTATCGTATTTAGTACCAAAAACTTTTTTTAGTATGTTGAACATGTATGGCTTTTTTAATAGTAACGCAAATTACGTAAAATCAATATGAACATATATTATACCACGCCAAAGTATTAGACAATTTGGCAGTAGTTTTGTTAATGAGTCGTCTATTTGTTACTTTGCTTGAGATAAAGTGCCATTACAAGGGTTACTTTTCGTTTTTATTACACCAAATAAATGAAACCTCCTGAGAGATTGGGCAAAATATATTCGCGATAAGGAAGATTTGGCTCTTAAGGAAATCTATATTGAATATAGAGACTCCTTTATTAACTGGATTATAGGAAAAAGTCAATGTACTCAAGATGAAGCACTCGTGCTTTTCCAGAATTCTGTAGTAATTTTATATGAAAATGTTATTTCTGGCAAAGTGATAGAACTAAAAAACCCCAAATCGTATTTGTATGCTATTGGAAAAAATAAGCTTTTTGAGCTTTTTCGCGAGAAAAAGAGAAATTCTACCGAAAACTTAAACGATTCTAAATATTTGAATCTAGTTATTGAAGAAGAATTTGATATTGATCCCAAAAAAGATGTTCTTGGTCTCTTAAATAAGTCCCTACTTGAACTAGGTGATCCTTGTAAAACCCTTTTAATTAATTTTTATTTTAAAAAAAAGTCATTCTCCGAAATTTCTGTTGATCTGAACTATAAAAATTCTAATACAGTGAAGACTAAGAAATTCAAGTGTCTTAAGAGATTACGGAAAATTATGAATGATAAAAACATTTGGAGTGCAAAAGGATAAAATTGAACATGATGACCTATTGGATAAGCTTCTGATGGGTAAATCTTTAAATGCTAGTGAACAGAAATTGGTAGAAAACAATCCATCCATTCATCAAGATTTAGAGGAACTCAAGTTGGTGAAAGCAGGAGTTACACAGGTTCATTTAGAAGAAAAACTGAAAATGCTTTCTGATTTCGAAAAGGAAGAATTTAGCAATAAGGAATCTAATCTAAACTCTAATTCAAATCTTAACATTAAACCTAAAAGAGCCCTGCCTGCTATTCTCTTTTCTACAATCCTCTCTTTACTCATTATTGGCTACTTCGTTTGTAAAACTTTTGACCAAACTATAAATGTAAACAAACACTTTATTCCTTATCCACTGATCGAGCCATTGGTCGAAAGTCAAGAAGGAGAACTTGAAAATGATCAAGAAACCGAAAATATTAGGACTGCTTATAAGTATTATAGTAATTCCATATACAAAGAAGCGGTCCCTCTTTTCGATTTACATTTAAAAGAAAACTCTAATAAAAAAGTGCTCTTTTACTATGGGGTTTCTTTAATCGGGTCCGGAGATCAAAAGAAGGCCATCGAGATATTAAATAATTCGGATTTATTAGAAGATAAAAATTATCCAACAAATTTCTATCTTGGTCTCGCCTACTTAGATATAGATCGAACTTTAGCTCAGGGTTACTTAGAACAGACTAAAGACTACAATTCTCTAATTCAGCAAAAAGCCCAACAAATATTATCTATACTTAAGTAAACTTTTTCTTATATTTCTTTTCTTAATCTAGCTACAGGAATGTTTAATTGTTCTCTATATTTCGCGACCGTTCTTCGGGCAATATTGTATCCTTTCTCTTGAAGATAATCTTTTAATTTCTCATCTGATAAAGGTTTCTTTTTGCTTTCACCACATATGATATCTGATAAAATATTCTTCACTTCCAGTGTTGATACTTCAGTTCCATCCTTTGTTTGTAAGGATTCTGAGAAAAAGTCTTTCAATCTTTTTGTACCAAATTCAGTTTGTACAAATTTACTATTTGCTACTCTGGATACGGTAGAGATATCTAGGTTAGTAATTTCTGCAATATCCTTAAGTATCATAGGTTTTAGCTTTCGCTGATCTCCTGTCAAAAAGAAATTATATTGGAATTGCATGATCGCATACATTGTATTATAAAGTGTTTCTTGTCTTTGCTTTATGGCATCAATAAACCATTTTGCAGAATCAATTTTTTGCTTGATAAACATGATGGCTTCCTTTTCTTTCACAGATGCTCTTCGACCTTGGGTATTCACATTGAAACTCTTAAGCATATCTAGATAGTTATCATTGATTCTTAGATCTGGAGCATTTTTGCTATTTAAAATTAGCTCATTTTCTCCTTCTCTATTTGTAATGATAAAATCAGGAACAATGTATTGAGAAACTCCTCTATTTTGAGGTGCATGACCACTTGCCGGTTTCGGATTTAGTTTTAATATCTCATTGATCGCATCTCTTAATTCAGTTTCTGAGAGAAAAAGGTTCTTTTGTAACTTCTTATAATGTTTTTTAGAAAATTCTTCAAAATGATTACTTAAGATCTTTAAAGCAATCATTTTTGTTCTTCTTTCGTGTTTGTCTACAAAGTTCTCCTTCAGAGTCAGTTGAATTATTAAACTTTCTTGCAGAGATCTAGCACCAACACCGGGAGGATCAAACGTTTGGACAAGTTTAATTATATTTTCTATTTCTGATTCTGTTGCTTCTATATTTTGTGAAAATAACAGATCATCCATGATTGAGATGGATTCTCTTCTTAAGTAACCATCATTATCTATGCTTCCAACAACTTGCTTTGCTATCATAAGCAAATGTTCCGTGTTCAAATCTAGTAATCCTAGCTGTGCTTCAAGATGTTCATGGAATGTATCGGCTACAGCAATAGGAAGTTTTTTAGTTTCTTCATCAGAAATAAATTTATCACTTTGTAAACGGTACGAGACTGGATCATCTTCAATGTATTCTTTCAAATAGTCATCCAACTCAAATTCATCTTTACCATCTTCATCTTTAGATTCATTTTCTAAATCATAAATTTCCGCTACTTCGTTTCCCTCGTCTAGCGCGGGATTAGCTTCTAACTCTTCCTGTATTCTTTGATCTAAAGTTGCAGTGGGAATTTGCAATAATTTCATTAGCTGAATCTGTTGTGGAGACAGCTTTTGCATCATTTTCTGAGATAACCTTTGTTTAAGCATAGTTGCTATTTTTCCTTATTTTTAAACACTTTAAATATCATTCAGGTTGTTTGTAATAGTTTGTTGTAAACAAATATATAATTCATAACTCATATTACATATTTCTTTAATACAAAAAGCATTCCAAATAAGGATATTACATATTTAAAATAATTATAATATGAAAATAAGCACCAAATTAACCTTTTTTAGAGAACTTATGCGGCAACATGAGATTGATGCTTACATTATTCCATCAAATGATCCTCACCAAAGCGAATATGTAGCAGATTTCTGGAAATCTCTGGAGTGGATTTCTGGATTTGATGGTTCTGCTGGTACTGTTGTAATAACGAAAGAGCATGCAGGTTTGTGGACGGATTCTAGATATTTTATTCAAGCAAAACAACAATTATCTGGTTCTGAGATAGAATTACACAAGGTATATGATCGATCAAGCCCTAGCTTTTCTCGATGGTTACAAGAAAATCTTGAATCGGGAGATACGGTTGGAATTGATGGTTGGGTTTTTTCAAAATCTCAAGAAGAGTCGCTTAGGAAACAGTTTTCTTCTGTCGAAATTAACCTGATAACTCACATTGACCTGATTGATCAAGCTTGGGAAGATAGACCTAAAATGCCCAATAAACTAATATTTGTTCATTCGATTGAATATGCTGGAGAGTCTGTACAAGATAAAATTCAGAAAATAAGAGCTTATTTAAAAAATGAAAAGGCTGAATATCTCCTAGTGACTGCTTTGGATGAAATTTCTTGGGTCTTAAATATTCGTTCCTCTGATGTAGAATGTAATCCTGTCACAATTACCTACCTTCTGATTGGGTTGAATGATATTTTGCTCTTTGTAAATAAAGAAAAAACCCTAGACATAAAAGATCATTTAACTCAAAACAATATAACTCTACTTCTATATGAGGATATAAAGAATGAGTTAGAGAAATTAAAAGAGCCTTTTAGGATTATTTTATCTAAAAATCAGTGCAATATTACCCTTTTTGATGCCCTCCCTACTTCTTCCATTGTTTCTAAAACAAGCTACATTGAGGAGTTAAAAGCCATAAAAAACGATGTTGAAGTGGGCCATATAAGACAGGCTATGATTCAGGATGGGGTCGCTTTGGCGAAAGCATTTTTTTGGTTAGATGCCAATATTGACACACAAGAAGTCTCTGAATTTCAGTTTAGTGAAAAGATTCGTGCATGTAGATCTGAAAATGAGTTATACAGAGATGAAAGTTTTGGTGCAATCGTTGGCTATAAAGGAAATGGGGCCATTGTTCACTATTCCGCAGATTCGACGGATAGCGCCATCATAAAGAAAGAAGGAATCCTACTTTGTGACTCAGGCGGTCAATACTTAAATGGTACCACGGATATTACAAGAACCATCGCTCTAGGCCCTCCAGATGATGATCAAAAGAAGGCTAATACATTAGTCCTAAAGGGGCATATAAATCTTGATATGGCAATCTATCCTGAAAACACCACAGGTGGGCAATTGGATGTACTAGCTCGTATGCCCTTGTGGCAACATGGTCTTAACTTTCTCCATGGCACAGGGCATGGAGTTGGTTTTTTCTTAAATGTGCATGAAGGTCCACAAGGCATTGCTCCAAGTTGCAATGGTAGAGCCAAAACCTACCTTAAAGATGGAATGATTACTTCAAATGAGCCTGGTTTTTACTTAGAAGGTCAATATGGTATTCGTATTGAGAATTTAATCCTGACAAAAAAATCAAATAAAGATGGTTTTCTAGAGCATGAAACTTTGACTTTGTATCCTATTGACAAATCTTTAATTGATACTAATTATCTCGACGAAAGACATATATCATGGCTAAATAAGTATCACGAAAAGGTTTGGGCACTCTTAAGCCCGCACCTAAATGATGATGCTATAATAAAGTGGTTGAAGCCACAATGTTCCCCGCTTTAAATTTTTTAAAATAAGCCACTCATATTAATATAAAATAGCTTTTCTTTGCGTTAAATTAAAATACATTCAAATGTCGGACGGCGCAGATTATACAGGTAAAGGTGCTTTTTTTGTAAAAACAGTTATTACCATACTATTATTTTTAATGCTATTAATCTGGATCTATAATCATCCTTCTGGTGATTATTTAGTTAATTAATCTTTATAAACTTAACAATCTCTACATTGTTTTCAGTTCTTACTTGAAGAAAGTATATACCATTTCGCAATCCTTCTACATCTATTTCCATTTCCGAGCTCTTCTTTTCTAATGTCCTAACGACTCTTCCTGCTTGGTCTAAGATTGAAATTTGATTGAGTGTTTCTCTCGAACTAATAGAAAGAATCTTATTTGTAGGGTTAGGATAGCAGACTAAATTTGAACGATCTAAATCCTTCGTGCTTGTCATTTCATCCCTTGTCGTCAAGTTATCAATGCAAAAGTAACTTGGCGTATTCACACCATATACACCTACATCACTAGAGGTAAGACTAAACGACAGACTATCCATATTTCCTAAAATGCTCAAATCAATAAACGTCCATTCATCTATAATATAATCTTGACTATTATCTTCAAATCTATAATCAGCTAAATAAAAGTCGATTTGTTCATCAGACAAGACGCCATCATTATATTTCTTTATTGTTAATAAGAAAAAATCAGGATCATCTCCCGTTTCACCCCCAAATCTTTTTGCAAATTGGTCACCATTGAGCATACTAAAAAATGGATATGTTCCATTGGTTACATATACTCCATCTACAACCCCACCCGCTGCTTCATTTTCCATTTTTATAATACTTTCTCCTAAGACAAATGTCGTTGCATAAGTTTGCGACCCTTCAACCCCCTCTCCAGTAATCGCACTATATTGATTTCCAAAACCTTCAGTTGTAGCATCCGTCATGGACGAAATTGCCCAACCTGTCCAGGATTCATAATTGGCTGTATAGCTATTGGGTAGAAATATATTTCCTGATTGGAATCCTCCCGAACCATCATCTCCATTTAGAAATTCATTTGCTTCCAAATTAAAACCCTCAAAATCTGCTGTTGTATTTTGACTCATGATTAATTGCACATGCATAAGTAATACGACCATTACCATAAACTCAAATCTTTTATTCATCATCTTTTATCTTATTTTAGTGTAAATTTTAATGTTAAATTAATATGTCGCCTTGGCATAGGCCTTCTTTCAATTACTCTATAGTCTACATCCATTAAGTTTTGCACTTGTAGGAATCCTTGTATTGTAAACTTATTCATAGTTAATTTTTTTCCAATTCCTAGATTTGTGAGATGGTAGTCCTCTAAGTTCTCATTGATGCCAAATACATTACTTGTATACCCATAATTTACATGTAAGCTATACTCCTTATATTCCAGTGAATAGTCTAAAATAGCCTTATGATAAGGAGTATAAATCAATTGGCTTCCTGCTACGACCATTGGTTGTTGCAGGCTTACTAGGTTTTTAGAAATGGTATAGGCATATGATCCACTTATTTGGTGCGTCATCACTGCCGAATAGATCTTATACTCAGCATCTACTTCCAACCCATAACTTCTTACTTTTTTTAAATTATCTGCCTGAACAAAAGTATTATCGTTACTAGACCATAGTATCCAATTATTAATCACTCTGTGATATGATGCAATAGATAGTTTCCCTTTCGAAGGAACGCGAAATATTCCTGTGATCTCTTGATTCCAGCCTTCCTCCGGTTGAAGATTAGGGTTCCCTCCCGGTCTCCAAAGAATTTCATTCAACGTTGGAGACCTAAATTCTCTTGAAATTTTTACAGACCCTTCAATGTACTTACTCCATTTATAATTCCAATTTATAGCTGGGCTAAATGGAGAATTTGATATATTATTCCACTCCTTTCTTCCTTCTACTGTGACTACATTTTTGCCGTTGTTATACTCCACTCTACCAACTATTGCTCCGAGATATTGTGTTTTATTTTCGGTATAGAATTTAGTATCAGCATTTATCAAAGTCCCTTCGTATTTCATAGACAGTGAAAAAATATTGGATAGTTGATTCTTTATTCGAGTAGTATGATATACTTTTTCAAAATGATTATTTGAATCAATATTAGAAAGAGAGTCAACGTAATTATTTGTTTCATTTAAATAAGCAATTTGAGTTTCAACATAACCTTTTAGTAATGTGCGATTGTATTTAAATGAAAACCTATTTAGGTCATCTTTTTGAAAAGCTACATTTTTTGTTTGTGTAGTTACTGGTGGAATTTCTCTTTCCGTTCTTTGAACCCATCCATTAAATTGTAAAAAAGATTTTTGGCTTAAATCATAACTTAAGGTCTGGCTTATCCCTTTGGAATTTATTGTCGAGTTTGTTAATTTTTTTTCTTCTTGATTTCCAATTTTATAGGTGAAGTCATTTTTTGCATGATCCAAAAATACCTTCGTAGAACTACTCAATCTTGGAAGAACGACATTAGCTCCAGCAGAAAATTGTCTTCTTCCAAAGGAACCAATCGTAGATATCAAATGCAGTTTTGTTTCTTGGGGCTTTTTATTTAGAAGATTCAGAGATCCTGTTATTGCTCCAGAACCATGCATAGTTGACTGACCTCCTTTTTCAAATTCGATGTCTTCAAATAAAGAAATTGGAACCAATGAAATGTCTGATAGGCCTAACATTGGGTTATTGACCGGTATATTATTCCACAGTAATAGATTTTGGTTTGCATTACCGCCTCTTATAGAAAGAGTTGCTAAACTTCCCAAACCGTAGGATTTTACATATGCTGAGCTTTGTTCGTTTAGCCAATTTGAGAGTGTCCGTGTTTCATTCTTAGGGTCTTCTTTGGACTTAGAAAAATTACTTTGTTCTCTCGGAGTATCTGCTACAATATCAACAACACGAATATTGATAGAATCTGCTTGGCATAGTAGATTATAGTTACTTACGAGAAAGCATACCAACCATAATAGTTTGGTGTTTTTCAAAATTTCTATTTATGAATATCAATGTGTCTTTCATTTTCTTCCTCCGAGAAAAAGAAATAATTAAATGAATAAGGCAGGTCTTCTGGCTAACTCTGTCATTTACGCCTTCCCATTTTTATAAATAGTGGCTAAGAATGTAAATGAATTTAAGAGCTTACAGCAGCGGGGACTGCTCCGGATTTTCACCGGATTCCCTATTATGGATATTGTCTTGTAAACAACTCCACCAAATTCAGCAGCAAAAATAGCTAAAGATTTACAATAACTAAGTAGATGTTCCTCTTGATTTACATACTTTTGCAACAAAATACTAGAAATGAATTTAGATTTTATAAAAGAATTAGGTTTAGAAGCCAAAAATGCTGGTACTTCTACCGGTTTAGAGCAAATGCCTTCCGACGAATATATTGATTCTTATTCTCCTGTGGATGGAAGTTTAATTGGTTCTGTAAGTGTAACTACAAAAGAGCAATATGAGTCTGTCGTCCAAAGAGCTCGAGAAGCTTTTATAAAATGGAGAAAAGTGACTGCCCCAAAAAGAGGTGAGATTGTCAGACAATATGGCGATGCTTTAAGAAAACATAAAGATGCCCTGGGAAAACTAGTTTCTTATGAAATGGGTAAAAGCTTGCAAGAGGGTTATGGTGAGGTTCAAGAAATGATCGATATCTGTGACTTTGCTGTAGGTTTATCTCGTCAATTATATGGTCTAACAATGCACTCGGAAAGGCCAGAACATAGGATGTACGAACAATGGCACCCCATTGGAATTGTGGGTATTATATCTGCTTTCAATTTCCCGGTAGCTGTATGGTCTTGGAATTCAATGCTAGCTTTTGTATGTGGTGATGTTTGTATATGGAAAGGAAGTGAGAAAACGCCATTGTGTAGTATTGCTTGCCAAAATATTTTTCATAACGTCTTAAAAGAAAATAATATTCCAGAAGGAGTATCTAATATAATTACTGGAAATGCCGAAGTTGGAAAATGGATGTCAGAAGACAAAAGAATTCCTTTAGTTTCTGCTACAGGAAGTACGAGAATGGGTAAGGCAGTTGGAGCTACGGTTGCTGAAAGATTAGGAAGATCATTGCTTGAACTTGGAGGAAATAATGCAATTATTATAACTCCAACAGCTGATCTAAAAGTGGTTGTAAGTGGAGCCGTGTTTGGTGCCGTTGGAACTTGTGGCCAAAGATGTACATCTACAAGAAGACTTATTATTCATGAAAGTATCTTTGATAAAGTGAAAGAGAGTATTGTACAGGCGTACAAACAATTGAAAATTGGAAATCCTTTAGATCAAAATAATCATGTGGGTCCTTTGATCGATAAGGATTCTGTAAAAACATATCTAAAAGCTTTCGAAGCAGTAAAAGCAGAGGGTGGAAGCATTTTAGTACAAGGAGAAAAGTTGGAAGGTCCGGGATATGAAAGTGGGTGCTATGTGAATCCAGGCATCGCAGAAGTGTCCAATGATATGGCTATTGTACAACATGAAACCTTTGCTCCAATTTTATACCTTATCAAATATCAGGGCGATTTATCTAATGCCATAGCGATACAGAACGATGTTCCACAAGGTTTATCATCAGCAATTATGACAAATAATTTAAAAGAAGCGGAAGCATTTTTAGCAGCTTCAGGTTCTGATTGCGGAATCGCAAATGTGAACATTGGAACATCTGGGGCTGAAATTGGTGGAGCTTTCGGTGGCGAAAAAGAAACGGGAGGAGGACGTGAGTCTGGTTCAGATAGTTGGAAAGCATACATGCGTAGACAGACCAATACCATTAACTACAGTGATGAGGTTCCCTTGGCGCAAGGAATTGAATTTAACCTATAAGAATAATGTAAAGTTTAGAAAAGGTGACTTGTGGATTATAGGATCAATCATATAGCTTCGGCTTTTATTTCCTATAATCCGCTTCTCGTCTATTGTTTACTTTTTTAAGTTACTATAAATCATCTAGAAACTATGGGAAGTAGAAATTATCATTTCTGAGTTATCAATATTTATACATCCCAGTTTTTCAGTGTTGGATTAAAGCAAGCCTTTAAAATTGGCTGCCATAACGTGGAAGTATAATGAATGAAATAAAACCATCTATGCTAACCTAGCTCCTTTTTGAGCGAAATATTCTATACTTGAAGGACCAATACTTTCGAATTATAAGCAGATAAAAATTTGCTGTTTTACTCAATTAAGATAATATTGAATAAATATATTATTTAATAATTTCTATATCACTTCTCTGAAACTCCTCTGTTATAGCAATAATTTTTTCTGTGATATTTTGCTCCTGGAGAGCCGCTATGACAAATGGGCTAATATTTGAAATAATGGAGCAACGACATCATCGATATAAATGATGATATTGAATAAAGAACGTTGGATATTACTGTAGCTGTAATTACTTAGAGCTGATTAAAATCCAGTCGATAAAATAGCCTAATCAAACCTCCTCTACATATCTTGTTTATTGAAATATCTAGTTCGGTTATGATCTAGATTAAGCGCTTTGTATTTCTCTAAAATTTCTTTTTCTCCTACGGTGATCAAATCATTGATTCCAAACTTTGATAAAATTTCTCCCTGTACCTTTCTTGCAGAATGAATTAATTGTCCTCTATCATTATAATAAAGACATATTCCATTTTCACTTAAGTTATCCAATGTACTTTCTTCATAGGAATCATCTTTGATGATCCTTTCCGCTGTTTCTGAATCCAATAAAAACCAAAATAACCCATCTAAAAAAGTAAAGCCATGACAATTAAATTTGTCGTTGTAGTGAATATTTTTTAAAATGGTAGTTCGTGCAGGTTCTGTGACAATAACTAATTGTGGGTCATATACTACTTGGTAAGTCGCTTCTTCTCCATTTAATTTTAGTAATGCAGTGAGAACGGTTTCTTGATTTGTATAGACATTACAAATCTGATACCCAGAAAGGTAGTTTACTTTCATCCAGGAGAATTTTTCGTCATTGAACCAATTGTAAAAATACCTTTCTGTTAGTTCGTTAATTTTGAATACTCCTGTTTCATTATAATCAATTCTATTATGTATTCTCTTCATTAAAAATTGTGATTATAAATTAACTAGTATAAAATTATTAAAGTCATTCGGATTCTAAAAAATATATGCCCATATAATAGGTTCATTAACTTTTATTTAAAATTCTGTGGAAAAAACAGCTGATTCGTTTAAATTTTGTGGGAAAATTCTTGACTTAGTCACATTTATCAACATTCATACAACTAAAACTAACTTAAAGGTTAAACTTAGGCACAGTTTTAGATTATAAAAATCTATAATATGTCTAAATGAAAATCTTAAAGTTTGGCGGCTCTTCAGTTGCAACGTCAGAAAGAATAAAACAAATACATAGCATCGTTCAACCTAGAGTAGATGCTGGAGAAAAAGTAGCCCTTGTTTTTTCTGCTTTTGGTGGTGTTACGAATCAACTCATTGAGATGTTGGAAACTGCATCATTAGGTAAAGATTCATATAAAGATGTTTTTATAGACTGCAAAAAGAGACATAGCGATTGTTTGCAAGATTTATTTAAACCTGACTCTCCTGTCTTTGATGAAGTAGAAGTTCTATTTAAAAAATTATTTAATGTTCTAAAAGGTGTATTCTTATTAAAGGAAGCATCGGGTCGATCTTATGATTATGTCATGAGTTTTGGAGAACGATTAAGTAATACGATAATCGCTAGATATTTAAATGAGAATGATGTGGAAGCAGCGTATTTGGATGCTCGTAAAGTCATTAAAACAAATAGTGATTTCAGGTCTGCTTCTGTACATAGAGATCCAACCATAGATTTAATAAAAAATCATTTTGCCGTATCAGGGAACACAATACAAATTATTACTGGATTTATCGCTTCTGACGAATTGGGTAGAACGACTACCTTAGGGAGAGGTGGTTCTGATTTTACTGCTTCCATATTTGCAGCTTCATTAATGGCTGATAGTTTGGAAATATGGACCGATGTAGATGGTGTACTTACTTGTAATCCAAATCAAGTAAGCAAAGCATTTTCCATTCCTAGTTTGAGTTATAATGAGGCGATGGAACTTTCACACTTTGGGGCAAAAGTAATCTATCCTCCAACGATTCAACCGGTGTTTTCTAGAAATATTCCACTCTACATTAAAAATACATTTAATCCAGATCATCCTGGTACCATGATAGGATCAGATACAAAAGAACTAAATGGCAGTTCTATTAAGGGAATTACCTCGATGGACGACATTTCTCTTATAACGGTATCGGGTAGTGGGTTGCATGGCGAGCCGGGGTCCGCTGCAAGGCTTTTTGGATGCCTTGCGAAAGATAAAATTAATGTGATCCTAATTACTCAAGCCTCCTCAGAACATTCGATATGTTTTGCTGTAAAACAAGGTCATGCAGAAAGGGCGAAGGTGGCTATTGAAGAAGAATTCAAGAAAGAAATACAGGAAGAAAAAGTGAATCCTGCATTGATACAAAACGATATAGCAATCTTGGCAGTTGTCGGTGAGGCAATGAAAAATCAGCCTGGAATTTCTGGTAAGATTTTTTCTGCATTGGGAAGGAATGGAGTGAATGTCGAAGCTGTTGCCCAAGGTTCTTCGGAGTTAAACATTTCATTTGCCGTCAAGAAAATAGATGAAAACAAGGCTTTAAATCTAATACATGATTCCTTTTTTCAAAATACGAGCAAAACTTTGCATTTGTATCTTGTAGGAACTGGACTGATTGGAGGAACTTTATTGGGGCAAATGAATGAGTTCAAAGAAACATTACTTCAAGAGAAAGGATTAGAATTAAAGATTGTTGGAATCTCCAATAGTCGTAAAATGCATTTTGATAAAAATGGTATTGATCTAAACAAATGGAAAGAACGATTAGCCAATGGAGAGGACACGAATCCAGAAGCTTACATTCATAAAATGATCGCTCTAAATTTATCTAACTCCGTATTTATCGATAATACGGCCTCAGGAATTTTTCCAGCTTTGTATTCTATCATATTAGAAAATAACATTTCTATAAGTACACCAAACAAGGTTGCAAGCTCTAGTAGTTTTGAAATCTATGAAAACTTAAAAAGCATTGCTAAAAAGAAGAACACTAAATTTTTGTTTGAGACGAATGTTGGTGCTGGTCTTCCTGTAATTTCTACCATCCAAACATTGCGAAATAGTGGTGATCAAATAACAAATATAGAAGCAGTTGTTTCGGGATCGATTTCCTACATCTTTAATAAATATAGTGAAAAGATTTCATTTCATGATATTGTAAAAGAAGCTCAACAGAAGGGTTTGACAGAACCAGATCCAAGAGATGATTTGAGTGGATTAGATGTACAAAGAAAAATAACGATATTAGCAAGAGAATCAGGATATAAGATAAACTTGGAAGATGTAAAAATGGATGCCATTTTACCGCAAAGTTGTTTGGATGCTCAAAGTGTTGAAGATTTTTTTCAAGAATTATTAAATAATGACTCCTATTTTAAAGAATTATTAAATAAAGCCAATTCCGAAAACAAGAGACTACGGTTTATCGCAAGTCTTTCCGATGGTAAAGCAAAAGTAGGATTACAAATGGTCGATGAGACCAGTCCTTTTTATGGTCTTTCAGAAAGTGACAATATGATTGCTTTCAATACAAAAAGATACACGAGTTCTCCTTTAGTAATTCGTGGTCCTGGAGCAGGAGGAGATGTGACTGCCGCCGGTGTTTTTGCCGAGATCATTCAAATATCTAATGAAGTGTTTTCCTTCTAATTTCTAGCTATGCAAATTTATGGATTAAAAGTATTCGCTCCTGCCTCCGTAGCCAATGTTGCGATTGGATATGATATTCTCGGCTTTGCTATTAATGGTCCTGGAGATGAAATTATTTTTAGAGAAAGTGATCGACCTGGTCTTCACATAAAAACCATTCACAATGGAAGAAATCTACCGAAAGAAGTTGAAAAAAATACAGCAGGAGTGGCAGCACTTTCAGTCATTGAAGAATTAGGAGTCAAAGATTATTCCATAGAAATGGAAATCTTCAAAAAGATGCCCTTTGCAAGTGGTATGGGTTCGAGTGCAGCAAGTGCCGTTGCCGGTGCTTACGGAATGAACCTTTTTCTTGGTAACGAACTTTCGAAGTATGATTTACTGCCTCATGTAATGAAAGGCGAGCAATCTGCAGATGGTGCATATCATGCAGACAATGTTGGACCATCTTTGTTGGGCGGTATTATATTGATCCGAAGCAACAAAGATCATGATGTGATAAAGCTTCCTTCCCCGGAAGGATTATTTTGTTGTCTTATACATCCGAATATTAAAATATTGACTTCCGAGTCTAGAGCTGTTTTGAGTGATCAAGTTTCATTATCATCTTTAATCCAGCAGACTGGAAATATAGGTGCTTTTGTTGCGGCTTTGTATAGAAAGGATTTTGACTTACTTAGTCGTTCTCTAGATGATGTAATCATCGAACCTCAAAGAGCTAAGTTAATTCCACACTTTTATGATTTGAAAAAAATAGCTTTGGACCAAAAAGCGTTAGGTTTTTCTATAAGCGGAGCAGGTCCATCTTTATTTGCATTGTGTAGAAATAGTTTAAATGCTGAAAATGTAGCAGATTCTATTAGTACCTATTTAAAAGGGAAAGGGATCGAGTCTACAACTTATGTTTCTAAGATAAATAATGAAGGCGCTATAAAAATGTAACAACATGAAATTGTACAGTACCAATAATAAAGAATATCAGGTTGACTTAAAGAAAGCAGTACTTAATTCTTTAGCTCCTGATAAGGGACTGTATATGCCGATGTCTATTCCTACTTTAGAGAAGTCATTTATTGAGAACCTAAAAGATTATACTCTTCCAGAAATTGGTTTTCATGTTTGCTCTAGGTTATTCGACGATGCTATACCTTCGAACGATTTGATGAGCATTTTAAATAAAGCATTGTCCTTTCCCGCACCTGTGGTAAACATAGATAAAGGAATTTCTACATTGGAATTATTTCATGGACCAAGTTTAGCATTCAAGGATTTTGGTGCTAGATTCATGGCTCAACTGATGGAATATTATAATGAGGGCGAAAATCAAAAGTTGACTATTCTTGTGGCTACAAGTGGTGATACGGGTGGTGCGGTGGCAGCTGGTTTTTATAAAACGCCAGGTATAGAAGTAATCATTCTATATCCTA
>Ga0209828_1000620_pt1 | contig 33632 bp, 21 predicted proteins | sample MaitaG_FD_187429 | JGI IMG/M metagenome (GOLD analysis project Ga0209828, IMG submission 187429) | Marine algal microbial communities from Maine, USA - Maine_Asex2 metaG (SPAdes) (version 2) | ecosystem: Host-associated > Algae > Red algae > Unclassified | place: Maine, USA | collected 2015-01-05
GCTGGGCGGATGGAAAGAGTACTATACCAACAAAAGACCACCTGGGTCAAAAACCTTCGCATGGGGATTAGAAAAATTTGAAAATATGTGCTTCGCTTTTTCTTTTCAAGATGTGTCCTAACGACAGCCTAGAAGGGAACGACCCGTGATTAATGGATAATGAATAATTGAAATGAATGCTATAGTGCGATAAGATATGGGGCACTGAATGGCTCTGCAAAGGGGCACGCCCTATTATCAATTAACAGTGGGCAGTTAACGGTGAAGTGTCACAGTGAAGAGTGGAAATTGAACAATTGAATACTGGTATTTTGGGAGTAACAAAGGGTAATATTATTGCGTAAATGGAGGGGCAATTTCTGATCTAAATTAAAGGGAACGGGAGGGAGAAATGGTGGTAAGAGATGATTCGTGAAAATGTATTTGGATATATTATGAATGGTATAAATGTGTCGTTCCAATTGCAGGGAGGGAAATAATCTCAGAAAGTCATTAAAACAAGGGGTTTAGGACTTATAATGAAGCAGTAAAATACGTGTTTCATAGTGTAAAAATGCCTATCTTTGTGGGGTCTAAATTAAAGCAAAAATTATACAGTTATATGAGCAAACAGAACGGCAATTACGATGCTAGTAATATACAGGCATTAGAGGGATTGGAAGCGGTGAGAATGCGTCCGGGGATGTACATCGGTAGTACGGATTCTAAGGGTCTTCATCACTTGGTATGGGAGGTTGTAGATAACTCAATCGATGAGCACTTAGCGGGGCATTGTAAGGTGATAGATATGGCCATTCGGAAGGATAATTCTATCATGATAAAAGATGATGGTAGAGGGATTCCTACGGGGATGCATGAGAAATTAGGGAAGTCTGCATTGGAGGTTGTAATGACGGTTCTGCACGCAGGGGGAAAGTTTGATAAAGATACGTATAAGGTGTCTGGTGGATTACATGGTGTAGGTGTATCTTGTGTAAATGCACTTTCTGAAAAATTAATTGTAGAGGTACACAGAGATGGTAAGGTGTTTACGCAAGAGTACAGTGAGGGTAAACCTCAAACGGAAGTAGAAGAGGTGGGCACAACGGATGTGACAGGAACCATTGTTACATTTTGGCCTGACAAAACGATCTTTGCATCCACTGAGTATAAATATGAAATGTTGCAGAGTAGAATGCGTGAACTTTCATATCTAAACTCTGGTCTTGTTCTAAACTTGATAGATGAACGTGATATCGATGAAAATGGAAATCCTAGAACGGAGCAGTTTTTAAGTGAAGGCGGATTGAAAGAATTTGTCGCTTACATCGACAACGTGCGAACACCGTTAATAGACGAACCTATTTTTGTGAAAGCGAAAGAGGAGAATGTAGAGATAGAAGTAGCTATGCAATACAATACAAGCTACACTGAGAACATATATTCCTTTGTAAATAACATTAATACGCGAGAGGGAGGAACGCACGTTAGTGGCTTCCGTAGGGCTGTAAACAGGGTCTTTGCTAAGTATGGTGAAGATAATGGAATGTTCTCTAAGCTGAAGTTTAAAATTGCTGGTGAGGATTTTAGAGAAGGGCTTACTTCTGTGATCTCCGTTAAAGTTCCGGAGCCACAGTTTAAAGGACAGACGAAGGGGGAGTTAGGTAACTCTGAGGTGACAGGGATTGTGTCACGTGCAGTAGGGGATGTTTTGAAAATTTATCTGGAGGAAAATAAGCACCAAGCGAAACGTATTATAGACAAGGTAATTCTTGCTGCTACGGCGAGGCATGCGGCGCGTAAAGCGCGTGAGATGGTGCAAAGAAAAAATGTACTTACCGGAAGTGGACTTCCAGGGAAGTTATCGGATTGTAGTAGTAAGTCTCCTGAGGAGTCAGAGATCTTTCTTGTAGAGGGAGACTCGGCAGGTGGAACGGCGAAGCAGGGAAGAGATAGACACTTCCAAGCTATCCTTCCGTTACGTGGAAAGATTCTCAACGTGGAGAAAGCGATGGAGCATAAGATTTATGAGAATGAGGAGATAAAAAATATGTTTACAGCACTCGGTGTTTCTATAGAAGACAAAGATGGAGCGCGTTCCCTTAATATAGAGAAATTGCGTTATCATAAAGTAGTCATCATGTGTGATGCAGATATTGATGGTAGCCATATTGTTACTCTTATTCTTACATTCTTCTTCCGTTATATGAAGCCTCTCGTGGAGCAGGGTTACATTTATATTGCGGCGCCTCCTCTATATCAGGTGAAGAAAGGAAAGCAATTTAGATATTGCTGGAGTGAAGAGGAAAGACAGGAGGCGGTTGATTTATATTCTAAAGGAAAAGAAGATGCGAATATTAAAATCCAAAGATATAAGGGTCTGGGTGAGATGAATGCAGATCAACTTTGGGAAACGACTATGGATCCCGATACACGTATTCTGCGCCAGGTGACTATAGAGGATGCTTTGGAAACTGATCATGTATTTACGATGTTAATGGGTGATGAGGTACCTCCAAGACGTGCATTTATAGAGGCCAATGCCAAGTATGCTAAAATAGATATATAGACTGATCTTCATGCGAGTCTTAAGTAAATAACATATATGCATAACGCTGTTGCTGAGCCTCTACTCGAGTATTTTTCTCAACGCACAATGTCCTGAGGGCATCCTACATTTTGTAGATGATGCAGCTATAGAGGCATTTGCGAAAGACTACCCGGAGAGCACCATGGGCTTTTGTATAGGGGCGCCCATAGGCAATTTGCGCATTCATTTTTGTTACAACGCCATTGTAAAATTATACGCCGACACATCAATGTTCGCCTGCTGGGAGTAATCAGCATATAGGGGTCTTAGACATACAAGTCCAAAGCGGTCTTATGTTTTTTGGAACAATTGGCGACGGTATAATTTTTAGATCTCCGAATGACTGTGAATACATGGATCTCTCACCGTCGGATTTAAAACTAACTGCGGATAATTCAGTCTGGTATTTTAATGAAGAAGGTGGATCAATCTATAAATTAAAGGGAACAACTTCAACCACAGTGGAGCAATTGAAGATTTCAGTTAATTTATCTCCTAATCCAGCAAGTACCCATTTACAAGTCTCAACAATTGACTTTCAGTTTACGGATTATTGTTTACAATATGCAAGGGTCAAAAGTCTTGACAGGAAAGCAGCGAGCAAACAAACAATGCACCATACTTTTTAGATGACTAAATTCAGGTTTGTACACAGTGCAGTTACGTAACAAGGATACAAGTGTTGCGCGGAAGTTTTTGTGGAGTAGTAAAAAGAAAACGAGAAGACTGATGTTTCGTTACAGTCTATGTGCAAATTTGCAAAATATTATTGCGCGAATCTTAATAATTGCACCATATTCTAAGGTTGGTTAAAATCCTTTACCATAACGCTCGATTTACCAATTTATCCATTCTATGTGTTGATAATCAACGAACTAAATCTTACCTTTGCAGCGAAATTCAAAATAACAAATAATGATATCTACAGACACAAAAACGAATTATAAAGTAAAAGACATTAGTCTTGCTGATTGGGGAAGAAAGGAAATGGATTTAGCTGAAGCGGAGATGCCAGGTTTGATGGCTCTAAGAGAAGAATTTGGCGATAGCCAACCACTTAAAGGTGCTAATATTGCTGGATGTCTTCACATGACTATCCAGACTGCTGTATTGATTGAAACACTTACTGCACTTGGAGCAGATGTAACATGGTCTTCATGTAATATCTTTTCAACTCAGGATCATGCTGCTGCTGCAATTGCTGCATCTGGAGTTCCAGTATTTGCATGGAAAGGAATGAATGAAGAAGAATTTGATTGGTGTATAGAGCAGACGTTAAACAATTTCAAAGATGGCAAACCACTTAACATGATTCTTGATGATGGTGGTGATTTGACAAATATGGTCCTTGACAGATTTCCTGAACTTGTAAAAAACATAAGAGGAATAAGTGAGGAAACGACTACTGGAGTTCATAGATTATATGAAAGAGTAATGAATGGTACGCTTCCTATGCCAGCGATCAATATCAATGATTCTGTTACGAAATCTAAATTTGATAATAAATACGGATGTAAGGAATCATTAGTTGATGCTATTAGAAGAGCAACGGATGTTATGATGGCGGGTAAAGTTGCTGTTGTTGCAGGATACGGAGATGTAGGAAAAGGAAGTGCTGCTTCGTTAAGAGGTGCTGGCTGCCGAGTTATTGTAACAGAAATTGATCCTATCTGCGCACTTCAAGCGGCAATGGATGGATTTGCGGTTAAGAAAATGAAAAATGCGTTAAAGGATGCAAATATTGTTGTTACTGCAACGGGTAATAAAGACATTATTAGCGGTGAGCATTTTAAAGCAATGAAGGACAAAACAATCGTTTGTAACATAGGTCATTTTGATAATGAAATCGATATGGCTTGGTTAAACGGAAAGCATGGAGCATCTAAAGTTGAAATTAAGCCTCAGGTAGATAAGTATACGATTGACGGTTCAGATATTCTTGTTCTTGCAGAAGGAAGACTTGTCAACCTAGGTTGTGCTACTGGACACCCTTCATTTGTAATGTCAAATTCATTTACGAATCAAGTACTAGCACAATTAGAACTGTGGGAGAATACTGATAAATACGAGAATAAAGTATATATGCTTCCTAAGCACTTAGATGAAAAAGTTGCAAAACTCCACCTTGAAAAAATTGGTGTTGAACTAGAAGAGCTTAGTGCTGATCAGGCTAAATATATTAATGTGCCTCAAGAGGGACCATATAAGCCAGAATACTACAGATACTAGAAATAACATTTAGTAGAAATATATAAGGTCTGAGTTGAATAAGCTCAGGCCTTTTTTTGATAAAAGAATCTAGACTTAATTTCCACTAAAGAACTGTAAGGTCTCTACGTCAATGTTATTGGTAAATACCGTTTCTGAACCACTGCCACTCAAAATAGTTACTGTGAACGGATTAGATCCTGAAAATCCATCGGGATCATATGTCGCACTAAATCCAAAAGAAGAGCTCGAGCCCGCTGCAATCGAACTGGAACTTGTCCAAATATGTAAGGAAGAGTTTGTGTTGTCATACGTCCAATCTGCATTATCTAGATTAAAAATAAACAAATCAGTGAGCTGTGGATCATAATCAATATCTAAGTGGGAATTTTTAGGCATTACTACCGTAATGGGACCTTCTGTATTGCAGAATGATTTTTCAACTATGGAAATATTGAAAACTAAAGATGACATTCCTGAAATTAATGTGGGCAAGAGGGTATATACAGGACTAAGATCTGGCAAAGTACATGCGAGTTCTGTGTTGTCAAATGCTACCGCATCATCTATCGAACCTATACCAGCATTCCCAGTAAAAACGAGAGAAATGGCATATTCAGCTATAGTGTTCCCATTGTATTTTAGAGTAAATTTATTGTCTAAGTATTGAAAAGAAATATTATTCCAATTTTTATTAAAGTCTATATTTCCAGCGGATGCTTTCAAAATATTTACTCCATCTATAAGCGCATAGATCCCATTCAAAGAAGCATCATTACTTATGACGGCATAATAATAGTTGTCATCATCGGTATAATTTAAAATTAATGCTGCATCTGCTGAATTATTAGAATTTAGATCTTCTAAGCTCAAAAAATCTGATCGAATACATGTGGAGTTATTTTGATCTAAGATTGCATACTCGCCTACTTTATTATTGGTTAATGGACATACATCGCTTGTGGTGATGTTGTAAACTATCTCTTCACCAAGCGCACTCACTTCCCATCTAGAAGGGTCCCTTTCGCAATAGTTATCTCTATTCCCTTCAAAAATCAATGAGGAAAATATTTTCTCGGGAACATAACTTAATCTTCTTGAAAGTTGGCTTTCATATAAATTTGAAGGGCTTAAATTAGACCGATTTTCAAACCATTCTCTATCATCTGTGAAATGCGCAGGCATATCGAGATTTCCAATCACATTTGTTTGTATATGTCCAAAATATTCTCCGTACGAAGAATGGGGTAAACCAGAAAGTCCGAAATTATTCCAATATGTACTTCTTGCTGCGGTATGTGGACCTGCACATTCACGGCCACTGCTATAATAATTCCATTCTGATTCTGTCTCCGTAAAAAGATTTTCAAAAGGTACGTCTCTATGTGAATCCATATACAATACACCATTCCCAGCTGTTTTAGAAATTACATTCCCATGAGCACTATGATTAACCGTCATCGCGTGAAGCCATGGAGAATTTTCATCTTCGACAGTTAATGTAAATTCTTCAAGAAGATTGTAAGAAGCTGCAGTCAAGGTAGAGCCATGGTGCCCTCTTCTTCCTTGAAGATCAATGTCTGTAACCGTATTATAATTACACCCTTTATCAAGATAAATACCATTGTCACTATGCGCTATGCTTATATTTTTTATCCAACCGTTTTTCACATATTTGAAATGAATGCCATTGTAGCCTGGTTCGCTCAAGTGAGATGGAGGAGTGACATAGGGAAATTTGATTCGTATATTTTCTATACCTACTTCTTCAATATTACTAGACTTAAATATTTTAGGTTCCCATTCTATTCTTATGTCAAATGGAATAGGTTCTTCAAGTGTTATAAGATTTCCTTTAATGCGCTCAATGGTAAAATATAAAACATTATCCGGGCCAACCCAAGTATCACACGAAGGATCATCAGAAGGCCATCCGTCAGTCTGATCGTTATGTAAATGATCAAAATACGTTCCTGTTATTGCATCATCTGTTTGTAGGATACCCACCAATTCACCTTCTATAAATTGGTCAGCATCTTGTACAGTTATAGTTCTATCTCCTCGTTTCATTTCTTCAACTATTGGAAAATTAGTACCATTATAAGCACCATGAAAGCGAATTATATTTCCAGCAGAGCCGTAAGAAAAATTTTGATTAAATCCTCCTTCATATTCGGTAGCACTGTAGGGTGCTTCAAATACAGTTCCTGTGCCATGGTCACCTTCTCCTTTTAAGACTATATTACTTTTATTGATGAGTAAATTGCTTTCAAGTCTATAAACGCCAGCTGGAAATAAAATTACAGCATTATCATTTTCATCAATTATCTGTTGAATAAGAGCTTGGTCATCTATATCGTCATTGGCTATAACTCCCTCATCAATTACGTTTATAGTTGTGCTTAGGTTGGGTATAGGAATTTCTCCAGAATGATAACCAGCGAATGCAAAATCAGGCAATCTACCTCTCGGGTCCCAAAGTTCACCAGCTTCTCCCCATAGTTGAGACACTATTGGAGGTTCTGTTCCTTCAGCAACATTGAGAATATTAATAGTTATAGGCACCTCCGTGGATACAATATTATTTTTCTCAACTGCAACTTTCAGACTGAATGCGCCATATTTTTCGTAGTCTAACAAAGCGTTGTTATTTACTGAAATTATGCCAGTCTCTGTGTCTACAGAAAATGCATCTCCAAAACTTTGCTCAATCAAAATAAAACTCTTATTTCCTGGTATATCACTCATATCATAACAAGAGAGTTGACCAACAACAGTGCTCGTTGCCACATTTTCTTCGACTTCAAAGTATTGGGATCTGCATAAGCCATGCTCTGAAGTTTTGAAGCCATGATCAATGGGCAATTCATCAAGAACTTGATACTTTTGAGCCAAGTATCCTTCTATGAGTTCTAATTCACATGCATTAAGTGCATGGTCGTAGATTATGATCTCATAAATATTTCCTTTAAATGCACGTTCTCCAAGAATATTTCCAGCGCCTATGATCAAATTTTTATTATTAGTTTTTGGTACAGATGATGCACTTGCTTTTATAATTTCATCACCAAAGCTAAATGTATTTTCTGAGCACACCATTGAAAATATGCCTACTTCACCAGGAGAAGTATTTGAGTTTATTAAAACATTATTTCTATAGCCTCTGGCTCTATTGAGTGATAATCTAATGCTAATTCCATAAGGAGTATTTGAATAGTAGTCTTTTCCTATCATCCAACCTTGTTCGTTCGTATCTCCATCTGGCCAATTTTCAGTTTCAAAACTTGCAAGAACTATAATTGAAATTTCATCATTGGGCCCATAGTCTAAATCAGTGCTTTCTAATATATCATCTACGCCATCAAAAACTAAAGAAGAACTGTTGGAAGAATATATTGGACTTTGAGAATTTTGTGGAGCTATTGCGTGATTATTATTACCAGATTTATCCAACCATTGAGAGATGAGAGCTCCATTAATAGAGTTTGAGCCATCACCAAGAACGTCTGTTCCATCCAGCCATAAAACAGGGGCAAGATCCATGATGTTAAATGCATTACAATCGGTTTCTTCTAATGCTACTAATGATTGCAGTAACAGGACACATGATATTAAGATAAATGTTTTTATAACAGCCTTTTGCATAATATTTATTTTCTCCAAGTAAGTGCTTGGGTGTTTGATTATTAAAGAAGGGATTGAAAACTTGCTGTGGGGTTACTAAATGTACCATTTTGAATTGAGTAATGTAGTGCTATGGCATTGTTATTTTGGGTTTTAACAAAATAGTTTGTGTAAAAAATTTGTAGAGATAAAACGGATTATAGGGGAGAAGCCATCGATTTTTCTTTTTTAGATGACCCATTCTCAGCTAGAGCAAGAGCTATGTTTTTTGTATCAGTCTACAACTATAAAACTCTTATGTAACTTGTGTTTGGTTCCATTTTTTAAAACTATAACGTACATTCCTGCTTCTAAACTGCTGATATCAATATTTTCTTGCTGACCGCTCATTCCGTTATTAAATCGTAGACGACCAAGGGCATCAAAGATTGCGTAATCAGCAAGTTTTTCTTTGGCACTTATAAAGAGGGCATCAACTGCAGGGTTTGGATATAGTAATACCGAATTATTAAGAATATCGTCTTCAGTGCGTACAGGCATTAAACTATATACTTCTCTTGCGTCTAACTCAAATGGTAACAGTGTAATTAGTTTGGTCTCTATATTTTCTCCCTGGCTTACTTTTGTATTGTTGGAATTAGGAATCGTTTGGAAGTATGCTTCATCTTGAAGTAAAACAGTATTGTAAACTGGATTCGGGCCTTGGTCTGAGCTTGTGACGTAGTAGATAAATTCATTTCCAAGGTGATCTGTAAAATCTCTTAAGCCATATAAAAAAAGAGGATCATCTATGATTACAGGCCTGGAGATGTTTCCGGTTACATCGTAGAATCTACCAGTCTGAGAGTTTCGATCGAAGGTTATCGCTAAATGTGGACCACTTGAGAAAACAGATGCATTTGCAAGGTCTTCATTGTCAAAGATTATTTTCGGCTCCTTTTTATTTATATTATACGTAGCTAAATGTGAAAATCCATTTCCAAACTGATATGTGACATTTAGAATATCTTCATGCTTGTGAAATTTAATATTCTTTCCAAACGCCTCAAATACTATCGCATCATTTTGATCTTTGACATAAAACAATCTATCAGATAAGGCATTTGTAACATTCGTTGAAATTAGAAAATAGAAATTTTCTACACCATTTTCGTTGAGACTAGCTACTGGAAGATCGTAAAAGCTATGGATATCACTACTGTCTATAGTAATACCATATAGTTTTTCATAGTTGCTGCCTAAGATAAACATACTGTCAACACCATTATATGTTCTTAGGTATTCTATCTGTCCGTTTTGGAATCTTACTGGTCTCACAATTTGCTGTGGAAACTTAGCAACTAGACCTAAGCTTTGTGTATTATAGATATCTGTCTTAAACTCGTCATCAAAGAACTCATGCAGTATTTGAATCAAATGCCATTTTTTCATTTCCCTGTGCATCTAGAATGACGGGCTTTGTAGGTGTATTTAAATTAGGGCAAGCGTAAAACAAACCTAATCCAAAATAAAAGTCATTTCGAACATTATAAAAAAATGGATTTTGGACGCATTCCGGAAGCGGTATGGTGTCAATGAGTTGATGATTTGCATTTGCAATAAGCGCATGCGAATTAGTAGGACTCATATAACTGTATATCTCAGTTTGATCTTGCAGTAAGATTCTATTGAGAGTACTAGAATTGTACGTATGTACTAACTGATACTGAGCATTTACTACAATTGGTACAAATAATAAGAGGTAGATGAATAGTTGTTTAGTCAAAACATTGGTATTGGTAAGCATAACAATTTACTAACTAAAAACCATACTTGCATATAATCTTAAGAATAATATCTATAGGTTCTCTTTCATATAATTGCTGCTGTCATAAAAAAAGCCAGACTCAATTGAGTCTGGCTAATTATTATAATTGTTCTAAAGGTGTTATTCAATTACAATAAACTTTTTATTTATCATTCCGTTCTTTGTTTGCAAGCGTAGAACATATGTTCCGTTCGTAAGGTTATTAACAGGAAGTGCCATTGCAGCTTTCTCTGTATCCCAAACTTTTTGGATCATGCGTTTACCAGTCAAATTAAGAACTTCGAGTTGAATAATTTCTTTCGGATTTAATACCTCTATATAAAGTTCACTCGATCTATTTAAAGGGTTCGGATATATAGAAACCTGATCAATAAATGATTTGTTATCTCGAGTTTCAGATTCCATATCTGTTTCTCCTTCAGAATCTGAAGTGAGAGCTGTATCGGAGTCATCCCCTATTATATTAAGGATACATTTTTCCATAAAAACATCATCGATATAGATATAGTCTACATTATTGGATGCGTCACATCTAAATCGTATTCTAGTAGTCGAATTTTGAGGTGGATTGATGTATACATTTTCAAACTCTCTAACATTGTTTTGGAAATCTGTACCAGCAACCCAAGTTTCAATAGTACTCCAAGTTGCTCCGTTATTAGTAGAAAGCTGTAACCAAAAATCTTCATTGTTTTCCATACTGGATGCAATAAATGTAAAGCTCAGGTTTAGAATATCACTGTTTGAAGTATTCAATGCAGGTGATGTAACGACGGAGGAATTTGTATTATCTCTCAATCGAATACAATAACTACCACTATTTGCAAACGCAGAATCGTTGATACTTCTACGACAATCTGATCCACCATCAGACCAACTCTGATAGCCTGATTCAAAATCATTGTCCAGAAGTGTTATACAACCTGAGCCACCATTGCTACATAGTGGGTCATTACTGTCCGGTATACAAGGGTCATTATCATCTGGATCGTAAGCTGCACACTCTCCATCACCATCTCCATCTATTATTGTTCCACCCGTACAGTTACACGCATTGTCCCAAGTTGCACCAACATAACATCCTACTAAGCACGGAGATCCTGGAATGACATATTGTGCAATTTGATCGGCTTCTCCAACTACCCAGATTTCGGTATCATTAATAACAGTAACTCCTTCTGGTTGCGTAAATCCTGTAATATTCTTAGAGCTTAGCACTGCTCCAGTGGATGGATTCAATTCATAAAGCGTGCTACAATTATCGGACATCAATAATAGAGATCCCGCCGGAGTAAACGCTAACCCTCCAATATCAAAGTTGGTACAAACAGGTAAACTACTAAATGCTTCTGTAGGTACAATAAGGTTCCCTAATTCTGAAGTTGGATTATCTACTTTATATACCTTTGGTTCAATGCCAGTGTTATTATTGTCAGAATCACCCTCCTTGCCAATATAGAGTACATCATTTACAGCATCGTAAGCAAGGCCTTCAAACCCAATGTTATCTCCTGAGCCTGTATCATCAAAAACAATTGCGCCATTAGCTGGGTAAGTAATAGTTGTCGTATTGTCATTGATAGTTATGAGTGTTGCTCTTCTATCTCTTTCTTCAGCAACAAAAAACTGATTACCACTATAGTGCACAATCCCTTCTGTGTCATTGAATACACCATTCAATACAATAGTACGCAGAATGTTTCCATCAAAATCCACTTCATGTATCTCAGTTGGAAAGTTAGTTATTGCAAAAAGCGTGTTTGAATTTGGATTGTATGTTACACCTGATAAATTTGCAATACCCAATGTAGATATTCCACATGAACTCGAAAATTTAGTCAAGTCAATAGAGTTTCCTCCAGGAGAACCTTCACAAGCACAGCCAGAGTTTACTGTATCATTAATAGTTGTTGGATCTCCATCATCACAAGAGTCTCCTATAAAGAGCCCAAGATTAGCACAGAAAGAATTATTCCCATTGATCTGCATATTTATATTATCAATAGCAATATCTCCTGACCAGGAAGATCCTGTAGTACCTAAGAATCTGAAATAGACATCAATATTTACAAAGGCTGAAATATCTAAATACACACTGTTCCAATTATTTCCTGCAGGTCCAGTTTGGTTCCAAAGCGTAGTCCAGGTATTACCTCCATCAGTACTTACTTGGAAATCTAATACCATGTCTGTTACGGTTCCATTAATGTGGTAATCAAATGTAATCTCTCCTCCGCCTGTCGTAGCTACATTGAAACATTCAGATACGAGGCTGGCAGTTTTTCCACCGAAGTTTGGACTGGAAGATTCTATGTACATATACCAACTACCATCAGAACCAGTAGAAGGTCCTGTGCCTTGCGAAGTAGTTCCCCCAGAGTCCCGAATCCAATCTAAATCATCATCTGTCCCCTGAGTCCAATCACCTAATCCAGTTTCAAAACTTTCTGTTTCCGGGAATTGGCCGTTACAACCAACTGGTGTTCCTGCACAAACACAGCTTGCGTTGACCACATCACTATTTGTATTAGGGTTACCATCATCGCAGACATCGCCGATGAACAATCCTAAGTTTGCGCAATAGGTAGGGTCTGGTGTGCCTACGCAGTTACAATTATTATCCACAACATCATTTGTAGTTCCTGGGTTATTATCATTACAACTATTACCTATGAATAATCCCAAGTTTGAGCAGTAATTAGGATCAGGAGTTCCTGCACATACACAACTTGTATTCACACTATCATTAATTGTTGTAGGATCATTATCATCACACGGATCACCAAAATCTAATCCTAGATTTGGACAGTCCGAACCATCTGTTATAAACATGTTTATATTGTCAATTGCCATGTCCCCTGACCAGGAAGATCCTGTTGTTCCAAAGAATCTAAAGAAAACATCTGTGTTTACATACGGGTCAAGATTGAGGCTGATAGTATTCCATTGATCCCCTGAGCTACCTGTATTGCTCCATAAGGTAGTCCAAGTTGCACCATCATCTGTGGTTACTTGGAATGTAAGCACATTGTTACTTACTGTTCCGTTCATATGGTAATCAAAAGTAATCTGCGCACCACCGGTAGTTGCCACGTTAAAGCATTCTGAAACTAGGCTGGCAGTTTTTCCACCGAAGTTTGGACTGGAAGATTCTATGTACATGTACCAGCTTCCATCAGAGCCAGTAGAAGGTCCTGTGCCTTGCGAAGTAGTTCCCCCAGAGTTCCGAATCCAATCTAAATCATCGTCTGTACCCTGTGTCCAATCACCAAGTCCAGTTTCAAAACTTTCTGTTTCTGGAAACTGGCCATTACAACTAGCAACTGTACCAGTGCAGACACAATTTGTGTTGACTGCATCATTTGCAGTTGCAGGATTTCCGTCATCACAAAGATCACCGATGAATAAATCAAGGTTTGAGCAATAATTAGGATCAGGAGTTCCTATGCATGCGCAATTTGAATTGACTACATCATTGATAGTTGCAGGGTCATTATCGTCGCATGGATCGCCTATATCCAATCCTAGAGCTGGACAGTCCGAACCATCTGTTGTAAACATGTTTATGTTGTCAATTGCCATGTCCCCTGACCAGGAAGATCCTGTTGTTCCAAAGAATCTAAAGTAAACATCTGTGTTTACATACAGGTCTAGATTGAGGCTGACAGTATTCCACTGATTCCCTGAGCTACCTGTATTGCTCCATAAGGTAGTCCAAGTTGCACCATCATCTGTGGTTACTTGGAATGTAAGCACATTGTTAGTTACTGTTCCGTTCATATGGTAGTCAAAAGTAATCTGCGCACCACCGGTAGTTGCAACGTTAAAGCATTCTGAAACGAGGCTGGCAGTTTTTCCACCGAAGTTTGGACTGGAAGATTCTATGTACATATACCAACTACCATCAGAACCAGTAGAAGGTCCTGTGCCTTGCGAAGTAGTTCCCCCAGAGTCCCGAATCCAATCTAAATCATCATCTGTCCCCTGAGTCCAATCACCTAATCCAGTTTCAAAACTTTCTGTTTCCGGGAATTGGCCGTTACAACCAACTGGTGTTCCTGCACAAACACAGCTTGCGTTGACCACATCACTATTTGTATTAGGGTTACCATCATCGCAGACATCGCCGATGAACAATCCTAAGTTTGCGCAATAGGTAGGGTCTGGTGTGCCTACGCAGTTACAATTATTATCCACAACATCATTTGTAGTTCCTGGGTTATTATCATTACAACTATTACCTATGAATAATCCCAAGTTTGAGCAGTAATTAGGATCAGGAGTTCCTGCACATACACAACTTGTATTCACACTATCATTAATTGTTGTAGGATCATTATCATCACACGGATCACCAAAATCTAATCCTAGATTTGGACAGTCCGAACCATCTGTTATAAACATGTTTATATTGTCAATTGCCATGTCCCCTGACCAGGAAGATCCTGTTGTTCCAAAGAATCTAAAGAAAACATCTGTGTTTACATACGGGTCAAGATTGAGGCTGATAGTATTCCATTGATCCCCTGAGCTACCTGTATTGCTCCATAAGGTAGTCCAAGTTGCACCATCATCTGTGGTTACTTGGAATGTAAGCACATTGTTACTTACTGTTCCGTTCATATGGTAATCAAAAGTAATCTGCGCACCACCGGTAGTTGCCACGTTAAAGCATTCTGAAACTAGGCTGGCAGTTTTTCCACCGAAGTTTGGACTGGAAGATTCTATGTACATGTACCAGCTTCCATCAGAGCCAGTAGAAGGTCCTGTGCCTTGCGAAGTAGTTCCCCCAGAGTTCCGAATCCAATCTAAATCATCGTCTGTACCCTGTGTCCAATCACCAAGTCCAGTTTCAAAGCTCTCTGTTTCTGGAAACTGACCGTTGCATGTATTTGTGGTACCTACACAAACGCAATTCGGATCGACCATATCATTTGTAGTATTTGCATTTCCATCATTACAAGAATCTCCAATGTAAAGACCAAGAGCAGCACAATAGTTAGGATCAGGAGTTCCTGCACATACACAATTTGAATTTACGGTATCGTTAAGAGTTGTTGGGTCATTATCGTTACAAGCATCACCAATGTATATTCCTAGATTTGGACAATAGTTAGGATCAGGAGTTCCTGCACATACACAATTTGAATTTACGGTATCGTTAAGAGTTGTTGGGTCATTATCGTTACAAGCATCCCCAATATTTAATCCTAATGCTGGGCAATCTAATAGAGTAGATCCAGCACAACCACAATTGCTATCGTAGACATCATTCGTAGTGTTTGCATTTCCATCATCACAAGAACTTCCCGGTATGACAAACTGCCCTAACTCATTAATTTCGCCACCTACCCATATTTCATTATCATTCACCATCGTAATCGCTTCTGGTTCGTTAAAACCAGGAATACTTTTTTGACTTAGTATTGTACCATTTGATGGGTCCAATTCATATATTATTCTGCACACTTGTGAAACAAGTAAAAGTGTGTTTGCAGGTGACCAAGCTAGCCCAGCTGCATCAAACCCTGCGCAGTTTGGAAGATTGGTAAATGCAATTGTTGGGTCTAAAGTGTTTCCTTGCTGTCCAACAGGATTATCTATATAATACACTGCAGGACCTTGATTTGCATTTCCTTCTTTAGAAATATAGAGACGGTCGTTATTATCATCATATGCTAATCCTTCAAAGCCATTATTAAATCCATCGCCAGAATCATTGATTTCAATAACATTGTTCGTATTGTAATTAATAGTAGAAGGTGTGTTGCCATTTATAGTAACAATAACAACGTTTCTCTTTTTTTCTTCTGTAATTGCAAATTGACTGTTGCCTAAATAGACGATGCCCTCCGTATCGTCGAATCCACTTAAGTTATAAGTATTATTTACCGAACCGTCCAATGCAATCTCGTGTAAAGTGGTATTGTCTTCTACGCCATATAATACCTGATCATCATAATCAAAAGTTATTCCTGAGAGTTCTAGGAGTCCAGTTACATTGTCAATGCCACAGGTAGAATTGTAGTTATTAAGATCAATTCCTGCTATTGGCGCTGATTTTTGAATAGTAAAATAATCTTCAACCGCACCTGTTTCTCTTACGAATTTGACATCCATTTTATCACCATCTACTTCTATTACACAAGAGCCTAATTCTTTAACAGAATAATGCATTGCGGGATGATTCAATGATCCGTTTCCTGTAATTTTTCCAGACGAACCAGCTGTTATGTAAACAGTACCGTCCGTTCCAGTGCGTTGATAAGCTCCATTACCATCTTCTTGTCCATCTCCATCTCCATTTACTCCAACGGTCATAGTGTTTGCGTTAAAGCTTCCAGATGAACCATAATGTCCATTTATATAATAGGATCTTTCGTATGAGTGGCTATGTCCAGACATGATTAAGTCTACGCCATTTGCTTCTAGCATAGGAAGGAAATTTTCGCGCATTTCAATGAGCGGCGTTTCTGTATCTGAATTATGCGATCCCTTTGTGTATGGAGGATGATGCCAAATTGCCACTATCCATTCTTGTGTTGTATTTTGTATATCAGATTGTGCCCAGTTATACATAGCTCCACCAACGCTCCTATCTGTTTCGTAAGACTCTAAGGAGATGAAGTGTACATTTCCTTGATCAAAAGAGTAGTAGGCTTCTGTACCAGAGGCTGTTCCACCAGATTCTGCGTTCGTAGGGAAATTAAAAATTTCATAGTATGGTCCGGTTTGACTATCAGAGTCTGCGGTAAAACCATCATGGTTACCCATACATGACCAGGCAATTGTATTTTTTAATTTGTCATCATACATGTCAAAGATAGCACCTTGGTATTCTGTGTCTGTACCAGAATTATATGCGTTATCGCCTAAGTATAGGATTCCATCGGTGTGCCCAGTGCCTATGTAACCATAGTAGGCATCACGCACATTTTCGGCATTTGAAGTTCCTGTTCCGCAATCTCCTAAAACCCAGAAAGTCATTGGCTGCTCAGTGCCAATGGTTGGATGCGTTTGAAAGTACTGATCACTAGATGCTGCCACAAGTATGCCATTGTTGTTAGCAATATTGTAGAAATACTTAGTGTCCGATGCTAAGCCGCTAATTTCTAACGCATGATCAACGTTTAGTGATTGCACGTTCACTGTTTGATTGAGGTTGTTCAGATTCGTTCCATAGTTGACTATAGATTGTGTGCTAGAACTGGTACGCCAATGGACTGTAACAGAGCTTGCATTTGCTTTCTGTAGGTACGGTCCTCTAATCACGGATTGTGCTGGCAAAACCGACGCAAGGCATATTTGTAGTAAAAATAGTAGAATCAAATTCTTCATAGTAGATGTTTTAGTGTTTGTTAGTTAGTAAATTTTTTTGTTTTGAGATAGATGCAAGAAGCGATTGCATAGATTTGTTTAATTGAATTCTCTTTGGGAGTGCAAATAATGCGTTTTCACTTTGTTTTAAGTATTGTTTAGCAACAGCACTATCTTTCATGGCAATAGCTAAGAGTGCCGCTTCAAAATATGCAGTTTCTTTTCTTTGAGAATTTTTAATTATTTCTTTTTGAACTAAAAGTGCTTCTGGAAATAATTTATCTTTTTTGTAATACCTTATTTTTTCTTTGAGAAGAGTGGGGAGTTCACCTAATGTGTTAATTCCTTTATCAAGAACAACATAGCATTGCATTCTCATTTTTTTCCCCGTACAATTGTGATATGCTTTCGCCGCTTGTGTATAGTTTTCTGGTAATGTTCTTTTTGATTTGTTAATTAATTGTTGAAAAAATAGAGCTGAGGTTTCAAATTCTTTTTGCTTAAAAAGTACCTCTGCTTTGATTTTGATTGCATTTACATTTTTTGAGTCATACGACAATATTTTATCTGTGTAGAATATAGCCTTCGTGTTATTATTAAGTTTTTGGTATGCTTTTGCATAGAATAGATCATGCAGAAAATCATTGTAACCGAGTTCTCCCGCTTTGTCAAGATCGTCTACCGAAAGAAGATATTGTTCGTGGTAGAAGTACAGTTTGCCTCTTTCAAAGTAGAGAGTAGAATTGTCTGGTGCAGATTCTATTTCTTCACTAATTAGAAGAATGCGTTCATGCAAATCTCCATGTGCAAAGCTGGTTTGAGCTTGTATGGCAAGCATGGCAATGCACAGAAATAAAGGTGCTTTTTTCATAGGTTTAATTTAATAGTAAGTCCCTGGCGTTCCGTTTTGAGATTGTTATATGTTACGCCAATTCTATATATAGCTAGCAGTATTAATGAAAATACGCCACTTATATATAAGCTTCAATATGGGGATTGATTTGAAAAGATATTTGATAATTAAGGATGTTAATAGCCTATATTATTATCAATTATAAATTTGTTGTTTACCTAAATAGGCTATTGCTTCATCAACAAACGAAGGCGAATATAATAAAAGCTAAAGTTTAATTTCATGTATTTATTGAATTTAACATTGATTGCTTAAACTTTGTATAGTTATTAAATTCTACCGAAAGAATCATTAATAATGTGATGATATTGTGTGTTTCACCTGTTTCATTGTGTAAAGGACTTGTTTCATTGTGTAACTATGTCGGTGCATTTTTAAATAAGCTTAGGGATCGCGAAATTTAAGCATAGAAGAGTCTTTGCAAATAAACGAGGACTATGATTCAGGAAAAACAAAGCCAGAGCAAGTTGTGAAGGTAATTACTTGACGGTTCAAAGTCGACAAGTTCTTTTAGTCTCAAATGGGTTTATAGTTAAGATTAATAATTTCAACAGAATAAATTAGAAGGTATCTACTGAATAAGTATAACTAAGCACAACTCATCATTTTGTGGGGTTTTATGGTTGCGTTCTATCTTGAGCTCGTTTTATTTGCATAGTATCTTATAAATCGTTGTTTTTAGGTCAGCTATCGTATTTTAGGATAGGACTTGTTGCGCGAAATAGATATATTTATAGATATGAGACCTGTCGATAGTATTCCTTGTATGAGTCAATCTTTGACTTGTTTACTGATTTTCACATTGACATGCTATAATTATTCTATTTGTCAGATAAGCGACCAAGTAGTAAATCACTTCACTCAAGAAGAGGGACTTCCCTCTATGACAATTTATGATATTGACCAAGACTCTAAAGGGTTTATTTGGGCAGCAACCGAATCGGGAATATCAAAATTTGACGGGTATAAGTTCACGACATTAACCGCTGAAAATGGACTCATTTACAATGAAGTGGTTTCCATCTTTATTGATTCAAAAGATAGAATTTGGCTGAACACATCTGGTCCTGTAAGTTATGTGCAAAATGATTCTGTTTACTTGTTAGAGCAGTTTGAATATCCTAACATGGCTTGGGATTATCAGTCATTGGAAGATGATGAAGGGGATATTTGGTTGTCAAGCTCAAAAGAACTTTCTATTCTTGATGGCGAAACGTTGAATCCTAAGTTTATTGAAGATTCCCAGTTAAGGAATATGAAAAATATTTTAGTGATAGGGAAACAAGGAGATGCTGTTTATTTTTATAAAAAGGAACATATATATAAAGTAGTAGCAAAGCGGATAGTTGATAAAATTCCGATTGAATTCCCAGGTGGTGAAAAACAGATATATAAACTCAAGTTTGCTTTGCAAATACCAAACTTGTTTGTCGCGGATGGTAAGAAATTAACGGTAATTGATTTAGAAACTAGGAAATCAAAAATTATTGCTCCTATTTTCCCACTCGTCAAACATATGGTAGTTGATGGCAAAAATTTGATTGCAAATGATACACCGAATGGAATGATAAAAATGAGCTTAAATGAAAAATATGAAATAGAAAAAAGAGCTTATTTGTTTGAAGAAGACAATATATGTTTAACTTTTTTGGATAAAAACAAGTACTTATGGGTTCCTACATTTAAGTCAGGTATTTATGTTTTAAAACCCGATTCTGAAATAATCTTAGATTACTTAGGTAATTCTGAGATTGTTAATATAAGCCTACAGAGTAGTTTTAAAGACCCTTATGGGGTTTTGTGGCTAGGAACTCAGGATGGAAGAATCTTCAGATTAGAGAATGATAAACTAAGTGAATTTAAGATTCCATTTGCAAACAGATTTGGAATTAATCGAGTCCTTGATATGGACTTTATATCGAAAAACAAGTTTATCGTTACAACGGATGTGGGAATATTATTATTTGAAAATGGTGCCTTTAAACAGGCAAGTGCAGTTGCAAGTAAACAAGTAACAATACAAGGAGATTCCATGTTGATTAGCGCCTATAATTGCACGACCAAAGCGCATGTAGATTTTTATAATGGAGATGTCTTATTAAGCTCAACAAACATTAAGAGTGCGGAAGGCGCGGAATTAATTTTTGAAAATAGATCATATGCAAATTACTTGTCTCCAGATGGAGTGATATGGATTAGTGATGAAAAGGAAGGCTTGGTCAAAATAGACAAAAAAGACACGATATTTTATAGAGATATTTCGTCGATATTTAGGCCTACAATCAAAAAACTAATACCATATAATGATAGTATAATCATAGCTGCTACAAAAGGTGAGGGATTGATTTTTATTACGCCTAACGATTACTTTGTTCTGGATAGAAAGAAAGGCTTATCGAGTAATAGTATCAATGATCTTCAAATAGTTGGAGAAGAAATATTGGTGTCTACCAATAATGGATTAAATATTATCCAAGCAAATAATGTTACATCAAATCAATATAATGTAAAGGTCATTGACGAATCGTATGGCATTAAATCTGCTGAAATTCGAAGTGCTAATGCTATAAATGATAAATTATTCTTGCTTACATCTAAAGGCTTGGTTACCATTAAAAAAGACAAGCTAAAAGATTTGATTTCTTCTAATGAAAGTGCTTTTTATTTCAAAAATATACGGGTAAATGGCCAAGAGTACCCATTGGAAAATAACTACGAATTAAGTAGTGAAGAGAATAATTTAGTGATAGAATATTCTGGTGTGAATTTTACGGATATGGACAAGTTGCTGTACGCCTATAAAATGGAAGCTGTAGATGATGACTGGATTTATACCCGTTCTAGAGAAACACACTACAGTAATTTAAAACCAGGGAATTACACATTTAGTTTAGGCATAGTTACGGACGATTCACGCTTATTGGATGAGAGTAAAAAAATTAAATTTGAAATAAAACCACATTTTACACAATCATTTTGGTTTAAAGCGCTTATATTTCTAATAGGCTTGATTATTCTTGCTGTACTATTGTATTCATTCAATTTGCAAAGACAGAAAACATTGCTGTCCAATATGGTTCAAACAAAGACTTCAGAACTAGATATGAGAATTACTGAGCTTGCAAATACGAACTACATGTTGGAAATGTCGAACAGAGATTTACAAAACTTTGCTCAAGTCGCTTCCCACGATTTAAAGTCGCCATTGAGAAACGTAACAAGTTTTATTCAATTATTGAAGAAAAAAAATAAGAATGATTTTGACGAGAAAGATTTAGAATATATATCGTATGCAACAGAAGGAGTAGAGAGGATGGAATCTACAATTGACAATCTTTTATTGTACTCTTCTTTAGATAATCGGCAAGAGACCACTGAAGTTAATATTTATCATTTACTGGAGGAAATCAAGTTAGATCTGGGTTATTTCGAAAAGCAAAAAGCAGCAAAGATCATAATTGAAGGAAATATGCCTATGCTTAACGTACACGAATTAAAAATAAAGCAATTATTTCAAAATCTGATTGAGAATGGCCTAAAGTATAATAAAAATGCGAATTCTGTTGTTTCGATTTACTGTCAAACCAAGAAGGATGTTTTTCAATTCTCAGTAAAAGATAATGGGATTGGAATTAAAAAAGAATACCAGGATGAGATATTTGGAATATTTAAACGCTTACACAATAGCTCTGAATATTCGGGATCAGGTATTGGACTTGCAATCTGTCGAAGAGTAGTAGAATCTTACGGTGGTAGAATGTGGATGGATTCCGTTCCGGGGTTCGGAAGTACTTTTTACTTCACCATTGCTAGGGATCTATCAAGCACATAGATAGAGGTCCACCTATTGCGGACCCCAAATCAATGTCAACTTGTTATGCGACTTTTTCACCTCTCCAATTTGGATCATATTTTAATCCTCCATTACTCGTCATAATTCTAAAATCAAGTAATTGTTTTGTGTTTCCGAAGAACCTTCTAGGTCTATTTCCTGATTTATAATTCTTCTTAGTTGTGTTTAATCCTTTCATTTTGTTTGCATTTTATTGATTAGAAAATTAAAGCTGTTGAATGTTTGAAGGAATCTTTATTCCCTCTCAGTTACATAATAAAGACGTTTTATTCAGAGTTTAAGTTGCACTCTAAACCCCGTACTCGTCTAACGACGATAGAAACTCGATGAAGGATTGATAAGCCTATGATTAAAAAATTTAGGAATTTATGGGAAAAGAAGAATGGAGTGGTCATGAGATGAAAATTACGAACGAATACCAGCTTTTTCTAAGCATAATAGCACTGAGTTGTATTATGTAAATGGGTTCTTTTGCTAAAGTAGATCTATTTTAAGCCTCAGAATCTTTTGCCTTTCCTTGCTTTTGAATCAAAACCTTGTCAAATTCGCATGTAAATCGAAGAGAACACTAAATGGTATCTATTTATCTATATATATTAATAAATGCATTGCTTGCACATGATTTTCATCTGAGTAAGACGGAAGTTCGGTATAAGGAGGATAAATTAACTATTCAGATTTCTACCCATATATTTATTGATGACTTAGAAGAAGTGTTAGCTACATATGGCCATACAGATTTGCAACTATTCTCTAATAATGAAGATCTACTTGCAGACCAATACCTTTTGGAATATATACAGTCTACCTTATTTGTAGAAGTAGATGGTCAAGTTTTAGAATTTAATTGGGTTGGTAAAGAGATTTCAGAAGACCTCGCGGCAGTTTGGTGCTATTTGGAAGTTCCTGACATTTCAATGAAAGGGGAAATAAGTGTGCTGAACAAGCTGTTGCATGACCTATTTGAAGATCAGAAAAATGTTCTCACCTTCCAATATAACTCAGAACGAAAACAACATATGTTTTTTTCAAAAGGGGATGAGCCTAAATCTTTTGAATTGTGATAACTCAGGTTTTAAAAAAAATATTCATTTTACCGATTCGTGCGTACCAGACTCTTCTTTCTCCGATGTTAGGACAAAATTGCAGATTTGCACCTACCTGCTCTGCATACATGATTCAAGCGATTAATGAATGGGGCGTTATAAAAGGTATATATTTAGGCACTAGAAGACTTATGAAGTGTCATCCATGGGGTCCTCATGGGCATGACCCAATACCAAAAAAAGAAAGACGTGCATAGAAGACCGCGAAGACATAGAAAAACGGATGCAACGAGAGGATTAATGCGCGAACATCGCGTTTCATTAGATAACCTAATAATGCCCTTGTTTCTTATTGAAGATGTGTCAAAGGAAGAGGTCATACCATCCTTACCCATGGCTAAACGACAGGGTAGGGATAAGATTCTCAGAGAAATAGAATCTTGCCTTGCACTTGGATTGAAGCATTTCATTATGTTTCCGAAAATTGCTGATGGAAAAAAAGATAAGACCGGCAGTTTCGGTTCATCTTCTAATAATTATTATCTTCAGGTAGCAGAAAAAATAAAAAGTACATTTCCTCAAATCACGTTGATAAGTGATGTTGCATTAGATCCATATAGTTCTGATGGCCATGATGGAATCGTAAAAGACGGGAAAATAATCAATGATGAAACAGTGGATGTGTTAGTTGATATGGCAATAGCGCAAGCGCAAGCGGGTTTTGACATACTAGGCCCTTCTGATATGATGGACGGACGTGTAGGGGCAATGCGTGATGCATTGGACGAAAAGGGGTTTATTGATACTGCAATTTTGGCCTATACGGCAAAATATGCAAGTGCATTCTATGGTCCTTTCAGAGATGCATTAGATTCAGCACCAGTAAATGATCCAAGTGTCCCCAAAGATAAAAAGACGTATCAAATGGATCCTGCGAATAAGCGCGAAGCGATGATCGAGGCAGAACTTGATTATTTAGAAGGAGCAGATTACTTAATGGTAAAACCTGCTTTGCATTATTTAGATGTCATTCATAAATTACATGAAGAGTTTGAAATTCCCATTGCAGCCTATCATGTGAGTGGTGAGTGTTCTATGTTGTATGCGGCCTGTAAAAATGGCTGGTTGGATTATGAAATAGCAATGCCTGAGGTTTTATTGAGTATTAGAAGAGCAGGAGCAACAGCTATTATAACTTACTTTGCAAAAGATTTTGCATTGCGGTATCCGAACAAGTAATCACTTAGTCATTCAAGACAGCCTGCAGATTTTCATTATATTTACTTACATGAGGTATACCTACAAATTCACTTTGATATTACTATGTATGTGTAGTATTCTTTCTGCACAAAAAACGCATGATGTTCATACTCTTGTTAAAGCGATGCTTGCAAAAACCCCCCTTGAAGAAAATTTACAAGAACTGTGTGATGAGATTGGAGGAAGAGTTACAGGATCTGAAGCCAATAAAAAATCGGTAGAATGGGCGTATCAGCAGTTTAAAGAAGCAGGTGTGAAAGTGTGGAAACAGCCCTTTGAAATGCCCGTGCTTTGGTTACCAGAAGCATGCAGCGGTCAGATAAAAGGGGGTTTGGAATTTGTACCTCTTATGGTCGCAAAATATCAAACTGCTCCAGGTGTCTATACAGGTACTCTTGTAGATTTGAATTTTGGAACGGAAGAAGACTTTGCAAAAAATGCGGTAAACTTAAAAGGAAACTTTGCCTTAGTAGAAACGGATATTTGTTTTGATATAAATGGTTTATTCGCTGAATATACGCAGGCTGCTAAAGCTGAGATGCTTGCTGAGAAATATGGCGCTAAAGGTATTGTATTTATGTCCACTAGGCCCAATGGTCTTCTGTATAGATTTATTACTTCTAAAGGTGTTGAAGTCCCGATGCCTCAATTCGTAATGGCGAGAGAAGATGCGAAACGTTGTTTACGGAGTTTGCGCAAAGGTCAAACACTGGAATTTAATAGTGCGTTACGGGCGAAGGTGGGAGAAGCATTTACCTCCCATAATGTGATTGCAGAAATTACCGGTTCAGAAAGACCAGATGAAGTTATAATAATAGGAGCGCACTTAGACTCATGGGCACTAGGTACTGGAGCAAATGATAATGGTTGCAATGTGAGCATGATGATAGATATTGCACGACAAATGAAAAAGGCAGGAATACAGCCTAAACGAACTATACGTTTCGCATTATGGAATGGAGAAGAGCAAGGGTATTTTGGTTCGCAAGCATATACACAAGAATATCTAGCGGATCTTGATAAGCACAAGCTTGCATTATCTGTGGATATAGGGAGTGGTCCTATCATTGGGTTCTTTACGAATGGACGCGATACACTCATTCCTATTTTAGATGAATTATTAACGCCTGTCGATTCATTAGGAAACTATTTAAATATTCCCAACCCTATTGTAGGAACAGATAACTTTGATTTTATGTTGCAAGGGGTTCCTAATTTAGTTGCAAACCATAAACCCGCTTTATATGGCCCTAATTATCATGCAGCATCTGATACATATGATAAGGTAGACCTTGTGTCTTTAAAAAAGAATACAGCTATCATTGCAGCAATGACTTTGGGGTATGCAAATAGCGATATTGACCTAAAAAGACAGAATAGAGCGGAAGTGCAAAATATGATAGATACTCATAAGATAGAATTTTCAATGCGTATGTTTAACGTATGGGATTCTTGGGTAGATAAAACAAGAGGAATTAAAAATTAGAATATGAACATCCATCACTTAAAAAACATTTTCTTTCTGTACTTACTCTTAAGTCTCACAATTTATAGTGTGTCTTGTAAGGTTGATGCAAAAACGAATTCTGAAGTATTGTCAAAAGTGTCTATTGAGGGAATTGATTTAGAAGAGATGGGAATACCAGAGCTACAGAAAAAATATGCCGATGGAACTTTGAATGCACGACAAGTAGTGGCATACTATCTGGATAGAATAGAGAAGATTGACAAAAATGGTCCCGCTCTGAATTCTATAATAACATTAAATCCTTATGCTATGGAACATGCATTGGCCGTAGATAAAGAAAGAAAGGCCGGGGAGGATAAGGGCTTGATGCATGGTGTCCCTGTCATATTGAAGGATAACATTGATACGAAAAACATGCCAACGACTGCTGGTTCGCTCGCACTAGAAGGATCAGTGCCTGTAGAAGATAGTCCTGTGGTAAAAAATCTTAAAGAAGCTGGAGCAATAATCTTGGGAAAGGCGAACCTCAGTGAATGGGCAAATTTTAGAGGAGAAAAGTCTACGAGCGGTTGGAGTGGATTAGGAGGGCTGAGCAAAAACCCTTATGTGCTTACCAAGAATACGTGTGGCTCTAGTGCAGGATCTGCGGTTGCGGTTGCGGCAAATTTATGTATGGTTGCAGTGGGAACAGAAACAAACGGATCTATTGTTTGTCCTTCACAAACCAACTGTTTAGTGGGAATAAAACCTTCATTAAATATTGTACCTACCAAAGGAGTTATTCCTATTTCTAAAACGCAAGATGTGGTAGGGCCAATGGCAAGAACTGTCACAGATGCAGCTATCTGTCTAAGTGCGATGGTGCAGAAGGAGGGACTAGGGACAAAAGGAGCGGGTACGTTTCCATTGACATTTAATGACTACACGAAATTTTTAAATCAGAATGGATTTAGTGAAAAACGTATCGGTCTTTGGAAAGGGTCTATGGGTTTTGACAAAGATGTAGATGCATTGATGATGAAGGCAGTGGAACAAATGAAAGCAGCAGGGGCAACAATAATAGAGCTAGAGAAAATTACGGAAGATATAGGAGATGCTTCGTTTCAAGTTATGCTATATGAATACAAGGAAGGATTAAATGCCTACTTCAAAACCTTGGGGCCAGATGCAAAGATTAAGTCCTTAGAGGATTTGATCGAATTTAATAAGACGAATCCAGAAGAACTAAAACATTTTGGTCAAGAGTACCTGGAAATGGCGCAAGAAAAAGGGCCCACTACGACGGATGAATATCGGCAAGCAATCATCAAGATGATTCAAGGTGTACGCGTAAATGGCATTGATAAAGTGATGAAAGAGCATAAGTTACAAGCTATAATAGCACCCACAGGAAGTCCAGCGTGGGATACAGATTTAGAGAATGGCGATACGTATAAGGGTGGAAGTTCTTCTCCTGCTGCGCAAGCGGGATATCCTAATATAACTGTACCTCTTGGTTTTGTAGGAGAACTCCCGGTAGGCATTTCAATTTTTGGAGGAGCCTATAGTGAACCATTGCTGTTAGAAATTGCCTTTAATTATGAGCAACTATCTAAGCATAGGAAGAAGCCGAAGTTTCTTTGATTGCGTTTACAATTATGCATAAACACCTGTAGAAAAACAGCATCAATTCTTTCATCAACTTAGCGCGTTTTTTGGCTTCTTCGGCCATAGGCCCTTGGAAGGATACATCAATTGCATTTTCCCAGGGAAAAATCCACCATTCAAATTGTTCTTGGTTTAATGCAGTTATTTTTGTTGAGTTGAATATGGCTTAACATAACGTTCCCCTTATAATTAGCTGTGCCGAGTAAAACAGATTGCAAAAAACTATACATAATAGGTAGATGTTCTTCAAAACTTAAAGCCATATGCTCATTAATATATAGCCAATCAGTTCGTCTTTTTTTATAGTCGTGTAGAACGAGTCGATGAGTGTTACAATGTCGTCATTTGTTTCTATATCTCCTTTGCTCAGTGCCATGTAATTTAATTAAGCATGACTATGGCAAGATTTAAAGCGGTGGCAAAGCTTACCCACAGTAGATATGGGTACAAAAGTAAAGCAGCCGTTTTGTCTACCTGTCTGAACTTATTAATCGTCATGAGTATCATCAACCACAAAACGATAATTATTCCTAATGCTAACATCGGCTGTTTCATTGCAAAGAAAACAGGTGACCATAGGAGATTCATAATGAATTGCATAATAAAGAAACCTACACCTTTCTTTGCCGCAAGATTGTCAAAGCCTATTCCCTGCACTCTCCCTACAGCAATTCCCATCATAATATAAAGAATGGTCCATACTGGTCCAAAAATCCAATTAGGTGGACTAAAGAATGGTTTTTTGAGATCAGAATACCAATTTACAATTGCATCTTGACCACTAAGTCCTGAAGCAAAGCCCAATGCTACGCAGATGATTACCCAAGTGACTATTATGCGTGATTTCTTATCCAATGGTATCTGTTTTTCGCATATTTCTTGTTATAGATTGATCCACTTCTGTTCGCTCTTACCACTTTCGATTACCTTATAAATAAATTTCATCCCTCGTACTCCGTCTTGAATGCTTGGGAAGTCATTATCTTCCGGTTTAGGATTTTTACCTTTTATACGTGTTTGAATGCATTTTGCAACGTTCTTGTAGATATTTGCGAAAGCCTCTAAGTATCCTTCTGGGTGTCCTGCAGGGATCCTAGTTGCTGCTTTTGATGCTTCTGAGAGTTCGCCGACACCTGTACGTAAAATTTGCATAGGTTTATCAGTCATCCTTAGAATAAGACTATTTGGTTCCATTTGCGCCCATTCGATACCACCGAGTTCTCCGTATGCTTTAATACGTAGATTGTTTTCTTCACCAGCTGAAATCTGACTTGCATATAAGATACCTTTCGCCCCATTATCAAAACGCAGTAACACATTCCCATCATCATCTAGTAGTCTTCCTTCGACGAGTGTGCTTATGTCTGCACATAGTTGTGTAATCTTCAATCCTGTTATATACTCTGCTAGATTTTCCGCGTGCGTTCCTATGTCACCCATTGCTCCGGCTATTCCAGACTTACTAGGATCAGTTCGCCATGCTGCTTGCTTTTGATTTGTTGCTTCTACAAGTGAGGAAAGCCAACCTTGAGGATATTCTACGACTACTTTTTTTATTACGCCTAGATCACCTTTTGAAATAATCGATTTTGCCTCTTTGACCATTGGGTAGCCTGTATAATTATGGGTCAATGCAAATATTAATCCTGTGTCCAGTACTGTTTTTTCTAAGTCCTCCGCTTCTACCATGTCAAAACACAGCGGTTTGTCGCAGACTACATGAAATCCATTGTCCAAAGCCATTTTTGCAGGTCCATAGTGCATGTGGTTGGGAGTAACGATAGATACAAAGTCCATTCGTTCGCTCGCAGGAAGTGCTTTTTCTTTTAAGATCATTTCTTCATAGTTTCCATAGACCCTATTTTCGTCTAAGAAGAAATCTTTTCCTGATAGTTTAGATTTTTCTGGATCACTGCTGAAGGCACCACATACAAGTTCGATCTGTCCATCTAAAGCAGCAGCCATCCTGTGGACACCACCGATAAAGGCACCTCTTCCTCCACCTATCATTCCCATTCTAATTTTTCTCATTCTTCCGTTTTTAATTTATCTGCAATATAGTTTTCTACTATGTTTTCTAAGGTATTCAAAGGTATACTTCCATTCGCCAAAATCAAATCATGGAATGAACGAATATCGAAATCGTTTCCAAGTTTTTGTTCAGCTCGTGTTCGCAATTCTCTGATTTTAAGTTCACCTATCTTATATGATACGGCTTGTCCAGGCCAACCAATATATCTATCGATCTCTGTATTTACTTCATGGAGAGAAAGCGCTGTATTGGAAGCCATAAACGCAAGTGCTTGTTCTCTGGTCCATCCCATGTAGTGCATACCTGGATCTACCACAAGACGACATGCCCGCCACATTTCATAAGAGAGTCTGCCAAAATGTTCATATGGACTCGTGTATATGCCGGCTTCTTTACCGAGATACTCGCAATACAATGCCCAACCTTCGCCAAAAGCACTGAGGTAGGTGTTATTTCTTAGTGCAGGTACATTTTCTAATTCTTGTGCAAGCGATCCTTGTAAGTGATGACCGGGTACTGCTTCATGGAGTGTAAGTGCAGCGAGCAAATAGTTTTTTCGGCTCGGTAAATTATAGGTATTCACCCAATACTCACCTGCCTTTTGATTTTTAATAGAGCCTGGCGAATATCTTCCCGTTGTATAATTAGCTTCTATGCTTTTAGGAACAGGGTTTACTGTAAATGGATTTCTTGGTAGCTTGGAAAAATATTTGGGCAAAATTGCTTCTGCTTTTTTAGAAATCCAAGCTGCATGATATAGAAGTTCTTCTGCAGTCTTAGGATAAAATTGCGGATCTGTCCTTAAGAACGCTAAGAAATCTGCGAAGCTTCCCTCAAATCCCAGTTCTGCTATAATTTCAAGCATTTCGGTACGAATCCGTGCTACTTCTTTTTGCCCTGTTTGGAATACTTCTTTAGGGCTCATGTCCAGCGTAGTAAAAAACCGGACGCGTTGCTCGTAAAACGCTTTGCCTCCAATATTTTCGCTTACACCTATTTGGGATCTGGTTTTTGGAATGTATTCTTCATTTAAAAATTGATTAAACTGTGTAATCGCCGGGTAAATGGATTTTGAAACAAGGTTTTGGCATTGCTTTGAGAATTCTATATCCTTTTCTTTAAGTGTTTTTAATGGTCCGAGTAAAAATGATTCTTCTGGCTCTACGGAAACATGTCCTTCAAATAAGCTGACTGCTTTTTCAGCAATTAGTTTTGGAACGGTTATGTTTTTTTTCAGTCCCTCTTGCAAGAGCACTTGCTTGCGTTGAATATAGTTTGGTAAATTTGATAGTTTTTTTAAATAATTATTTTTTCGTTCATCCGTAGAAAGATTCTTACCGTTGAAGTTGTAATAAATTCCAGTAATAAATCCTCCCTCTGAGGTAAGGGGCATATAATGCGCTCCGTTCTTAGAAAGATATAATTTATCATCTACAACTAGTTTGATGAAGTCATAATTTATCTTATCGTCAGCAGAAAAATCATCTGTTTCTAAAGCGTGAATCTGCGCAGCCAATTTTTCATGAAAGGCAATATCCGCCGCTAACTCTGCCTTGACATCAGGCCATGCCTGCTTGTACAAGGCAGACTTTTGCTCATCATATTCCTCTTTACCTTGAAACAATTCTTTTAAGGCAGGGTTGCTTTGCGCAAACATGCCTGAAAAGACAGAAACTAGAAAAAAGGCTAGTAGGATTTTCTTCACAATGTTATTTATTATTTCGTAGGTTAAATTAATAAAGAATTCATCAATATTAAACACAGATTACTTCTATTAATCCATAAGATGGAAACAAGAAGTTGTCTCCCTATCGTACCTTGTCGATTATATGCTGAAAAATAAGAATAAAGCAAGAAAGCTTTTGCGGCAGGACCCCATAATGGCAAGAATGATCAAGGAATTAAAATATCCGAAGATGGATGTACCTAATCCTGTATATTTAGAATTATTACGTTCCATTATTTATCAGCAAATATCTATCAAGGCTGCCGAGAGTATTTACAATCGGTTTTTAGAAAAGATCGATTTTCAAATTGATAATCCTGATAAAATTCTCAACTTAGAATTCGCAGACTTGCAATCATGCGGACTGTCAAGACAAAAGACAAATTACATTATTAATATCGCACAGTTTTTTAAAGACGAAAACGTCCAAGAAGAGGAAATCTATAAGATGACTGATGAGGAGATTGTGAAATATTTTACACAGATTAAAGGGGTTGGAAAATGGACAGTAGAAATGCTATTGATCTTTACTATGTTCAGAGAAGATGTATTTCCAGAAGGCGATTATGCAGTACAGGTTGCTATGAAAAAGAACTACAAATTAAAGGAAGAAAAATCGGCACTCCTTAAAAAGATGCGAACCATTGCTGAGGATTGGAGACCTTATCGAACTCTTGCTTCTCTCTATTGCTGGCAGTGGATTAAGAGTGAACGCGGAGGTTAGGTGGCGGAGTTCACTGGCATGAACTCACTACGTTCGTGGGTTTTGTTCGCAAAGCTCACAGGTGTGAACTCACTGCGTTCGTGGTTTCAAGGTGGCGTTTGGATAATCAAGAACATCTTTTTAATCCTGTTAAACTACCTCCCAAAACACTAATCAATCAAATCCCCCGCCAATTGTATCAGCTGTATTTCCCTTAGACGCGCATTAAATTGTGCATTGTTGAGACTTGGCTGCTAATTCAGTAAGTTGAGTTGCGTTTGTCGAAATTCTATAGAACTTAATTGTCCCATGTTGACCTGACCTTCCGTTCTTTTGAAATTTTCTTCGTTGGTTTTAAGTGCATTTTCTTCTACGGATAATACAAAAAGGGCATTCTCGTAATTGGCCCAGGCATTTAGTATATCTCTTTCTATTTCTTGTTGCAATTGTTTTATCTGTAATTCTTGATTGGTTAAGTTAATCATTGAATTTTGTTTTCTGATTCCTCTGGAGCCACCAAAGATTGTCCAACTCACACCCAAATTAGCAGATAACCCACGCGAATCTGAGTTGGTGACAAATGATTTACTTGGATTTTTTGCATAACTATAATCGTAAGAAGCGCCTGCAAAGAGGGTAGGTTGTTTTTCTGCTTCAACGCGTTTTACATCGAGTTCGCTGACAACAAGGCTTTGCCTATTTAGTAATATAGTGATGTTTTCCTCTTTTGCTACTTCCATAATAGTATCCAAATTCAGTACAGTAGAAAGCGCAGAATTAGGATCTACAACAAAATCGATATCTGCATTTCTTCCCATGGCTATATTAAGGTTTCTTTTTTCATTTTCTAGATCCATAGTTGCGTTAAGTATATTGACACTGTCGCGTTGTATATCCACTTGCGCATTTAACACGTCTAAGCCACTTCCTTGGCCTAAGTCCGTTTGGACCCGTGAACGCCTGAGTCTTTCGCCTCAGATAGAGATAGCTTCTTGCAATGCAGCAATATTTTCTGATAGCTGTGCCACTAAATAGTAGCTATTGTATACTTGTAGGAGATTCTGTTCTATGGTTTGCTTAAGTTGTAAGTCACTTAAAGTGACCGATTCTTTTAATTGTTCAAGTGTCAATGTTCTGTTCTTATCTACTATGTTGTAATCTGGTGAGGTTATACGCTATTAAGTCGTCTTCTCTGACGGCAATCTCTATTTCTTCTGATGGAAAGCCACTTAATTCTATTTGAGAGATGCCTGGCATTGCTCTAACATCATCTTTCACTTTACGTGCAACTTGCTTGAGAGTCTTTAACGGAACGCCTTCTCCACTTACCGTAAAGCCATAAAGGATATAAAAATGAATCAAAATTGCACTGGCGAATCTTAACAACAATCCCAATAGAAAATGTCGAGTCAGCAAAAGATATTATTAAGACATATCAGAAAAGATGGAAAATCGAAGA